>Ga0129333_10004006_pt1 | contig 13810 bp, 13 predicted proteins | sample CPB6_08_DNA_FD_94474 | JGI IMG/M metagenome (GOLD analysis project Ga0129333, IMG submission 94474) | Freshwater to marine salinity gradient microbial communities from Chesapeake Bay, USA - CPBay_Sum_0.6_0.8_DNA | ecosystem: Environmental > Aquatic > Marine > Coastal | place: USA: Chesapeake... | reverse complement strand
GAAGATTCGGGAAGATTCGGCTAGTTTACGCTAGGTTACGGGAGATTAGGCTAGGTCGGGAGAGATTAGGGAAGATTGAGCCAAGTTGGGAAAGATTGGGCTAGATGGGGAGAAATTAGGGGAGATTGGGAGAGATTAGACAAAATTAGGGTGCATTCACTTTGGAACAATTGACCGGGGCAATCACGGGGGTTTGCCCCTACCGGCGACCCATCATCAGAGCAACCACGGGGGGTTTGCCCCTACCGGCGACCTACAACCAGGGCAACCACGGGGGATTTGCCCCGACCGATATCAGGGATAGCCCAGCCATAAGACAAACCCAGAAGCAAGGTTCCCATGATCCTGCCCCTGGGGTTGGATTGTGGCCGATCGGCTTAAGGAATTAGGGACTAAACAGCCACAGGAGGGGCTACCGCAGGCCCAGACTCATACACCACTTCATAGACTGAACTGGTGGGCAACTGGATGAACAGGGGAGCCATCTTGCGCAAAATTTCCTGGTGTACGCCGTTTTGGTTTTCCCCCATGTCCTCGACGCTATCCCAAAAAATCACGGATAAACCGCGATTGGTGCCCGGTTCCTGTAATAAATAAGCTCCCTTAAAACCATGGCTGTAGGTTTTGATGGCCTCTTCATAAAGGCGCTGAGCTTCAGCAAATTTTCCGGGCTTAAATTCACCGATCGCCACGTGGGCACACTGCCGCTTTAAAAAATCATGAAAGTCACTCATGGGGCATAGATCTCCTGCTAAGGATGCGCAGACTCCCATCAAGACCCTGGGATGAAGGGGTAGGGGATGAAGGTCAACCTGACACTTAACCTAAAACCATGGCCTTGGGGTTTACCGAATTGCTCTCCCCATCATAGTCTTGTGGGGTCTCCTGGGACGATGGCAAAGGCTCTCAGTCCATGAAGTTTTTTTGTAGTTTTTAATTTTTCTGTAGTTTTTAATACAGGTCTGGAACCCGGAGGGCGGGTTTGGGATCAAGAGGGCGGGTTTGGGGAGGTTTTGGCGCGATCGTCCGGTTTTTGGGATGAAGAGGGCGGGTTTAGGGAGGTTTTGGCGCGATCGCCCGGTTTTTGGGATGAAGAGGGCGGGTTTGGGAGGGTTTGGCGCGATCGCCCGGTTTTTGGGATGAAGAGGGCGGATTTGGGGAGGGTTTGGCGCGATCGCCCGGTTTTTTGGGATGAAGAGGGCGGGTTTAGGGAGGTTTTGGCGCGATCGCCTGGTTTTTTGGGTTAAACCCGCCCCTACGATGGGGTGATCACGAGGGTGAGTTTAGGGATGTTTCGCGTGATCGCCCGGTTTTTTGGGTTAAACCCGCCCCTACGGTGGGGTTGGGGAGATTGGAATTTATCGGCCTGATCGAACAAAATGCTGGCGCAACACATCCCAAGGAGAGCAATCCCAATAGTCAATGTGGGAAATCACCTGCTGCTGGGCATTTAGCTCCATGTGGGTATGGCCTGAAATGGTGATGCGAGGTTGCCACGGGAGGGGAGTAGTCCAGGTGAGAATCCAGCGGGTTTCAATGCGATCGCCCGATCGTTCAATACCCTGTAAAGCTAGGTGAAGATCTTTAAACCAAGTCGTCATAAATTGGATCATTTTTTGATATTGATCTAATCCACGAAACTGGGTCATGGGATCCTTGAAGAATACATCTGGGGCATAAATCCCATAGGTTTGATGGTGGGGAAAGTTCTGGTAATCCTGGGTAATAATGGCCACCAAATCTTGAGATTCTGGGCTGGGGGATGGGGTTGGGTTTTCCATGGCAATGGTGGGGGGATAAGGGACACAAGCGGGACATGGGGCCGAGCAGTAAACCTAGGGCAGAGCCGCAAATCTAAAAACGGGCCCGCACCGTAAAGGAATAATCCCCCCCTGGCTCCAGTTGATAGTCCTGCTGCACTAAAAACCGATTCAGCGCATCCTGGATCAAAGCCCGCCCTAGGGAAGGCTGCACCACCAATTGCCCTTGGTGAAAATGCCAGCGAAATTCCCAGCAGAGATGGCCTGCCTGCACCTCTCCGGCCAGGTAGCCTTCCCGCCAGGATTGCCGAAAAACCCGCACATGGGCGATCGTGGTGGGCCCCATAGTTCATCCCCCGTTCTACACTTTTTCCCAGTTTTAGTGTTTCCAGTTTCAGGGTTCCCAGGTCTAAGCTTTGCCCCAGGTGCCTCGGTGGAACCTAAGCCGTCAGCGCCTTGAGCAATGCTTCGCCCATGGCCTTGCACCCGACGATCGTCCCCCCTTCCGAGGCCAAGTCTCCCGTGCGATAGCCCTGATCCAACACAGCCATCACAGCCGTTTCAATGCGATCGGCAGCATCAGGCTGATTGAGACCATAGCGCAACATCATGGCGGCGCTCAACACCTGGGCCAGGGGGTTGGCCTTGTCTTGCGCTGCAATATCTTGGGCTGAGCGATGCACCGGCTCAAACACCCCAGCCCCACTAGCCCCCAATCTGGCAGAGGGCAGCATCCCAATGCTCCCGGTGAGCATGGCGGCAATATCCGACAAAATATCCCCAAACAGATTGCCCGTGACCACCGTATCAAATTGCTGGGGCCAGCGGACTAACTGCATGGCCGCGTTATCCACATAGAGGTGAGACAGTTCCACGTCTGGGTATTCTGGGGCGAGGGCGATGATGCGATCGCGCCACAGTTGGGACACCTCCAGCACATTCGCCTTATCCACAGAACAGAGGCGTTTGCCCCGTTTTTGGGCCGTCTCAAAGGCCACCCGGCCAATGCGATCGACTTCTGATTCCGTGTAGGCCATGGTGTTGACCCCCCGTTTTTCCCCGGTCTCCGTGGCAAAGATCCCCTTGGGTTCCCCAAAATAAACCCCGCCGGTGAGTTCCCGCACCACCATAATATCCACCCCCTCAATCACTTCCCGCTTGAGGCTGGACGCATTGACCAACTGGGGCAGGATTTTGGCAGGGCGCAGATTAGCAAACAGGTTCAGCCCCGCCCGCAATCCCAGCAGCCCCGTTTCTGGCCGCAGGTGCCGGGGCAAGTTATCCCATTTGTAGCCCCCGATCGCCGCCAACAATACCGCATCACTGGCACGGCATTGGGTCAGGGTTTCTTCCGGTAGGGGGGATCCCACGGCATCGATCGCCGCCCCCCCGATCAAAGCTTCCTGGAACTCAAACTGCAAATCACAAAGACTGCCAACGGTTTTTAGCACATCCACCGTAACAGCTAAAATCTCCGGGCCAATGCCATCACCGGGTAACAGGGTAATACGATAAGTCTGGGGCATAGTGTGGGTTGTGGGAGCAATGGAAACGAGGTGATCAAGGGGGATTGGGGAGACATCCCAAAAGCTATGGGAGCCAAGGGATTAGCAGCCAAGGGATTAGCAGCCAAGGCAGGGTTCATGCTTAGGCTACCCCGCAAAAGTTTTTGAGTTCTGGGGGTTGAGGGAGGGTTAAGCCAGGGGCTACGATCGCCCTTCCTATCCGCTTCAGAACTTCAGGGGCTTCAGCATTTCAGAACTACAGGGGCTTCAGCACTACAGAAACCCAGATTATAGGGATCTAGGCTACAGAAATCTAGGTTCTAGAAGTCCGGGCTACAAAAATTCAGGTCATGGAAATCCGAGCTACAGAAATCTAGGCTACAGAAATCCGGGCTACAGAAATCTAGGCTACAAAAATTCAGGTTCTAGAAGTCCCGGCCATAGAAACCCAGGTTCTACAAGCCCAGGTTACAAAAATCCAAGATCTAGGCTACAAAAATCCAGGTTCTAGAAGTCCAAGCCATAGAAACCCAGGTTCTATAAGCCCAGGTTACAAAAATCTAGGTTCTAGAAATCGGGGCCACAGAAATCTAGGTTCTAGAAACCCAGGGTATAGAGGTCTAGGCGAGGGAGATCCGCGCTACAGCAATCTAGGCCAGCAGGCCACAGAAACCCGCCCCTGGGACTTCAGCCAAGGCAGATTTGGGGAGATGGGATTCACTAGGAGTTCCCCGACACCCCCCCAAAGTAGATCAAAAGTAGATCATAAGGAGGGGGAGTCAGGTTCCTAGATCAGCTTGACAGCCCGTAGGGTGAAAAACAAACCCACAGCCATGCCAAAGAAAACAGCTAAAAAGAGCAGGTAAAAGGGAAAGCCAGACAAAATTGCAGCCATAGGAGTTTTTTATGGATAGTAGGACGGGTTGAGGGTTACTCCCTGGGGAGGCAAGATCCGCCCTGAAAGAGGGATCACAGCCTGCAATCCACGATCGCTCTCCTGAGGATCTGGATCCTTGACTTAGGGCCATCTGGTATCCTGGGGATACTCGATCGCCACCCTAGCTCACACCCAGAGTCTTTACCATTGAAACATAAGGGGGGGGGAATGGTTTGTCCTGAGTTCTGATTAGCGGTATTTTTCCCCCCGTAAAGGGTAATCTCCCCTGGGTTCCCCTCCTTCCTCCATTCGCCACACCTAAGCCATGAACCGACGATTGCGCTTGCTGCTGAAATTTGCCTCCCAGTTCCCAGGGCGCGTAATCCTCAGTATCGTTTTAGGGTTTTCTGGAGCGCTATTTAATGGGGTAAATACCACCCTATTGGCTCCCATTCTGTTGCAATTGATGGGCCAAGATTTGCAATTGGGATCCGCCCCTCCCCTGATTCAAAAAATCCTCAGTCCCTTTAATGGCCTGGAAGAAAAAACCCGCCTGATTTTGCTCCTAGTTGCCGCCATCACAACCCTAGCCCTCAAAAGTCTCACCAGCTATTGCACCACCTTGGCCAATACTTCCCTACGCCGGGGACTGCTGACCCGTCTGCGGGAGGTGAGTTTTGACATTTTATTTGCAGTGGATATTGATTTTTATAACCGCCACCAGGTGGGGGATATTGTGCGGCAGGTTAATGGGGAGGCTTCCCGCACGGCGGCGGCGATCGTCAACTTGGTGCGGGTGGTCAATATTATCCTGAGCATTACGGTTTTCTTCTTTATTTTACTTTCGATTTCCTGGCAACTGACCCTCATTTCCCTGGGACTCATCAGCATTGTTTTTTCCGTCAATCAAATCTTTATTCACCGTGCTAAATACTTTGGTAAAGAACTCACCCGCTGTAGTAAAGAGTTCTCCGTGCAATTTCTGGAAACCCTCCATGGGGTGCGTTTAATTCGATCGGTGGCCATGGAAGAGCGAGAACGCAGCCACATGATGGATCTGCTCCATGCCCATGAAACCATGGAATTTAAATCCCAAATGAACTCCGCTGCCATTGGCCCCATCAGCGAAATGAGTAGTATCACCGTGATGATTGCCATTGTCATCATTGGTCGGTTTTTGTTTGAGAATAACCTAGAGAGTTTTTCGGCTCTGCTGCTGATTTATTTGGTGGCTTTATTTCGCCTGCTGCCCCTGGTTTCCCAACTGGATCAAGTGCGCAATGGTTTGGCCAACACTTCCGCCAGTGTGGAACTCATTGATGATTTTTTGCGGCGAGATAATAAGCCCTTTATGCCCCAGGGCGATCGTCGATTCATGGGACTTCAGGAATCGATTATTTTTGACAATATTTCCTTCCACTATCCCCAACAGGATCGCCCAATTCTTCAAGGGATTAACCTAACCTTGACCAAGGGCAAAACCCTGGCCTTAGTGGGCAGTTCTGGATCGGGTAAGTCCACCCTTATTTACCTGATGAGCCGCTTTTATGACCCCACCCAAGGGCGCATTATCCTCGATAACCAGGATCTGCGGGATTTTCACTTAGGGAGTTTCCGTCGTCGGGTAGGCTTGGTGAGCCAGGAAACATTTTTATTCAATACTTCGGTGCGCAACAATATTGCCTACGCTCGCCCAGATGCCACAGAAGCGGAAATTCAACTGGCGGCTCAGCGGGCCCATGCCTTGGAGTTTATTGAACAGTTACCCGATGGCTGGGAGACTCGCGTGGGCGATCGCGGGGTCATGCTATCGGGGGGACAGCGCCAACGCATTGCCATCGCCCGTGCCCTGTTACAGGATCCTGATATTCTGCTGTTGGATGAGGCCACCAGTGCCCTGGATACGGTGTCAGAGCGACTGGTCCAACAGGCATTGGATGAACTGAGCCGCGATCGCACGGTGATGGTGGTGGCCCACCGCCTGTCTACGGTACGCCATGCGGACACGATCGTAGTCATGGATCAAGGGCAAGTGGTGGAACAGGGCACCCATGGGGAATTGTTGCAGCGCCGGGGCAAGTACGCCCAACTGTGGGAAATGCAGTTTGGTAGCCCGGATGACTGTCCTACCGCTGACCCTGTTATCCCGGATGTGTGGGTTAACCCGGCCCTATCCTCGCGATCGTCCTTGGGGCAAGTGTTGGATACCCTCAACTTGCTGGTGACAGGGTTGGAGGAGGAAATTCCCTTGGAGGAGGAAGCAGCAGAGTCCTTTGACCATTTGCAACTGGCCCAAGAAGCCTATGGGGCAGCCCAGGGGTTATTGCAGGGGGTGCAACGATCGGAAACGCAAATTGCAGAATTTGGCCAACTGTCCTATCAGATTCGCACCTATCTCAATGCCATGATTGGCTCCTTGCAATTGGTGGTGGATGGCATGACCGACAGCCCCCAGGAAGACCGCGAACTCATCCAGGAAGCCCACCAAGCCGGAACGGGGCTATTGGAGCTTTTGCAGTCTTCACCCTTGGGCCCCGTGAGCCTGCGCCCCTCGTCCACCCTGGAGGATGGGGAACGATCGCCAGGGGATTCGGCATCTGTGCCACAAGACTCCCCAGGGGCAATCCCAGAAACCATGGGTGTGGGCGAGCCAATCCCTTGATCCCCTGGTTTATTAACAGTATCTCCAGCAGATTTCTTAACTCAGGATTATCGCTTGCTATGAATATAATCCACAAAATGAAATTTGGGTTCTAGCCAATATTTTAGACCTGCATAAAGGCCCAATCCCATTAAGGCTGTTAGCCCGAAGGGTAAGCCAATGGAAAGGCGCAATGGGTCAGGCATGATCGCAGCAATGGTGATGGCGATGGGAAAATAGGCTAATAATCCTATCTGTACCTGATGCACTTTATTAAGGGCTTGGCGGCAACTGCTACATAGCAGGGTATGTTGATGGTAACGATCGAGAATCTCCCCACGATTTAGGGTTACCATGGAAGCCGAGGAGTCCAGTTTTCCCCAAGGGACTTCTCCCCCACAATAGCGATCGATCCATTTGCGAAATTCCACCACTAAGCGATCGGCACTGGTGGGGAGTTTGTAGGCTGTTTTCCAAGTTTGGGCGGGATGCTGTTGTAGTGCCCGTTCTTGATGGTGCAACAAAACCATATCGCCATCCAGCACAGCATTGCGCACCGCAATATGATTCCACCAGCGGGGTATCCAACGGTGAAGCCCATGGGCAAAGTTCCGGGAAAATTGAGCCACAATTCTAGATTTGCCGGGGGATACCGGGAGGCAATAGGTGATTAATCCAACCTGGCGATCGTTGCCCAAATGAATCGAATATTCCAGGTGACAGGGGGGAGTAAAGGTAATGCGGCTTTGCAAACGCCCTCCACTTTGAACTTCCATGCGGTGCTGGGTCGATTCGATGATTTCCATGGGCAGGGGTTGGGCTTGGTTCCGGTTACCCTGTACCCCATGGTGAGCAAAGGGCACATGGGACGGATCGGCCACATTTTCAATTAAGGTTTGCCAATCATATGCTAGATCCCGCACCATGGAAGACCAAACAAACCCGCGACTGGCATCAATCAGGGGAGAAAGGGGCAAGGGCTGGGTTTTGGCTATGTCAGAGGAGTTTGCATCAGGCCAAACCCAAAGCAATCCATTGGCTTGTTGGGTGGGCAGGGCCGTGACGCAATAATGGAGGCGGTTTTGGGTGATGATTTCAGGATTTTCTGCTTGGGGAATATGGGTACAAATGCCTTGGGAATCGAATTGCCAGCCATGGTAACTACACATTAAATGCCCTGTTTTTTCGTCGATGCGGCCTTCGCTTAAGGGGGCTAAACGGTGGGGGCATTGGTCAAGAAAGACGGCATAACGATCGCTGTGGGGAGGTTTCCAGGCCACCAGTTTTTGCCCCAGTAAAGTCACAGATGTTGGGCCTGTGGGATCGAGATCTTCCACGGGTGAAATGGGATACCAATGGTGAAAGAAATTAAAGGATGGGTCTGGCATTTGGGTTAGATTTCATCAAGGGGCTGGGGTTCCCTAGTATGTTACCAGTTCTGTGGGTTGGGGTTGGTTCTGGGTTAGTAGTGGCGACGGAACCGGGGATCGTAGTGGTGTTTTTTGCGTTGGTTGCAGGGGAGGCAAAGGGTTTGGAGGTTGCTGAGGTCGTTGGTGCCGCCGAGGGCGAGGGGGACGATGTGATCAATGCTGAGGGATATTTCTGGGGTGGTTTTGCCGCAGGATTGGCATTGGTGGCGATCGCGCTGATAAACATATTGTCGGACGGCTTCGGGGATGGGGATGCGGGGAGTTTTGGTCATGGGTTGAGGGTTTGGTTGAGGGTTTTGCGGATGTCGTCGAGGGGGGAGGTTTCTGTTTCGATGATTTCGCCTTCGATCGTGTCGTTTGAGGAGTTCGGGGAAGGGTTTTCGGGTGTGTTCTCTGTGAGAATGGCCAAAATTCTATCAAGAGCCTTATGGACAACTTGATTTTTATCAGCTTCAATCAAGTCTTCTAGTTTTCCTTGTTTAAAGCTATCTAATAGGGTATTCAAGTATCCATGAACAGTCTTACCCATAGGTAGTTCTTTACCTGGGATTAAAACAATGAGGTTATTCAGAAGATTTAAAAGTTCTTGTCTAGAAACGGTAGTGGGATAATTTTGAGAATATTGGCCAACAATTTTTTGAAGCTGGCTTACAATCAAGGGATCATTTGGATCAGGTTCAGCTTCGATTTCAAGTTGTATTTTGAGCTTTAGATAACCCAAGCGCCAGCCTTTTTGACCCATTTTTAATAACTTTACTCTAGCTCCTTTTGAGTCACTAGATAATCCAAGAATGTTATATAGTATCCCAGATAATGAGGCAATTCCTGATTCACTTAAACTCTTATTCAACGTTTCTTCTAAATTTGAGATCTGTTGCTTAAAAGTATAATGGAGAAGTCTTTCAAATTTATTTATTTTTAGAATATGACGATCGGAAATTTCAATCAGATCATCAGGGCCAAGGTTTTGTTTTTGGAAATTTGAGTCAGACATAGGGAAATTAGGTTTAGACAAGATGGTGATTGAAGTGAATTGAGGCATTTTTGAGATTTTGTTTCCTAGGCTTGTTGTAAAGATTGGCGAATATCATCTAGTGGAGATTCAGAAGATGCTGGCTTTGGTGAATCAGGCGCTTCATCATCCAGCGGCTCATCAGGATAAAATTCTAGAACTACTTTAAATTTTACTTTTCCTTTGATCCATTTACCAGCTTTCATAATCAAGGCATCACACTTAGCGCCTTCACGTATCCATTTAGTTTCTGAAGTTGATGAGTAATTAATAAACTGTCGTGTTACTTGTTTCTCAAATTGATCTTTGCGAAACATAGTTTCCATTCTCATAAGGCGATACTCATCTGTCACTGATAATACATCACCATCTTCTAGAATAATTGGTTCTTGGGACATGGCTTAACTCCTTAGTGTGGTTATAGTAAAAATTACAACTTGGATTAATCAGCATCCTGCATGGATTGGCGAATATCATCCAAGGGAGACTGAATATCATCGGGACTAGGCTCCGGGGAATCCGTTACAGTGGGACGAAACTTCAAAGACAACTCAAAATAAACTTCTCCTTGAATCCAAGCTTGACCACTACGCAACAATTGACAAGGTAAAGGTTTATCTTGTGGCTGGGAATGAACAATATAAACATCCTCTTTGTTATAGAGTTCATATAATTTCTCATGTAATACACGTAAAGAATTTCTACAATTGTCACTGTCTTGATAATCTCGTAAACACTTTCTGAAAAAACTATCAAACTGATGTGCATAAACTAAGTAGCCATCAAAATCTAAAACAGCGTCATCTGTTATATTGATAAATTCTGGGGATTCGCTCATGGAAGTTCTCCAATTAGTGTGACATAGCAAAACAACCTGACCCCCATCTCCCTAGAAGGGCTTAAGGTAGTGCAGGAACTATAGAACTAGGATCTAGTTTAGCCTAAAGCAGAACAATAAGCGCAGAAAAAAGCACTAAACCCTAGGCTAATTGCCACCTGACTCAAGCCACCCCCAGGGGATCAAGCTAACCCAATCCCCTAAAGGCAAACTTAAGCGCAAACTCCCTAGCGCCTAACCTAGGAAATCAATGGCAACACCCGATCGACCAAATCCATCGACTCCAAACAGAGATTAATCCCCCCCACAACCGTATTATAAACCTCGATTTTTTGCTGCAACTCCTGACGCGATCGCTGGTTACGTTGAATCTTCTCCGCCGCCTCCTGCTCCAAATTTAACTGCAAAGTATCCCGCGCTCGATCGTACTGCTGCAAAATATCATTCGCCAAACGATCGGCCAACGGCAACAAATGGGTTTTCAAAGTTTGATTCACCGTTTGGCGGAAATTGCGCCGGATGGTTTCATTCACCTTTGGCTCAAAATCCAACTTCAACAACTGGCGAATCGCAGGTTCCGCCGCCACCATACTCTCACAGTCAAACCCTTGGGAAGTTTGCAACAAAGTTTGGCGAAAATGATAAATGGAAAACGTCCCCTCATCATAAAAACGAGGACTTTCCCGCACATAACGATCGCACTCCGTCCGCGCCTCACTCACCAACGCCGCCAACAGTTGACCTTGGAGAAATTGCATCGCAGCACCAATGCCCCCATCCCCATCCACCAAACGATACAACTTGCGGTAAAAATCCGTTTTCCCCAGTTCATCCAAAAGCCGCTGCATCATATTTTCCGTTAGCCCTTGCACCGCCTCCACCAACACAAACTCCAACTCATTGGCAATCCAATACAGCGCCTCCACCAACACCGCAATCAGGGGAGCCGTCGCATTGCGCGGATGGCTACGGGTCGCATAACTGTAAGCTTGGGTCACCGAAAACGTGTGCAATAACTCATCCAAGCGACTCACCATGCGAGCCTTCAGCTTGTTGAAATCCGCCTCAAAAGGAGAATCTTCATTGATAATCAGGCGGTTAACATAATCCGTCATAAAAGCCTTGAAATCCTGGCCGATCGCCTGAAGATCCTGATTCAGCCGCTCCATTTCCTTGCTCTTCATGGACTCAATTTCCTGGGGCTGGCTCTCCAAATCCCGCCGCTGAGCCTGGTAGTGATCCTTGAGCAAAATACACAGAGGCTCCAAGTCTGCCGCTAAATTAGAAAACAACTCTGGCCACTTTTCTTCCTTCAGGTAGCGGGTAATGGCCGATCGGAAATTCTCCACCCCGCTATCCTGCATTAACTGCTGAATTAAGGGCAACCCCTGCTCCGCTAAAATTCGCACATAGTTTTCCTGGGGGGTTTCATAACTATTGACGGAAACCCGGAACTTACTGGGAGAAAGCTTGCCAGAATTGGCACAGTAGCGATTAAACTCACTCACAAATTGGGGTGTATCATCTTCCCCATGGATACTCTCGGCAAAAATGCTATCTAGCCCAAAACGATCGTGGCTCGTACTTTGGCTAATTTGGTGACCGTAAAACCCCAACAGGGCACTGGTTTTATACACGCGGTTGGTGTTATAAAACTCCTTCTGGATTAAATCATCCAAACGCTGGCGCAGTTGGCTGTTATACCAGGTTTCATCAATGCGATTAAACACATAAAATACCCGATCGCGAATGCCGGGATTTTCCCGCATTTTCTCCAAAAGTTCCGTTTCCTCACGGGTCATATCCCCCGCCGCCGCAGGCTTCAACACACAAATAACCGCAGAGGTTTCCGGGTCTTCAATTTTGCGGTAGGTTAAATCCGCATCCCGCTTGACTGGGGCATCAATTCCCGGCATATCCACCAACACATTGCCATCTTCCAAAAGGGGATGCTCACAATAATATTCAATGCGTTTGAGAACAGCGCTATTGCTACCCCGGCGGGCATAGGTGGCAGCTTCCTTGAGATCCGCAAAATTAAATTGCTCCATGGAGTAGACCGCATTGCTATGGTCTGCAAGGCGATCGTCATTGACCTGGATTCCTTCCGCTAGCAATTGCAGGGCGCGGGCTTGTTTGCCGCGATCGGATTTGCTTTCCCCCCCTTCTTCTAGCAAGATCGCTTGAGCGGTTTGCCCTAGGGAAGAGAGGTGGCTTTTCAGGTTTTCTCGATCGAACAAATTACAGCCTAAAGTTAACCCTAACCGTTGGGTCACCGCCTCCAGTTGTTCTTGCAGTTCTGTGCGGCTTAAAAAAGTCAGCACCACCCGTTCCCCCTGCCCCGGTTCAGGATAGGCAATGGCGCATTGGGTGCCGGTGGCATGACCTTCGGCGCTGTAGAGAAGCTCACGATCGAGCAGGGCATTAATTAACATGGATTTGCCAGCGCTAAAGGCTCCCCCAAACACAACTTCAAAGCGAGGAGAAAGGACTTTGCGCAAAGAAGTGGCAATGGCGGACGTGTTGAAATGGGATCGTAGGGTAGGTTCTTGTTCCAGCAGTTGAAAGATAGCCGTAACTTGGCTTTCTAAGTTCTGATATTGAGAAGGTTTAAGGGTCATGCTCAAAGAGGAGTGGTAGGGGATGGATCAACACCTCGATGCCAGCTTAAGATGGTCAGGGGGCGGGCTAATCTCTAAGCTACAGATTGGATTCAATAACTGCTAAAAAGCTAGAAAATTTCTTGCCATTAACCCCCTAATTCCTGAATGAAGGGAAATAATCTTAGGGCTTTTCGGGTGTTTTCGTAGATTTAGCTTACTTTAACTTTCCCAAAAGAAGCAAGGTTAACCCTTAGCTAGGACAGTAAAGATTTATCAAAACTATGGATAAAACAGGGTCAATAGGAGTCGGAGGGAGTGGGCAAATTCCAGCACACCGATCGATCTCGATCCACTAAAGGAGTCGTGGGATTATTGAGATAAAGGCGCAACCAATCGCAACCCCGCTGCAATAATTGGCTGGGACGCAAATCCCCGATCGCCCAAATTTGAATCTCCCCCCCTTCTCCCGCCGTAGCCAACCGTTGCCCATCGGGGCTAAAGGCCAATCCCAACAGGCGCTGGGGGCCATAGGGAGCCACCGGGTCAAATTCGGCAATCTGTTCCCCCCGTCCCCCAGGGGTGGCCAACCAGAGGCGGGCGGTGCCGTCTTCTCCCACCGTCGCCAAAAACTTGTCATCGGGGCTGAAGGCAATCCCCCGCACCGGCCCCCCATGCCCCTCTAGGATGGCGCGGGTGTTGCCCTGGAGATCCCAGAGGCGGGCGGTGCCATCGTCGGAAACACTGGCCAGATAGGAACCCCTGGGGCTGAATTGCACATCCCAAACCCGGCTTTGGTGGCCCCGGAAAACCCCTAGGGGGTTACCGCTGAGATCCCACAGGCGCACGGTTTGATCGGCGGAGGCGGTGGCAATGCGATCCCCCTGGGGGCTGAAGGCAATGCTCCACAGGGGGCCTTGGTGGCCCTGGAGTTGGGCGAGGGGTTCCCCCGATCGCCGCCAAATGCGCCCCAGGCTGTCACTGCCTGCGGTGGCCAGGTATTGTTCGCTGGGATCCCAGTCTAGGGCGACGATTTCCCCCTGGGGGCTGCGGAATTGCCCTAGGGGTTGGCCTCCGGAGTTCCACACCTGTACCCGATCGCCCTGGGCGCTGGCCAAGTAGTGACCCTGGGGACTGGCTTCTAGGG
>Ga0129333_10004005_pt1 | contig 13812 bp, 9 predicted proteins | sample CPB6_08_DNA_FD_94474 | JGI IMG/M metagenome (GOLD analysis project Ga0129333, IMG submission 94474) | Freshwater to marine salinity gradient microbial communities from Chesapeake Bay, USA - CPBay_Sum_0.6_0.8_DNA | ecosystem: Environmental > Aquatic > Marine > Coastal | place: USA: Chesapeake Bay... | reverse complement strand
CTCGGCTGTGAGTGTGAAACTATCGAAGGCGACGCCGTCGCCCTGACAGTAGCTAAGCGACCAGGAGAGCGGCGCAATAGCTAATGAGGGGAAGCGGCCCGCCAAATACTCGCGCATTTCTTCCTCTACTAGATCACTGCCGAACGTCTCCCAAATTGAGACGATCCAAGCATTGAAGGCGCGCTCATAGGCTCGCCCGTTGATCTGCTTCAGCTCTTCCGCTGTGTAAGCGGTTACTGATACGACGCGCCCGAGCTGTGGCGCGGTTTCTTTCTCGTTACTCATTTTATAACCTCCTAAGGTTTTATAGTCACCCGATACGCTCGGGCTAGCGCGCTTCTAGGTCGTGAGCCTTCGCCGACTGATCGGGGAAGCGCTGAGGGTTACTTCGTCAGCTCTCTAACGGTTGCCCTAATTGACTCCACTGGCAAGCCGTCAGCGGTTAGCTGTATGATCATAGAGGCCTGCTCTTCTGTCACTTCGTACACCTTAAGCAAAGAAGCAGCAGCAGCCTCCGCCTCTGCTAGCTTCTCTTTTAGCTCTTTGATATTTTGCGCGGCTTCTTTTAATTCTCCGACCATCTCAAACGCCTGGGCGCGCTCTGTAATGTTTGCGAGGGTGAAGAGGCTGGAAGTTTTAGAAACTTCCTGGAGGATTTTGCTAATGGTCTCCGCGTCCGCTTCTGTTAACGCGTTGAACGTGCTAATCTCGTAATGAGACACCCACGCCCAAAGGGTCACCGCTTCACCATCTACGCGCAAGCTGTCACGCGTTGATATGTTTTTGCCGTTAAGGTTTAAGCGTCCCCACCCTCCTGGGACTTTGTGCAGCCCGTTGCTGTCTCTCTTCTCTTCGATGTTTAAGCAGAAAATATATTCGCCTTTCATCTTTTGCGCATCGTAATGCGCGTTAGCTTGTTTTGTGTACTCAAAGTTTATTGTGTACACATTGCTTTGCAGCTCCTCGCTGTAATTCACTTTTTTGTTTTTAATCTTAATCGTATTCATTTTATTAACCTCCTAAGGCTTTTAAGTAATAGAGCGTTACGCTCTTTTTAATACTGTACGCGCTGCGTCAATGGTTAGCAAGTATTGACGCCTTAAAGTTTTTTAAGGTTCAAATACTTGACAAATTAAAAAACGCCCATTTTATAAAATAGCTAAAAACGGGGACGGAACAATGGCAAGCCCTCGCCCTTGGCAAAGGGTCGCGGCGTCGGTCTCTCTCTGATCCTCCTGGGTTTCTCTGATCATTGGGCAAAGCTTCGCAGCTGTTGCCCTTTTCTAAATTGTACTTATGCGGGGTTTCATTGTTGGCTTGTCACCGTTTCGCTTTTTAATTCTGTCGATGCTTCCCTTCCCCACCTACCGACCGCCCACCACCGCCCGCCACGCGTGAAACGAGCGCGGGGGGCAGTAAGACGTAGGGCGGCTTGGGGTAGGTCGTGGGGTTTATGTGGCGCGGCTTGGGACGTGGGGCGATTCCCCCAAAGTAGTCGTAGTCATAATACATACTATCGGTCATAGATTTTTACCCAAAATCCAATTCGGAACACTACCAAAGACACTTAACTACTGTAAGATTTCTCGGAACGGAAACTGCTATCAAATCTACCCAAAACGCCAGTAGATCTTGTCGCAGCGGAACGCATAATTGGAGGATAAAATGCCTATAGAAAAACAGATAGACAGGTACGAGTTGTTACAGAACGAGTACATAGAATGGTCACTGATGGATAAACACGCAAGAGCTGTTGCTAACTTACCATCGTCAGATGTCCAATGGGCTAAGGTCAAAGGTATTGCTGACCGTACAATTAGAAAATGGAAAGTGAACCCTGCCTTTATTGCTAAGTATGAAGCTCGTGAAAGAGAAAAGGCTTTAGCACTACCAGGAGCAACAGCATTACAAACAACTGGAGCAGTACTAAATCAAAAACAGAAAGATGATCGTAATGAACACGAACAAATCAAAGCAAAGTTAATTGAACGTGCTATGGCTGGTGATCGTGCAAGTGCTGAGTTGTATTTCAAAACATATGGGAAAGCGTATGTTGATGAAGAAGTAGCAAGTCGTAAATCTGACTTTAGAGAGATGGACATAGAACAACTATACGAAAGAGTACTATCACTTGTACCTGTATCAAAAATTGAAGCTGAACTAGCTAAGCGTAAAGAGGCTTAATGACAACAACACCAATATCAACAGAGTTAGAAAGACTTTGGTATGAGTTAGAATGGCGTAAGTGTGCAAGTGATCCTGAGTATTTTATTAGGACATATGTTTGGATTGAGTCTGAAAGAGACCCAAGAGGTAGAGAGCCGTTTGGTTTATGGGATTACCAAGAGAGATCGCTCGATGCATATATGACACAACGATTTGTTGTGATACTAAAAGCAAGACAGTTAGGTTTTACTACACTTGCTATGGCGTATGCGTTGTGGCAATGCTTGTTTAAGCCAAGAGCAAATATACTTTTGATATCAAAGAGCCAAGATAGCGCAGATAAGAACTTGGGTATGGCAAGGTTTATGTACTCGTTTTTGCCAGAGTGGTTAAAGGCAAGAGGACCAGAGCTTGATGGTGATGCTGCTAAGCAATTGATATTTAGGTTCTATGACGGTGGTACGAATAGATTGAAGTCTTTCGCAGGTACAAAGACGGCTGGTGCTGGTGAAACTGCATCGCTTGTTATACTTGACGAGTTCGCACTTATGGACGATCCTGCAAATACTTACCGTACTATCAAGCCTACCACAGATGCTGGTGGTAGTTTGATTATCATCTCTACTGCAAGAGGTGGTACAAATATGTTTGCTAAGATTTATCGTGAGGGTAAGCGAGGACAGAATGAGTTTGCTACTATCTTTGAACCGTGGATGTCTTCTCGTTTGATTACAGCTGAACAGTATGAGTTAAAGAAAAGAGAGTTCGTTGCTGAACCGTGGTTGTTCTTTGCTGAGTATCCATCAACAGATGAGGAAGCGTTTAGAGAATCAGGTAGACCACGATTTGCTTGGTTACCACCTGAGGAAGATTGTCAAGACTTTCACATTAAAGGGTTTATTGACGAAGGACCTGCTGGTTTAGATTTTGTAGAGGACTTACCTGGTGAAGGGTTTCAGTCTAATTTAGCTTTGGCATATCCTGCTCACGAGATTGATTGGGATAAACAATATGTTGTCTCTGCTGACCCATCTCTTGGTGTAGGTGCTGACTACTCTGCAGCACATATACTAACAATGCACGAAGATGGGACACCAGAGATAGTTGGTTACTATCGTAGTAATACTATTGAGCCAAGCGATTGGGCTATTGAGTTAGATTTGATAGGTAGATTTTTTGCTGGTAGGAATCAGATGGCTGCTTTACTTGCGGTAGAAAATGCTGGTGGTATTGGTGTATCTGTTATTGATAAGTTAAGAAACCAGTTTAACTATCCTAACTTGTACAGGTATCTACCACCTGCTTCTGCCAAGAGAAAACGTGCGCCTGTATTTGGTTTTCCAACAACAAAAGCAACTAAGCCTTTGATTATAAATAGATTAGCTGAGTATATTACACCTGATGATCACGGTCAATGTAAGCTGTTAAATGTGTATGGACCTTTGCGTGATGAGTTAAGTACCTATGTTAGGCGTGAAAATGGTACAACAGCAGCAGATGTTGGATGTCACGACGACTTGGTTATGTCTTTGGCTATTGGTGTTTATGTACTTTTGGAAGAGACGGTTGCTGTCGGAACAGGTACGATAGGTGAGAACAAAGGTACTGGTGAGTTCCAATTAGATCTTACACCTCTATACGAGGATGTTATGAGATTACAACAGATTGAGGAACGAGCCAATCGTAGATTTTGGGCTCAGCACCGTAGGTTAAGCAGAAGGAATAGGAGATTACGTGGCATCTAAGATTAGACCTTATACACATCAAGAAGTTTTAGAACTCATTGATGATGCTAAGATGAGATACAAGTGGAGACATAGTTGGTTTAGATCCTTAGAAGCTTTGTATCGCACAGGTAAGTCATACCCACTTGGTGAGGGTACAGTATCAGGAACAGTATTTGAAAGACTACATCCTGCTGATTTAGAAACTATCAATATGGTTTTACCACATCTAAATATGATACTTGCAACTGTGGTAGCAAGAGACCCTAAGCCAATTGCTGTACCTTATTCAGGTGGAGAAGAGGCTGAGGTTACAGCAAAGGTTGCAGAAGCTGTAGCAGGTTACTATTGGATTAGATCAAATGCAACATCAGTATTAAGAGATATGGCACAGGATATGGTTGTGCTTGGTAATGGATTTTGTAAGATTGGTTGGAAGCATATCTCAGAAGAGGTAAAGAGAAACCCTGAAGATGTACAAGCAGATATGACAAGTGTGTTAAAAGCTGAGATTGGTTTATCTATTGATGAACAAAGACCTGTATCACCTGTTGATAAAATAATGGAGTATGTTGCTTTAACAGATCGTATCGTCCAATCAGATGAACCGTTTGTTGAGTATGTATCACCTTATGATATTTACTTTCCAGCTAACGCAAGAAGACTAGAAGAAACAAGATGGGTAGCACAACGAATAGTACTACCTGTTGATGAGATAAAAGCAAATCCTGCTTTATCAAACACAGAAGATTTAATTGCTGATGGATTAGTTGATATACAAGAAAGAGCAACTGAAAGAGGTGATGGATCACCAGGTGAAGTTATGGTATCTGAAACAGCAACTATCTATGAGTTCTATGATATGCGTACTCGCACATTAACTGTAACTCAACTAGGTGCAGCAAAGCCTTTATTTGAAGGTGCTATACCTTACTCACATAGATACCCACCTTTTGTACATATGAGAAACTTCTCAGATGGTGGTAATGAGATTTGGTCATTTGGTGATCTTGAAAACATTGCATCACTACAAGAAAAACTAAATGAAACATTTACTGAACAAGTTGATAATATGAGAAGGTCAGGCAATAAGTATGTTACTATACGTGGTTTGTTTGATTCAGAATCAAGAGATAGACTTGAAAGCGATGAGCCAGATGTTGTAGTAGAGATGGAGCCGCTAAATGGATTGAACCCAAGAGATGCGATATCTGTACTACCAAGAGCGCCATTGCCTGCTGATTTGTATAATGCACAAGGTAAGTTTGAAGATGCTATGCGACAGGTTTTAGGTATAAATGATTTCCAAGCTGGTGGTGTTGGCGCTGATAGAATGAGCGCATACGCAGCAGCTGTGGTTGATGGTGTAGCAACTTTAAGAGCAAAAGATAAACAACAATCTGTAGAAAAATCAGCATCACAGATATTTAACCATATCATCAGATTGTGTCAAGAGTTTATGGTAGATACAAGAGCAATTAGATTAGTTGGTGTAAATGGTGGCGTATGGGCTGATATCGATACCAATGTAATTACAGGTGAGTTTGATATGAGGGTAGAAGGCGGTTCTTTATCTGCTGTAAACCCTGCAACCAAACAAGCTCGTGCGCTTGAGATGTTAAGTGTTATCGTACCAACGCTACAAGGTTTAGGATATGATACTGAACCTGCACTTCGTCACATTGTACGAGATCTTGGCTATGACCCAGATCAATTCTTGGTCAAGCCTGCGCCAGTTCCTCAACCACCAGCGGCGCCTGGAATGGCTGGTGCTGCTCCTACTGGAGCTGAGGAACTGCCACCTGAGTTACTAAACGCAGTGGCTCAGGGAGGATTAGCACCTGAAACAGCGATACCAACTGAAGAGCAGTTGTTCGCTGGACCAACAGAAGAACTGCCACCTGGTGCAGGTATGGCAGGTTTAATTTAGTTCTGTCGGACTAAGACACATATATGAGAGGACAGGTGTATTTACCTGCCCTCATAGCCGAACAAGTTAACAAGATCGCAAATGTCGACAACTTGGGTTATGACACTCGGACAAGGGAGATATAAATGGCAGAAGAGAACAATTTCGAAAACCTATTTGAAGCAGCATTAACAGAACTGACTACAGCAAGTCAGAAAACTGAAGAGGTTGTAACGGAAGGAGAATCAACCGTAGTAGAAGTTCAGGAGAGCGTGGCTGACGCAACTGAAACGGAAGCTGTTGGAGAGACAGAAACGAAGGTTGAAGAAAGCGAGGAAGCTGCCGATAGCAGCGCTGATGAGACTGCAAAGTCACCAATCGCTGTAACTGAGGAAGATACCATCGTACTTCCAGATGGCACTGAGGTGTCAGTAAAGGAAGCAACGCTTCGTCAAAGAGATTATACTCGTAAGACACAAGCGTTAGCGGAAGAGCGTAAACAACTTGAAAGCGAGAAGGCGGACGCCGCCCAAGCAGTAGAGTATGTTAACAATCTATCGCAGAGATGGGAAGAGAATCAGGCGGAAGTAGTTAGTGGGTTTGTAGCCTCCACTGAAGACCCAACATTAGTACTTTCGCAAGTCATCGTAGAACTGGCTAAGGCTGAAAAGCTTGATCCTAAGTTCTTGGAAACCTTTGGTATAACACCAGAGGTACAAGCAAAGTGGTCAAGTGAAGTTAAAGGTCAGACCGAACTTGCAGAAGTGAAAGCTAGACTTTCAAAGTTCGAGCAAGAGAGGGCAGCCATTGAAGAGACAAACGCTCAAAAGGCGCAAGAGGAAGCATTGGTTGCAGAGTACGATAGACAATGGCAAGAGATAGCAAAGGCAAATAACTTGGCAGGAGATCCAAATAAAGAGATTGAGGCTAAGTTAGAGTTGTTAAACTACGCTCTTGAAAATGAAGTTCCAAACTTAAAGGCAGCTTGGAAAGCCTTACAGTTTGAAAAGTCACAAGCAAAACCCGCAAAAGCCCCTGTCAAGAAGGCAGAGGTAGATGCAAAGAAGGCAGCTACTGGTGCTATAACACCTAAGTCTACTGGTGGTTCGATTGTTGCTGGAAGGATAGCATCGAACATCGAAGACGCAGCGTGGCAAGCATTTCAAGAACTGACTTCTCGTAAATCATAATAACCCTCGTCAAACACAAAAAGGAGTGATAAACTATGGCATTAGGACAAAATGATTTCAATGAGTTGTTATCCGCAACAGTCCAAAAGATTGAGAAGCAACTTGTTGACAACGTATTTACAGCACACCCAACACTAGACTTTCTAAAGGCAAACATCAAGTCTGCCACTGGACCGTCTGTGATCTTCCCAATTGTAGCAGCAGATGATACTTCAACAGTATTCACCGATGCTTCGGGAACATTTAACACTGGCGTATCAAGCGATATTCTCGGTGTAGCAAAGTATGAGTGGTCATCACCTCTCGTTTCTAAGATTCGTGTAGAGTTCAAGCAACTCGAGATGAACGCAGGACCAGAGCAGGTTGTATCACTAGCTAAGGCACACCTCGATGCTGCTGTCAAAGGACACGGCAAGAAGTTCGCAACAGTACTTCACACTGCTGGATCAGCAGGAGCTGGTGCATTCAACACGCTAGATGAGATTATCTCAAACAGCGATAAGTTAACTACTACAACCGCACGTACCGTTGGTGGTATCCGCGGTGGTGTAGCAACAAAATCTGTTACTGATTATGAGCGTGCAGGTACAACTGCTACACTTACAATCGGTGCTAACGATTATATCGTTGGTGATTCTGTTGTCGTAACTGGAGTTATCGCAGCACTTGCTGGTACATTCACACTTACCGCAGTAACTGCAACAACTATTAGCTACACAACTGCTACCTCAGCAACAGTTGGTACAACCGCAACTACTGGTTCAGTAACTTGCGATGCAATTAAATCATACTGGGTATCAACAGAGAAGACTCTGACATCTCCAGGTACAGACATCCGCACTGCTTTCCGTACAATCTCTGACGACATCTATGTCGCTTCAGCAGAGCGTCCGAACGCAATCATCGCTGGTCGTAACGTTTTCGCTGAGTACGAGAACTCATTCGACAGCAAGATCCAGTATCCTGGTGTAAGTGGAACTGGTGAGACACGCTTCCGTCAGCTTGACTTTGACGGTATTCCTGTTCGCCTTGATCCAGACTGCCCAACAAACACAGCATACTTCATCAATACTGACTACTTAACTGCACGTTATTTAGGCGGAAACTTTATGAAGGCAATGCCTGCACAGGTAGTTACTGGTACACTTGATACCGTAACACCACTTGCTTCTGTTCTATGCGTAGGCACAAACAACCGCCGCGCACACGGTAAGCTAAACCGCGCATAGTCGCTGTTTAATGAAGACCCCGATGGCTAACGCTGTCGGGGTTTTTCATTGTCGGGTGCTTAACGATAGGTGAGGAGTTGAGCCAATTGAACCTAACACAACTACGCTCTCACGTCAGATCACTAACTGGCATACAGAGTACAGCAATAATATCAGATGCTGATATAGATTTATTTATTAACGAAGCGTACCAAGAGATCAATCGTGAAGCTGACTGGCCTTTTCTACGCGCTCAAACAACTATAACTACAAGTGCTAATCAGGGTACATACTCTTTACCTGCTGGTGTGGCAGATAACTCACTAGCAAGCGTAGCTGTATTAAGCAATGATGTTAATCGCAGACAACTACGACCAAGATCAAGATATAGCACAGATGATAGTTCAGGTCCTTACATAATCGGAAGACCATTAGAGTATAGCGTTTGGAATGGTGTAATGGAGTTATACCCAACACCAGATGTATCTGAAACAATAACACTAAGATATTTTAGCGAACCAGCAAACCTATCAAGTGGAACTGATGTACCAATCTTTGATGCAAAGTTTCACTCATTAGTAGCTTATGGAGCATCAGTAAGAGTTTTAATTCGTGAAGGTGATGACACAGAACGAAGAGGTTACTATAACCTACAGTTCCAAAATGGTATGGAGCAAATGAAAGGTGATTACCTATCTGAGCGTGACCGTTCTATTCTACGCTTAGGTGGTCGCAGACGTATATTTGGTAGACGCGATAATTTCTATGGAGTTTAACTTTGAAAATAATAGACATATCCAACTTCTCGGGTGGTATACACGAAGCCTTTGCGCCTAGTGATTTTACTGAACGTCAATGGACAACCCTTAAAGGTTTCTTTCTTAAAGATGAAACTCGCCTTATAACACAATGGCCTTTACAAAGAGTTGGTACTGAAACTAATTTTAGAGAGATAAGACAATTAACAGCTGCTGATGGTACTAACTTTATTGTTGGTATTAAGACCAATGGTGAGATATGGGCAGCAATAGCGCCAGCAAATAGCGTTGTCTATGGTACAGTTAATAGCACAACTTGGACAAGATTAACAAGTGTCAATGGTGATGCTACTGTTGTAGCAGACGCTAATGATCACTTTCTATGTGAGACAACTTTACAGGTATCATCTGTAGCAAGCAACAAAGCAGTACCAGCGCTTTTAATAAATCAATCTGAATCAACAGCAGGGTTACAAAGCCCTTTGCTTGTATGGGCTAACACATCTGCAAGCATAGGTGTTTATCGTGTAATTAAAACAAACACACACTATACTACAACAAGAGCAATTACTAGTGGTGTAGCTACTGTTACAATATCAACTAAGCATATCTTTCGTGTAGGCGATGTAGTTACAATAGCAAACTTAGGTACAGATTATAACGGCACAAGAACAATTACAGGCGTACCTTCAAGATACTCAATAACATTTGCTACCACAGGAGCTGACGAAGCATCTACTGCTGATACCGATGGTACAGTACTAGGATCAACTGCTGCTGTATATCCTGGTTATGTACCAAGTGCGCCATCTAATGTTATAGCAACACAGTCAGGTGGCAATGTGGTTGTTACTTGGACAAACGAATACTCAGGTAGCGCTGATATTATTGGTTATAAAGTATATTCAAACGCAGGAGTTTTGCTAACTACAACCACAGGTGGTATAGTATCAACTGTAACTTTCGCTGGTACAGCAACCGATGGTGCGGTAGTTAGACCTTATAATGCGTATGGTGAAACACCATTTGATGCAGAAGGTGGATCAGTTGTACCAGCAACAGGTTTTATACCAAGAGCAAATGTTGGCGTGGTTTGGTCAGGTCAGTTAATGCTTGGGGATATTGAGTATTATAAAAGCACTGACGATATTACATTAGGTAATGAGCTTACAAATAGTAATGCTGCAAGAGTGCGTAATGGTATATGGTTTTCTAATCCAATATCTTTAATGGAGTTTGACCCATTAGCAGAGTTTAATGTTGGTAATCCAGATACTGTAATCACAGGCTTTACTGTACTACCGCAAGGATTATTAGTCACAACTAAATCTAATACAAATGACTCAGGTATATTTTTACTAAGAGGTACTAATGCTGGTCTGATACTTAACGAAGACTTGACTTTGAACTTTACCTTAGAGTTAGTGCGTGGTGGTATGAGTACACCAATTGGTGCTAACAATCCTGGTAATATCACAACGCTATGGCCTGCTGTTGGTACGGTAGTATTTTTAGATAATAAATCTTTGGTATGGCAGACTAATACCCAAGATGTTATACAGTTAGATCAGTATGGTGCGATACCACCAACTGCTTACAATACTACAGATAATGTACTAGCTTGGGATAGATATCTATTTTGTCAAAGAGATGCACGCTTGATAGTTATGCGTGAGTTCGGTGATGAAGGTTCTTGGACAGAGTTAACCTTACCGTCATCTTTGAAAGCTGTTAGTATGTGTGAGGTTGGTAATAGTCTTTACTTTATAGGTAGTGGTGATGGTAATAGTTATGTTTGGAGATTCATACTTTACCCAACAGGTTCAGCAGCAGATGAGTACGGTAAGTCCAATGGAACTGATTTAGATCTAACAATAGTCACAAGACCTGTTGGCGAGCCTAATAGATATGAGAAACAAATGTGGCATAGAATAGGTATAAGAGCAAGAGGTGGGACAGGAGCAACACTTAAAAGCATTGAGAGTTGGAATGGTACTACACTAGCTGGCACTAACTCATCTTTATTAACTACAACGTTTAGCCCTGCCAAATCTGTTACAGCAAGGTTTGAGCAAGTAGTACCAGCACACGGACCAAGTATAGAAGCGGCTGCTAAGATAACGCTGACTGGCTATGTTGAGGTAGAGGCTGTAACATTCTACGTACACGGTAAGTCACCTAAGAGGGTATAATGGCAGATCGTAACCCGATACTCCCACCAGCTTCAGCGGATAGCGTACAGTTTGATTCTTCGGTACTCGCCCAAAGAATACAAGAGCTTGAAGGTGTTGGTAATTTAGAAGCAGGTGTTGGTATAACCGAAGGCACTGTATCATCTTACAATGTCACCACAGGTAGAGGCACAGCAACTACAAGTGATGGTACTTTATCTTTCTATAATGGTGTATCAACTGCGTTAGTGACTAGTGATGTTGTAGCAATTGCTAAAACAAATGCTAATAAAAATGTTGTAGTGGGTATCATTACTAGACCTGGTAGCACAACACCTGTATCTGTACCACTTGTACTTGTACCACCAGATTTTCCAATACGCACAGACAATAGAACTTTCCCAATACACACAACCAATAACCCAGTAGGTGTATATGAACTAGCATTTGACTTACCAGGTGCATTTGGTTATGGTACTGATTTAATGATTGGACCTAAAGGTACAACAGCTAGCACAGGATATACAGACACTAACGCATTACTAAGAAGCACAGCAACTAATCTAAATATCTCAAACACTGTTTATGGACCAAGATACTTTATCGACAATAACGGTAGGTTAATTGTAATTAACGCATCTAACCAATTATCATACAGAGATACTACTACTGGTTTATGGACTACAAGTACTTATACCAATGCTATCTATGCTTGGGATAATACACATAAGATTTTATGGTGGACAACTGCGGGCTATACTGGTGGTCCTTTCTTTAAGCTTGGACCTGCTGATTCTGCACCTGTGGCTATGGGTGCTTTAGGTACAGGTGTATCAAATGTTACTAACCCTACACAGCGTGGTATAGTAGCAGGCAAGGGTAAGTTAGCTTTCCAGTCATCTAATAACTCTGGTGGTGTATGGGTAAAGAACAGCACTGATGCTAATAACTTCACATCTAATGGAGCTGCGGCTGCTAACTTTGTATCTAACCGTACTGCTATAATAGATCAAAATGGTAATGTACACAGGACAGGTCAGAATACTGTAACAGGTAATTATGAGGTACGGACATATACTCACTCAACTGGTATTACCTCTACCGTTGACACAGGTATTACCTATACCAATGTCAATAACGCACACTTGGCAAGGACATCTACTGGATCGTTTGTAATGCTATGCGTAGCAAGAGAAGATGTTATAGTTGGTGGTGGTTCTACTACACGCTGGATACCTGCTGTAGCCGTATTCACAGGAACTGCCTCATCTTGGGTATATTATGATACCGTACACTATGTAGGTTCTAACATTGATAACCTAGTATTAACTAACTTAATTGAGATTATAAGTAATGTTTATAGGTTTGGTGCTTCTTTTTCATCTATCTTTAGTAGCGGTGCAGGAAACTGGACGGCTGGTACAGCAGGATCTTACTTTATTTACGAGTTCACAGTAACCTAATCTTGTCGGACTATTAACGATAGGTGAGGGTTTAGGAGAGAGATGGCAACATATACAGTAACAAGCGGAGATACACTTTCCGCTATTGCGAGGCGCTATAATACAACCGTAGCCGCCTTGCTAGAAGCTAACCCTAAATTAACTACCGATCCTAAGTACAAGAACGGTAAGGTTATATTCTCTGGTACTAAAATTAAATTACCTGACACAGGCGGTGGCGGTACATCAGCCCCTCAGGTTGTTACTGGTGGCACAGTACGAGTTTATGATCCAACGCCTCCTTCGCCTACACAAACTGTAACCCCACCACCAACTTCCACAGTCATTACTCCAAGCGCTCTTGCTTCTGGAGAGAGTGGTGCGATTGGTGCTGCATCAATAGCCGCACAAATGGCTGCGATAGAAGAAGCCAAAAGGAAGGCCGATGCTGACGCTGCTGAAGCAGCGAGAGTTAAAGAGCAAATGAGGTTAGAGGAAGAGGCTTTTCAACTTGATCGCAATAAGGGTATAAACGAAGCAATTCAATCAGGTCTTACAGAAGAACAAGCTTTACAGTTATTCCCTAAGTATACTGTAAAAGCTGACGGTACAGAAACTGTAACATACCCTGGTATTTATACACCGCCACCAACCACTACCACAACCCCAACAACTACTACAACCACGACCCCAACACCAACCACAAACGTAATAGATTATACAGGACAGATTGCAACTAGGACTGTTGAGAATGGTAAAGTTGTATTTAGATTACCAGATGGCACAATAGTTACAGAAAGTGGTATTAGTCCTGATGGATACTTTATGTATACATTACCTGATGGTAGAGTCGTAAAATCAGGTAAGAAAGTTCCATCAACGACAGCAACAACTACTACCACTCAGACACCTACTACAGAAACACCTACTACTGAAACAGCAACAACCACACCAACTGTACAGTATTATCGCAACCCCACAACTGGTGCGCTTATACTTGGACCAGATGGTAAACCAATTGTAATTGGACCAGGTGGTTCTGCTAGTGATGTATTTGCTTATATGGAAGCATTGCGTGCTTCTACTGAGGCAAAAGAAAGAGCAGCGCTTGCTAATACTTTTTCTCGTAGACAAGCACAGACAGCTCTTGAGAAATCACAGAGAACTACAGGTAGAGATATATTTTCTGAACAGAAGAAAGCAATAAACGAACTTGCAAGAAGAGGTATAACATCAGCACCTGG
>Ga0129333_10004003_pt1 | contig 13813 bp, 19 predicted proteins | sample CPB6_08_DNA_FD_94474 | JGI IMG/M metagenome (GOLD analysis project Ga0129333, IMG submission 94474) | Freshwater to marine salinity gradient microbial communities from Chesapeake Bay, USA - CPBay_Sum_0.6_0.8_DNA | ecosystem: Environmental > Aquatic > Marine > Coastal | place: USA: Chesapeake... | reverse complement strand
GCTCCTCTGAATCGGGTCGCCGGAACGGGTGCTGTGTCAAACTACGACGCCGAACAGTTGACCCAGCAGGCTCCGTCGATCGAGAAGACACCTGCAGCGAACAAGATGATTCTTGAGTACCGCTTGCGTGCTGCGAAGAACCTCGAAGAAAAGACGGCTTTTGAGCGCGCGTATTTCGAGGCAAACCAGACGATGCAGGGTGCCCAGAAGGCATGGGACGAGTACAAGGAGGCCAACCCGCTCGCGATCAAGACTCCGGTCCAAAGGGGCTCGGCAGGTAAAGGCAGTCTCCCGTTCCAACTGAACGAGAACCGTGTGCCGTGGCAGCAGTATTTCAACCAAAAGCGCATCGACGAACTTGAGCGCAAAGCTCGGGGAGGCTGACGATGGCTCTCACTCCGCAAGAAGAGGCCGAACTGAAAGCTTTGCGCGAGCAGGCCAAGCAGTGGGGCGGAAACCGTGAAAACGGTATTCCGGCTCGCGCCCGGCGTGTGGCACGTGAGCGCGCTGACGCGACTAACCTCCCCAACACCGCGCGCTCGGTCCTGCAGGGGGCGACGCTCGGGTTCGGTGACGAACTGACGGCGGGCGTCCGCTCGATTGTGGGCGATGAGGATTACGACACGGCGCTTGAAGACGAGCGTGCCAAGATCGCCGCTTTCAACCGGGACAACTACATTCCTTCGTTGCTCACGGAGGGCCTCGGCGGTGTTCTTACAGGTGGCCTTGGGGGCCTCGGCCGAATGGCCGCTGCGCGTGCGGCCCCCGCCGCAGTGCGCGATATGGCTGGCGGTCTAAGCAATAAGTTCACGAAGATGCCGATGGCTGTACAGACCGGCGCAATCGGCGCAGGCACAGGGGCTGTCGCAGGCTTCGGGCAAGGCGAAGGAGATTTCGGTGACCGCGCTCTTAATGCTGTTCCGTCAACACTTGCTGGTTTCACTCTGGGTGCTGGCGTTCCTGTGGTTGGCGGGGCTGGTCGGGCGCTGGTTGGGGCTATGAGTCGTTCTGCTCCCGAGAAGGCGGAGCGCAGCTTCATACGTCGAATGGAAGCAGACGATCTTACACCTGATCAACTTGCTTTTCAGACCAGCGGCGAGCACGCAATTGGGGTTCCTTCCACATTTGCAACACAGGGGCCAAACCTGACCTCACTCGCAGAGGGTGTGGCGAACATTCCGGGTGCAGGCATGGCGACCTCTCGTCGAGCCATCGAGCAGCTTCATCGTGGACAGGGCGAGCGTATTTCGCAGGCTGTCCACACGCGCACGGGCGCGGGCGACTATACGAAGAAAGCTTCGGACATCGACTCGGTGTTCAAGAAGCAGGCTACACCTCTGTATGAGAAGGCTTACGCGGTTCCTGTCAATATGATGGACAAGGACGTCGCGGGTATTCTTCAGCTGATCCCTAAAGACGATCTGGCGAAAGCTAGTGCCGCCGCGCAGAAAGTTTACACGAGCGATCCGCTGAACATCGGCAAGCCGCCGCGCGAGTTCTTCAAGTTCAAGAAGGACAGCGAGGGCAACGTGATCGACGTCGACTTCCCAATCGACATGAATACGGCGGAATGGCATGCGTTCATCCGGGGTCTGCGCGAGGTCAAAGACGGGTTGAACAAGAACAGCGCTGCGCACGCAAAGAATTTCAACGAAGCGTATAAGAACCTTGACCGCAAGGGCAAGGAGAAGAACCCACTCTTTGCCGAGGCACAGAAGATCTACAGCGACGCAAAGTCGGTCGAAGAGGCCATGGCCGATGGGCGTAAAGCCATGTTCTCTTACATGACGCCCGACCAGATGAAGAAGCAGCTCGCGGGCCTCTCGAAGAACGAACAGGAGCACTACCGCGCGGGGGCCGTGCAGGCGCTCGATGAAAAACTTGCCCGTCAGGCAGATGGCGCGAACAAGGCTGCGAGCCTTGTCAACACTGGCCATATCCGGAACAAGCTCCGCGCTATCACACCGGACGTGAACGAGTTTGAGGCGCTGCTCGCAACGCTTCAGACCGAAGCCCGGGATGCTTCGGCGCGTGCGCGTATGACGATGGGGTCGCCTACTGCGTCGCGCACCGAGACGATGCGTCAGGTCCAGGAGGAAGACGAGTTCTTGCCGCAGGTTGTGGAAGCCGTGAAAGGCCCCACGCAGTTTGCGATGCGCTGGCTCAGCGCAAAGGCAAAGGGGCTCGGCCTGTCTAGCAAAACATCCGATGAGTTGGCACCGATGCTTCATACCGCCGACCCGGCAGAGCAGGCAAATATTTTGAAGCGCCTGCGCGAGCGTCAGGCACAGATGGCTAAGGAAACGGAGCAAGCCAACACCGGCTATCGGATCGGCGCAGGTGCGTTCGGCGCGATGGCAGGCGCGCCGACGATGCAGCGCGAACTCGATGCTTTCCAAGACGAGGAATAGTACATGGTCGAAGATCGCCGCGCGCCCAGCAACGACCGTGATATTGGTCGCCTTCAGGCTGAAGTGGTAGCCCTTGAGAAGCGTTTGCACGGGAGTGAAAAACGCGTCGAAGCACGTCTTGAAAGCATCGAAGAAAAGGTTCAGCAGATCCTGGATGCTGCGAATATGGGCAAGGGTGCTTGGTGGCTTGTGCTCAAGATCGGCGCGGTTTTGTCGGCATTCGCAGCGGCATTTGCATGGATCTGGGAACATCTGAGGATTGGGGTCATAAGATGATCAACGAGGCGGGCCTCAACCTAATCAAAGAGTTCGAGGGCTGCAAGCTAACGTCCTACTTGGACACGCTTGCGAAGCCGCCCGTCTGGACAATCGGCTACGGCCACACCGGCCCGCGCGCTTTCGAGGGTGCCGTCTGGTCGCAGGCCGAAGCCGATAGGGTGCTGTCTATCGACGTCTGTGCCTTCTCCGGCGGCGTCGAAGACGCCTGCGTCGAGAGCCCGAACGAGAACCAGCTCGCGGCGATGACGTCGCTCGCCTACAACATCGGGATCGCCGCGTTTCGTCGCTCGACGGTTTTGCGGATGCACAACGCGGGCAAGTTCGCGGAGGCTGCCGCTGCGTTCTCGATGTGGAACAAGGCCGGGGGCAAAGTCCGCGCCGGTCTGACCCGGCGTCGCGCCGCCGAGGCATCCCTCTACCTGACGCCGGTCGTCGCGGGGGTCGTTCAGACGACGCGCGCGGCCCCCGAGGACGGCAAAGACCCTGCTTCTGGCAAGGTGTCCCCGGCGACCATCGCGGCGGGCGTCGGCGGCGCGCTGACGGTCGCCCAGCAGGCGGTCGCACAGGTGCAGGCGATCTGGGACGGCCTCGGCCAGCTCGGCATCAGCCCGCACATCATCATGTCTGCCCTAGGCGTTGCCGCTGTGATAACGTTGGGTTACTTCGTCTATGAGGCGTATCAGCGCCGCTCGGAGGGCGACAGGTGAGCTTCCTGACAAGCATCGGGATCAAGGCGTGGGGCTACATCGCCACTGCCGGAGCGGTCGTGCTAGGCTTGTTTGTGGCGTTGGGCAAGGCCAAGCAGGCTGGGCGCGATGAGGTTAAGGCCAAGGTCAACGAGGCGACGGCAGATGCCAACAAGCGGATGCTGGATGCCGCTGTTCAGTCACCGAAGGAGATCGACGATGTTCGCAAAGATCTTCGCAACGGTCGCTTCTAGCGTCCTGCTAGCGGGTTGCCACACCGTCGTCGTGCAGACGCAGTGCCCGCCGCTGGTCGAGTACGACCGAGCGTTCATGTCCCAATTAGATGCCGAGCTTGGCTCTGCAGGACCGGCGGTGTCAAGAGCAATCGTGGATTATCGTCAGCTGCGGGACGTTGTTCGGGCATGCCACACAGGTCCGTAACTTTTCGATCTCCGCCACCTGGCAAATCTCTTTCTTGGTGTGGTAGCCTTTGATGCCGACGTTCCACAGCGCCTGTGCGCGCAGCCACGGCTCTCTGATCGCATTGGCCGCGACGATACGCTGCCAGCGTGGGACCAGAACGAGGCGAGGTTTAGTCACGTTACCTCGCTATGTCGTAGCTGATGAGCGTGCCTTCTATTTTTAGAGGGGCTCGGCCGAACAAAACGAGTTCGTGCCGCATGTCTTCAAACGCCTGTTCTCCAGCTACTGTCAAAACGCTTTTTGGCACTGGCGTCCAAAGCGGCACCGGCTTCACCGCCATCAGCGACGACGCCTTGACGATGACGGGCGCAGACAACAGCCCGAGCAGGAACTTGCGACGCTGGGTCATGCTTCCACCTTATTGAGTAGAGTGTCGCTCATTTCACACCCCTCAATCGCTCCATCTCAGCAAACATTGGAATGTTCGCGCGGCACCATTCGATCTGACGCGGGGTGAGGTCGTTTTTATCGTACAGGTTCGTGCGAAGATTAATCTGCATCGCGTCATACTGTTTGAAAGACCACGGCTTCCAACTTGCTTCTGGCTCTGAGCACATTGTTACCTCTTCGGATTAAAGTACGGATCGCGGATATCGTGGATCGAGTAGCCCTGTTTGAGCCACAAGCCCACCGCGTATGCCTCGGCCAGTACCTTGTTGGGGAACTGCTCCAGCGTGTCAGCCTTCTTGTCTTCAAACCCGCAATTTGGACACAGGTCGTAAGATACCTCGTGCGGATATTGGCAGGAACGGCAGACGACATAGGTCATCACACAATCCCCTTGATCATGGCTTCATAGATGGACTTGGCCGTGTAGCAGTCCTCGATCTTGGCGCGCATCGACTGTGCTAGGCGCGTCCATTCCGCGTCCGAGACGTGTCGCGCGAGATACACGGCTTCGTCCACGCTGCCGTAGGTCAGATAGTCGCGCCCCGGCGTGAACCAGTTCTTCGTCGGAGCGTCGGCTTCCTCCAGCACGGCGCACGCGGCCAGCCCGGCTTCGATGATACGACCCTTCACATGACGTCGCCATTCTGTACCGGTCACTGCCGTGTTGATCGTGAACATCGTCTCGCACAGCCACTGCGCAAAGTCATCGTAATCGTTATTTCTATAGCCTGCTTTGCGGTGGCGCAACTCTATCAACTTACGCTGGACAAGGGGATTGACCAGCGAGCCACGATATGTGTTCGCCACGAAGCCTGCGAACCCTCCGCGCCGTTTCTTAGGATTGTCGCGGTGCCTCAGATACGGGCGCGGGTCTATCGGGCATAGGGTCGTAAGATCTGCGGTAGGGCAGCTCGCCCCATCAATGTTGACCTGTCGCGAGAAGCAGCCAGCCGCGCGATACTCCGCCATCTTGGGCCACCAAGGCGCATCTCCTCCGTCAAAGCAGATGTGCACAAAGGGTACCATCTGTCGGATAGCCCTAAGCACCTCAACGCGGGGGTTGCCCGGTAGCCACGCAGCGCCGATATAAAACGCCACATCTGGCGCTGCTGCTTCAATAAACGAGAGCAAGTGACTATCGTCAGGTCCTGCTGCAGCTTCGTTATATCGGGTCCACGCAGGCGTTTCATTGAAACTCTCCCAACCTTTAACAACAGGGTCGCAGTTGTCAGTTGACGTTGTGATAAACGCAGCTTTCATTGGAACAACTCCTTCCAGCCCTCGCCGGTTATGGTGTCGGACAAGGACTGTTTCTTGCGGAGCCCTGACAATATCTTCTCCTCTACAGTTCCCGGTGCAACGAGGTCAATGTATGTCACGTTCGATCTCTGCCCAATGCGGTGTGCCCGATCCTCGGACTGCGCCCGCAATTCTAGCGACCAATCATTATCGTGGTAAATGACCAGATTCGCGGCGGTCAGCGTGATCCCATGCCCTGCGGTACGAGGATGCATGACGAGGAACCTCAAGTTTCCTGCCTGAAAACTTTGGAAATGCTTTTGACGTTCGTTGGCTTCGACCGCCCCGTGCACCATTGCCGACCCTCCTGGGTATTGGCTTGCAAGTGCGGCTCCGATTTCTTTGATGCTCGATACAAAGTTGGACCAAATGATCGCGTTTCCTGAATGCTCTTCGAGGATGGAGAGGATCTCGTTGATACGGGCACTCGTCTTTTCGATGTGTGTGGGAACCGTCTCTCCATCGTATGGGACGTGATTACAAAGCACCTGTCTCATCCGGAGGAGGCGCGTCAGCACGAGCGGTGCAGTGATCGCGCGCCCGTCGGAGAGCTCAAACATTGCATCGTCGCGCAACCGCTCGTAAATCTTTCGCTGCTCGGGAGTCAACTCGATCTCGCGCGTCTGATAAACTTTGTCGGGCAGGTCTAGACAGTCTTTCTTGAGCGCGACGAATGCGTGCCTGCGCATCCGCTCGTTAAGTTCGTTGATGTTCTGATACCCTTCGATAAGAACAAGCTCCCGGTCGCCGGGCTGCTTAGATCGAAACACAAACCGTCCCTCGGAGCTCAGAAGCTGGCGTTTCAAAACAGCGTAGCGATTACGAAACGCATAAAAATTGTCTGTCCCAAGGATGCCGTCATTTAGAAACTGAAATTGTTGGAACACGTTCAACGGCGATTCGGGCGCGACAGAACCTGTGAGAATCCTTCGGATTTTAGCGAGATTTCCGAGCTTCATGAGCATCTTGGATTTTTTGCTTGTCGGCGACTTCATGAGGGTGCTCTCGTCGACAGCCATCAATGCGTCGTGACCGCGCAGGAATCTCTTCACGAAGTCCTCGCCTTTTTCGGTCAGAGCTGCTTCTGGGTTGACAACGAATACGTGCAGGCGCAACGGCTCGGCGCGAAACAGCGTCGCGAGTTCGGCAAGTTTCGCTTTCGTATGGTTCGGCGACCAGAGTACAACGCGTGCATTTCCGTATAGGTGCTCCGGCAGGTGTGTCGGGAGCTCGTTGTTTACCCAATTGCGGCAGACAGACTTGGGTGCGATTATGAGTGCAGCATTGATCGCCCCGCGTTCGAAATTGTAACCGATATCGTCGGTCAGAACCTTTGATTTGCCTGTGCCCATCTCCATGAGATAGGCATAATAAGGCCGATCGCGCCCTGCCAGCCAAGCTGCATGCTGGTGGGCGAAAGGTTTTGTCTTGAAGACGTACTCCATTTTTGCCGCCCTCATTTGTCAAAGAGGCTGTGAAGAGGAATAGCTGCCTCAGCTATCTGTTGGAGAGGAACGCCCTCCTTTTCCCATCTGAAATCTTTCAGCCAGATCCCCTGTAAAATATAGAGATCCTTCCGGACCAGAAGCGCCATTCGGACTTGCCCGCCAGCATTCATCCTGCGTGTCGCCCAAGCACGCTGCGCTGGGCGAATTTTTGCCCGCACACGACCGTCAAGGTTGAGGCGTCCTTCTTTGTTCTCGACCCACATCTCGACGCCCTTGTAGCAGACATTGACATCTGGCGCGCCCGAACCAACTCGATTCTCTACCCGCTGCCAGTCTGCTTGCGGAAAAGCGCGCTTCATTCGGTGGTATGCGCGGCGTTCGTCCGTCATCAGGAGTCTCCTATCGGCTTCGCTTCGCCCCAGGAGGGGCCGATGTCGACGTCGCACTTGAAAGGAACAGACAATTTCACTGCGTTCTCCATGATTTCTCCGACAAGACGTGCTGTTTTCTCGTCGGGAACAGACACTCCGTTCTCGTCGTGTACGGTCACGAGGATCTTCAGCCCTGCTCGATATAAATCGCGGATGGCGTATTTCGTCATGTCCGCACTACCGCCCTGGATAATTGCGTTGAGTGATTTGTGCGTGAAGGCCCGCCGAATATTATCACTCCCGTGGCGCTCGCAGGCAAGATCATGCGGCGCGGCGGAAGCCTTTCCGCGAATCGGCTCCCACATATCGAAACGTCGGCGACGACCACTGAGTGTCTTGATGAACCCGCGCGATTGCGCGACGCGAGAACACTCGTCGCTGAGCTGACGTACAAAGGGGGCGCGACGGTCAAACTCGTCCAGAATGGCCTGCCCTTCGGGCCCAGCGACCTCCCAACGGGCACCTGACTTAGACTTCCGCCACTCCGTAGGCAGGCCGAGCTGTGAGCATAACTTTGCACCGCCCTCACCATACGCAAGGCCCAAGAAGATGTTCTTCGCTTGCTTACGCGGCAGGCCTGTGATTTCTGCCATCATAGCATGATAGTCCATGGTGGGGTCGTTTGTGTAACGATGAGCAGCTTCCCGCGCGCCGGGGAACCCCCGGACATTCGCGAAGTGCACAGTCAGGCGCGGCTCTTGCTGCGAGTAGTCGCTGGCGCACCACTGTTCACCTTCTTCGGGAAGGAAACATGACCGTATTGCAGGTCCAATTTCTGGATCGCGCGCCGGGACTTGCTGTAGGTTAGGGTCAGAACTGGCAAACCGTCCGCTAACAGCTCCTCCGTCATCCGATCGGAGTGGATGAAATTGGCAATGCACGCGCCCGTTTTTATGTCGATCAAGTAGCATCGCTCCGCAGAAGTCGTTCGCTGCTTTAAGATAACGGCGAGCTGCGACGATGCTCTTCCCGACAGGGTGTTCGAGGTTTTCCAGCCAGCCCTTCTGGAAGGAGGGGGCACCTGTTTTTCCTGTTCTAGGATAGCTGACACCAACCCGATCGAAGGCTCGCGCGACGTCTTCCGCCGCGCAGACTGAGCCGATACGATGCCCGCTGAGGCGCGCGATTTCATCGATGTTCTCCTGATGTTTGCCGAGAAAGAGCTTTTGCGCCTGCTCGGCACGGTCGAGGTCGATGCGCACGCCCCGCGCCCGCATGTCGATGAGTGGCGCGAGCAGGTCGTGCTCGAGTTCTACGACGCCCTGAAGGCTTTGTTCCTCGATTGTTATCTTTTGTCGCATCCAAATACGAAGCGGCAAATCAGCATCGCGTTCGGCGTAAGGGCCGACGAACCGGGCCGGCAAGCGCCAAATGCTCCCGCCGAGATTTTTCTCGTATCCATACGCTGCAGCAGCTTCATTCATCAGAGCAGTGTCTTTCCGCTCTAGCTTATACGCGGCAGCAATTGCATTCAGACTGTAGGAGTACCTATTCTCGTCGATCAACGCTTCGACGAACATGACATCTCGAATAGTCGCCTTCTCAGAAATCCTGACACGCTCAGCGTGCAGCCATCCGAGGTCGTACAAGGCGTTCATGAAAACAAGCGTGCCGTCAAATCGAGCGAGCTCGTGGCGGAGCCAGGAGAGCGCCGCCTCCGCGTCCGGAAGGTTGTCGCCCCCTTCATGGCGGATCGGATAGTACTGTCGCCAAGTCGGCGTGGCGAGGCTAAAGCCGACCATGTAGCCTCCTCGCCATGGCCAGCCCGGCCCCTCGCTCTTGAGGTCGGGGTCGCGCGTTTCTGTGTCGAGCGCCAAAAGCGGCACCCCCTGCAAGGAGGGAAAGTGCGCGCTTGGCTGCCAAGACGAGCCCGGCACGATGAGCGGCAGCTGCTCCATCAACGCTCTTCCTCGGCGGGGGTGTACCCGAACGGAGCCGGGTGCTCGGTGCGCCCTTTCACTGGCAGGACGCCATCTGCCTGCAGTCGCTTGGCTTGGTAGTCTGAGACAGGAGCAACATCCTTAAAAAGAGAGGCGTGCTTCGTTTCCTGTGCGAGCAGCTCTGCCTCGAGTAGGATCAGGTAACGGCGAAGATCGCGGATATCGTCGATCAAGCCCTCCGGACGCGTGTCGTGCGCCGCCCGGACATAGACATCGTAGCAAGGAAGACCGTTCGCTTTCACCATTGCCTGCTCGATCCGGTCCCACTTGCGCGCCAACATCATGAAGTGTCCGACTCCGCCGCGCCTGGAGAAGCTCGCACCATACTCATCTGCCGCCCTGCGAAGGGCCTGCACGTCCTGATCGACCACGATCTTGAGGTTGTTCAGGTATGCCATGGGGTTGTTCATCATGTCCTCCCGTATTCGCTGATGATGTAGCTGAGCATCTCTTGCGCGCGGGGCAGCAGAGGCAGCCCGTTGGTGTACTCAACGCCGCGCGCGAAGATCTCGTTCATGTTGGTATTTCCGAGGCGACGCTGTTCCAGACAGTACCATAAGAGTTCGAGAAGGTCGGCTTGTTTCAGGGCGTCCTCCTCTTTCTCAACAAGGTTCTGTTGAAGACTCAGGCGCGCCAGCTCTTCTTGTTCGGCGGCTTCCATCACTTTCCGCAGGTCGGCGGAGAGCCGCTTTGCCGGAGAAGGCGTGTCACCATACTTCCATTCTGGGACGTCATGTACAAGCGCAGCCATCAATGCTTCGCGGCTCGCGCCGGGAAGGATGTACGCGAGGATCATGGCCGTCCCCCACTGATGGGTAGCAAGCGTCTGTTCTCCGATTGTTGAAACGGTGTGGTACCGTTTGACAGCCCCCGCACGGCGGGTGTCTGCAAAATCTTGAATCCTCATACAGGCTCCCTCCGCCCCAGCCATTGCGTTGCCGCATTTCGCCAATCCGTCGCGGCACAGTTTCCCAAAATTGCGTAGGCCATTTGAAAGTCTTTCCTCTTCCAAGCGTCCCACGCAAACCACATCGGGCGACCCACCCGGTGAAACCAAATGTTCCGAATCGCGAACGACGCCGGGTCCTCAAGGAAGATCTGAAGATCTTCGTCCCACAAGTCCGGGGTGTCGATGAGCGGGAAAGGCGCGGCGTCGCCCGTTTGATAAGGGTTCAGTGGTCTTGTATAGGGCCGGTGCTTCTCGTACACAGCGGTGTACGCGTGAAAGTTGCCACTGACTTGCGTCAGTGCACCCACAGGTACGCCAAGGTTCGCCGCGACATATTCCTGGATCATGCTGAACTGAACGATGTTCGCTCCGTATGCGCCCCAGATCATGTCGTTCGAACGGTTGTAGACAATCGCCTGCAGTGCTCCCCGCTGAATCTCAAACTTGATCCCCAAATTGCAGGGGATGTCTTTGCTCTCGGTCTCGAGGTCGTAGGTTGGGTCCCAGATTCCGCAGTATACTCGTCGCGAGTTTGGCTCTTTCTTCAACTTATCGATTGCCACGTGAAGCGAGTCGTTGTCGAAGGCCCCGCGCAGCCGCGCGCCATACGCCCCGTAGAACGTCCTGCCGTCGTCGCTGAACTCGGACATGCGTTTATTGAATTGCGTCAGGAACGCAACGTCCTGCCTGCCAGCGAGGATCCAGAGACTCTCGAAAAGGTGAAAGAAGGGGTTCGCATCGCGGGATGAATCGAACAAAACACGCTGTAGCGGCATAGCATAGCGTGTGGCGACAGGCTCCGGCGACCGGAGAACTTCCCCTGCGCGGCTCGGCTCGCGAACCCCGACCTCGTCCAGAAGCTTATACCCCTGCATATACGCATCGTTCACATCGAGAGCACGAATGACAAACATCAGACGCCTCCGAACAGGTGTTTGTTAGCTTCGTATTCCTCGGGCGTCCCCATGCCGATAAAGTGGTCGGCGGGGATGATGAAGGCGCTCGTTTCCGACATCAGGTAGTTGTAGACGGGCGCAAGATAGAACTCTCCGTTGGTGCGGTCGTCGTTAGCGCGCATCCGTGCCCATGCCGACAGGTATTCGCCCCACGCCGCGAAGTAATAGAAGCCTGCGGTCGCCCACTCGCTGATCTCAACCTTCTCCGCGACCCGAACAACGCTGGTGCCGGAGGAGATCTTCTCGGTCTCTAGCAGTGCGTACGACCACTTCGGCCCTGACGCGCGAAAGACGAGCATCGCATTCCCCTGTCGTCCAGCGCCGAAAGCCGGGAGAAGTCGCAGATCCGTCCGTACAAAGTTATCCGAATTGATCACTAACACGGAATCGTCGTCCTTGATGCTTGGCGCAGCTAGCGCGACCGTGTCTGCAGCACCCTCTGTCGTCTCGTAAACGCTCGACCACGTGCAACCGGTCAGAAGCATCCCACGGTTTCGGTGCTCATATCGACCGAGAACAATGATTTCACTCGGGTTGCAAAGCTGCGCGCGATCGATGATCTCCTGAAGCATCGGCTTGCCGTTGGGGAGCGGCAGAAAAGGCTTCGGTGTGTTGTATCCGGCCTTGCTGAACCGCTGACCTTCGCCTGCGGCGGGGATGATCACTTTGAGAGGCACTGTTTCAACCTTTCGAGTGAGAGTTGATAAGGGTTCTCGATGTGCATCAACTGACAGCCCGCGCGCAAAGCGGCGGCACAGCCGTTGGGGCTGTCTTCCACTACTAGAAGCTGCTCCGGGGAAAGACACAGCATTTCAGCTGCGAGCAGGTACATATCGGGGGCGGGCTTAGGTGGAAGACACCAGTCGTTCGTGATGATTGGGAAAACCGGCGGAACCTCGAACTGGAACACCACGCGCTGAAGCCAAGAAGAGACGAGCCGATAATTGGTGTTGCTTACGATCGCAACCCTAAAACCCGCCCGCCCACAATAGGCGAAAATCGCCGGAACGTTGACTGCCAAGGGAGGCAATTCTTGTTCAAAAAAGATTCGCTGCTTGTCCGTGTAGATACGCTCGATTGCGTCTTCGTCGCAAATTCCAAGAAGACGGATCTTCTCGCGGCTCGGAACGGTCCCGAGTGCTTCCAGACGCTCCTCAAGGAGTTCCTGGTCAACGATACATTTTAGCGCCTTGGCTAATGCTGCAGTGTGCATTCGCCCAGTGTCGCACAGCACCCCGTCGAAGTCGAACGCGACCGCGCTGATCTGCTGAGGCTTCAATAGAACCTCCGTAGGATGTGGGTGGGCCGGGGGCTGATCCCTAAGAAATCACTCCTGTCAAGCCCACGCATGGACGGGCAGACAACGAAGCGTACCTCCTCCTCTGCGTACAACTCTGTCTTGTAGAAAAACTCCGGGTCCGTATCTACGAAATCGTAGATCGTCCCGCAGGCTCCCCAACATGCAGAGCTCTCTTGCGGCGCGCAACGGTCGAGAAAGCGCAACCCTTGTGCGCGATACTCTGCGGCATCCGGGCTTGCGAGGTCAAAACAGAAATAGTTGGTGAGCCTACGGTCGAGAATGATCTCACTCAACCGTGGGGCCAGCCCCGCTGACTTGATGTTGATCGCCAGCACTTGGCGGTTGATCAGATCGACGCACTGCAAGCGGTAGAGCAGCTCATCGAATCGGACAGCGTGGCGCGGAAAAGGATCATGCGCAATGACGATGTCGACACCGTCGTCGCGCAAGTCAAATTCCGCCCCGTGCTTGTTGCTGATGGCAGCAATGATCCCTTCGGGCGAGTTCCGCCCGTCCCAGCCCCTGTGGGCAACGATCTCAGTCACTGGAACTTCTCCTTATTCTTGGCGGCACCTTGTTCGTACGCCTTCTTCCAAGAGACAACGACCTCCTTGCGCGGCAACGAAGACGTATACTTCTTCTCAACAACGCGCACAAGGCCGGGGTGAAGCTCCGCCAGAAGATGCGCAGCGGCGTTCGACTTCTCGACCGTGCGCTCGTCCGAGCAGCCGCCCTGCGAATGGTATCCCGCAGGGGACACTGCGATATCCGCCGCGACCACGTTAGGGTAACCCGCCTTGAGCAGCTGAAGCGTGTAGTCGAAATCCTCGCGGAACGGCACTCGGTTGAACTCGAGTTCCTTCTGTGCGACCGCCGTGCGGTAGCCGAGCGCGAAGTTCATGCGTGTGTTCTCGACCCAGTCACCCTCCAGTCGGTTGTTGCCCTGCCTCGGGCTGATTCCGACATGCGCGTACTGATCGAGTTTAGCCTCGAATTCTCGGAAGAAGTCGAGAAGGCGGTCGGGGGTCGCGTTGCCCTTCTTGAGTTGCCCGCCGCCGCGCGCATGAAACTCGAGGTCGTCATCCAGCATGACGAGCTTGAGGTACGGGCACTGTTGAATGATCCACGCCCGCTTCTGCGCGATTGTCGTGACGTCCTCCGGCTGCGCGAGGCAGTTGACTTCCGCACCCATCAGCGAGCGGTGGCGCGGGATCTCGGATTCCGGGCAAACGAGTGTCGTG
>Ga0129333_10004002_pt1 | contig 13814 bp, 26 predicted proteins | sample CPB6_08_DNA_FD_94474 | JGI IMG/M metagenome (GOLD analysis project Ga0129333, IMG submission 94474) | Freshwater to marine salinity gradient microbial communities from Chesapeake Bay, USA - CPBay_Sum_0.6_0.8_DNA | ecosystem: Environmental > Aquatic > Marine > Coastal | place: USA: Chesapeake... | reverse complement strand
GCAATTTCTTTTAAACAAGTATGCCATTTTACAAATGGAGCAAGTGCAGGATTAGATGCAGTTTGCATAAATGTAATTAGTCTTTGTGATCTAACTTCTTTTTGCATTAGAGAAGAAGTTCCTTGTGCTTTAACTTCCAGATCACCTTTAACATTTGGAGCATCATCATTGAATTGCATATTCCAATGAAACAATGCTTCACCGAGTGGTTTTAATAAGTAGTCGTCAATGTTTTTAATAACTGTTTTAATACTTAATGCAGCTGCACCCATTAACATTGACATACCAGATGCAGTTCTTGTAGTTGATTGAACACCAGTAGTTCCATGTGAGTATGAAGGAATACCAGTTGATTCATCAGCTAGTTGTCTAAACTTATCAAACATTTGCAAGTTTTCAATTGCAGTATTAGGAAATTTAACTCCGTGTATTGCTTGACCAGTTTGACCACTTTGTCTTCTAAAAATTTTACCAGGATAAACTTTCATATCCTGACCTGGCACTAACATAGTTTCATCAACATCAAATACTAAGTTACCTGCTAGTGCTAAGTTATCAATTGCCATTCTTGCATGACCATTCATAACTGTTTGTGAATCTTCCATATTTTCTGGAATACCTATTCCAAAAAATTGATAAGGATTTAATTCATATGGACAAACTAAATAAGGAATTCTCTTTGGTGTAAATGGATTTTCAACCATTCGTAATATATGTCCGCCACAAATCCAAGCATTAATGTGTACTACATCAGAATCACTTTCATAAGATACATTACATTCGTCTGCAAATTTTTTATCTATTGATCCCCAATATTCAAAAACTTCAAATCTATTTTTATAAACACTTGTAATATTTTCTCTATCATATAAAGATGATTCATATCCTCTAACTTGATAATTTGGACCATCTTCTAAACATCTTTCAACTGCTTCACTATTAAACATTGGTTTGTCCTTCAATGCTTCTAGTTGATGTCTATTAAATGAATGTCTTTGAATTACATAATCACAATCATTTATATTTGTAGCATTTGGATCTGGATAAAAATCCCAACAAGATACTGCTTCTACTGACGGTATAGATTTAGTTCTTGCTTCGTGTACTCTAACTTCATTACCTTCTTCATCTTCACCAGTATTATAGTAGTGATATGTTTTAGCATCAGTAAATGGACCTTTAAGTATTCCAGTACCTAATAAAGCCATTTCAAAGAATACATGACGTAATATAGTTATTGCTTTACTTTCTTCAAGCTGGTCATGAATTAATTTTTCCATAGCTTCAGCTGCTAATTTAGCAGGCTCAATCTGTGGAGTACCAGTTGGAGATGGACCACTATTCATTCCTACAGATTTATAATCTTGTGCAATTGATTGTATTAAATCATTTGCAGTAGCACCTGCTGGAATTTGTTTTCCATCACCAGGAAATCCGTATGGACTTTCAGGCTCTTGACTTGGTTGTTCTTGTGGATTCTTTACGTGAGCATATTCATCAATTCCTTCTGGAACTGGAGTTGGATTAATTCCTAAAGGAAATTTTCCTTGAGAAAATAATACTTCAATGATTTGCCCAAATGAAGCAAGAACTTTAGTCTTTGTTACTTTAACAAAAACTCTTGACTTTTCACTATCACGAAAAGCCATTTCTGGACCATAGATTCCTCTATAGTTTCTATAAGCTTTCAACCATCTTTTTTCATCGTATATCTTCGATGTTTCAGATTCTTGAAATTTATTTTTTATATAACCAACTAGAGGATGACTAGCTCCTTCGTACCCAAGCTTTTTATTATTATCATCCATTTATAATTTAGTAATCTTTTTGGTCTGCCATTTTAAAAATAGCTGGATCAACTTTGGATTTAGATTTACCTTTTTTATCTTTACCATCACCTGCTACGCTACCATGCTTAACTTTAGCATTTGGATCTATTTCCAATTTGCCTCTCATAAGCTTAGCTTCATTAGCAGAAGATAATTCTCCGTGTTTAATCTTATTCATCATGTTATTAGTCTCCCTTTGTTAACAGATCAGTTTGTCCGTATTGTTTTTTAGATTTTGCTTTATAATCAGTATATTGTTTTTTACCTTCAATTGCAACACCAGGCATAATAGCTTTAGCCCAACCTTTAATTTTATTTAAAGTTTTTGGTTGTGCAGGATTTAATTGATCCATAGCACGATTACCAAATTTGCCAATAGTTTTTTCTATTAGCTTTGAACCTACGCTTTGCATAAGTTTACCAGCACCTACAAACTTATTATCTTTTGTAAGAGTTGGATCTATCTCGTGAATAGGATTTCTTTTTTGTATTTTCTTATCCATTAATAATCTTTTTCATCAGCCATACTAAATAATGATTGCTGAATGTGTTCAGAACCAGATTTAGTAGGATAATCAATTTTCTTTAGAACAACATCTGCTTCATATTTACCTGGAGCATGTTCTTTAAAGTCAATATTAACTGATTCTCTGTTTGGCTGTTTGCCATCAGAAGCTTCACTTAATTCGCCTTGTTTAACTTTACTTTTAATATCAAAATTAATTTCCATTATTCCTCCTCATCTTCATCTTCAAAATCACTTTCATCTAAACTTCCATTACCTTCTTCTAGTTCAGATGTATCTAAAACTTTCTGTTCTAATTCGTCCAGATCGTCTCTTATATGTTCAATGATATCTTCGATTGATTTTTCTTTTTTCTTTTTAGCCATAGTGATACCTATATTTTAAATTTTTTAATTGATAAAACATTTTTGGTTGGTATGGTTGTATAGTTACCACCTTGCTTTATTTGATTATTGTCTTCAAAACTAAAATCGGACATTATGATTGTAACATTGGAATTTTGTGTAACCAACCATCCAATGCTACAACATATTGCCGTTTTAGATTTCTTAATATCTATAATATCTTCCCAGCTATTATTACTGACAATATCCTCCCAATATATTTTTACTAGAGGATATGGAAAATTTTTTTTATTTAGTTCTGGTATTTTTAACTTTCTTGACACCTTTTAGCTTACCAGATTTTTCCATGGCATAGAATACGGATTCACCTTTTTTCTTACCGTATTGCTTTGTCATAGCTTTTTTAATCTTAGTTCCTTTTTTACTTAGAGGCATACTAGTATTTTGCTTTCATTTTTTTGTTAGTTTTCTTAGCGTACTTCTTAGCTGCTTCTTTTCCCTTTTTTGTGTATGGGAATTTTTTCTTTCCTACCATCGGCATAGTTTATTTCTCCTATTTAATTAATAACCAAATTTTCTATCTACTGGTGTAAAATCCGAAAGGATTGGTTTGAACCTTTCTGCGTAACCAGGATGTGTTGGTCTACTCATACAACCATATCTTAATGCATCGTATGCGTGATCTTCTGCAGTAGTATCTACGTCTTCAGGATTGCTGCTATCTACTGGAAGAGCACTTAGGGTTTTAATTAAATTTCTGCAATTGGAAAAAATTCTAATACCAGGTTGCTCATCCTTAAGCATTAATCTTTTATGTATTTCTAACTTACCACTAATTCTACTTCGTGGTGAACGATCAGAAGGTCTCCATCTGCAGCCTTGTTGAATCATTGTCTCAGCAATACTTGGTCCTACATCACCTCGTCTTGCCCAAGTACTAGAGTCTAATACTCCGTACTGTATATATTCGCTTTGTTCTAAATCTAATACTTGTCTGGCGAATTTGTCAGCCGTAACTTTAGATGTGTAAAGTTCTCTATAAATCCAAAGATTATTATCATAATCAACTGCAAACCATAACACACAAGCAGGAGAAGAATAGCCCCAGTCTGCAGCCCTAAATTTATACCAACCTCTAGGTATCTCAAAGGGTTCCACCACGTGTGTGATCTTATTAAATTCAGGAAACGCTGAGTTCTCGTATGCATCCCAATCTCCATCTAAAAATTGTTTTCGTTGTACTTCTGGTAAAGATGCAAGCATGATGTAATAATCATCAGTCTGCATCAAGTATGGATTATCTTGTAACTTAGCTGGTATAAATCTTCTTGTAATTGATTTAACTCCAGCAGGTGTATTTATCTTTACTTCAAATGCTTTATTAGGTTCACTTGGTTCTACGAACATTTCTCGTACCCAACCTGATCCTACGTTACCTGGGTTTCCTGTGGCTCTCATGAATACAGGAATCTCTTTGTCAACTGATCGTAAAGATGACCTTAAAAAATTATATATATCTGGCGAAGGATATTGTGGAAGTTCGTCTATTCCTATCCATGTGTACGATTGACCTTGGTAACGTAAAACGTCCTGCATGTTTTCTGCGTAACCAAACTCTATCTTTGCTCCCGAGGGAAATCGCCACTCTTTTTCTTGCTCTCTCCATTTGGCTCCTGGAAATGCTTTTGAGTATAACATCTGAGACTTTTGAATTAAGTCTCGTAACTCAGGCATTGTCCTTCTAATTAGGAGTGCTCTATGATTTGTCTTTTGACAATATCTAAGTGGATCAACCAACATCGCATATGATTTACCACCACCTCTAGCTCCGCCATAAAATACTTCTCTTTCAGAAGCTGCAAGAAATTGTGTTTGTGGACCTTCATTAGGTTTAAAAATTATTTCTTGACTTTTTATGTGCTCTTGTATTGCTTGAGGAGCACTCTCGATTATATCTTCAGTAAGTAGCTTTGTTTCTTTTCCGTCTAATGCTTCGTTTATAGTTAACAGTTTACTCTTAACATTTTCCGCATGACGTTTAGCAGAACGTAACGCTTGCTCTGCTGTAGCAACTTTCTTACGAGTTCTCTCTAATATCTCTTTCGCTGATCTCTTGGCTTTCTGCTTCGGTGTTTTCTTGGGCCTTGGCGGTAATACCATTGATGATTCGTTTTTTAAGTCCGACATGCGAAATGTATCTTCCTGTTGCTCTGTGTAACCACTTAGCTGTTTCTCTATATGAACAAGTCTTTAAATATTCTTTAGCTTGTTTTAATGCTTCTAATTCTGATTTAACTGGTTCAATATAATTTGGATCACTTGACTCTTTAAATCCAAAAGGAATTGTTCTAGCTCTTTTCTTGATCTTTATCGGTTCCATCTTTTGCTGGTAATATAAATATTCCGTGTAGAGATTTCATATTAATATCTAATTGATCTTTTTTAGTTATTCCTACACGATCAAGAATTTGTGTGGCAGCAGCTAATCGAATATTGGCATGTGGAGTCGTGCCATCTTCTTCTAATAGATCTACCATTTTAGATGCTGCCTTAGCAGAATAGGTAGATAGGTGGGTTTCTGCTAATTCTATAATTTCTTTTTTTAAATTCCGTACAACCTTTGGATATGAGGTTGGTGCATAGCCTGCTATTTCAGCAGCTCGTTTAGGATCCCCTTTTGCTTCTCCAAATAGAGCCTCTAGAAACTTTTCTTGAGTATCTGTTAAGCTTCGCTTTGGACTTGTTATTATAGAAGAATCCGTTTCTTGCATTTATTAATTCCATGAATTCACTAAAAGGTAACTCTAGTGCTTCTTTAGTCAATTCTATTTTTGAATTGTGCATTTAGATAATCTCTTAAAGAATCAAAACCTTTATCTTCAACTTCTTGTTTAGTAACCGCAGCAAACTGCTTACCATCATATGTGAATGATTTTTTTCCTGCTTCTCTAGCTTCTTGAAAAGCTTTTGAGAATGAAGTCATAGTTGGTTCCATTTTTTCTGCACCAGCAGCTCTAGGTGATTTAGATTTAGTCAAAGACATTTTTTCTGCACCAGCAGCTCGTGGAGATCTCTTGGTACCTACAGCAGATGTAGTACCAACCAGATCATCTTCCAATGATTCTATTTGTTTTTTCTTTAATGCTTTATCGTACTTAGGAAATATTCCACCTGTTCCTTTTGGAAACAAAGGTTGAGAGAATAGTTTCTTAAGTCTTGATTCTTTTTTAGCCATATAGTTATCCTTGTTAGTTAGTAATCCCTAGGAGATTACTTACAGTTGTAAATCAGTGATGACCTTGTTTATATCCATATGATATTTTTAAACGTGTGTGTCCCTTTGATTTACAAAAGCTTATAGTTATATATATTATAGTGATAAATATCATTTTGTCAAGTACTATTTTTAATTATTTTTATTTTTATTTAAAGTTACTCTTGACAAAATGGCTAGAGGGGTGTATAATGTACATAGGTACCCACCAGGGGGGCCATATATATATTATTTAGGTAGATATATATTTACCCCCTAGGGAATTCCACGGGATAAGGCCAGAATAATTTACCCCCATAACTGGTTTACAGGGGTACTTGGGATTTTCTGGTATTCGTATATGTACCTACACCACCACCCCCCCTGCCCCCTGCGTACCCCCTAGAAATTTCTTAATCATTTTGCACAGATATATTTATTGATAATTAAAAACTAGCTGGGGCAAGCTGGGAATACCCCAAAATATTATTTGGTTATCACTTAGGAACACTCGGGGTAGTGTGGGATTTTGTACCTATAACCCCCCTATGTTAATCACTTGGGAATTACTCAGGAATTGTTGGGGCAAAAAAAAACCCCCTAGCTATTAACTAGGGGGCTTTAGGTTTTTAGTTTAGAGAAGTTAAGCTGATATCTTTACATTACCATCAGCTGAAAGATTTTCAGTAGCTGACATATATCCTTCTCGAATTGTTTGGCTATCAAGTATTGAATAAATATTACCCATATACTCAATGGCTTTCTCATCAACTAACTCTAACAATTTATTGTAGTCTTTTTTGTTAGCAACATTAAACACCTTTTCTAATTCACTAAAATAATTAATAGTTAATTGAGTGAAATTAGTTTTTGTGTCCTTTGTTTTTGATGATCTAGTTATAATTGTTGGAGCATATTTAACTGACCAAACTTTGTCTATTGTACCTGTGTTAACTTCAACTAAGTCTGTGCTTTCATTTCTTACTTTTTTTGTTGCCCCTTTTTGTCCTTTTAGTTTTTGCTCAATAAAAGGTGTGGCAACATTTGATTGCACAAGTACCTGATTTTTTTCATTTACTTCAAATTGGTCTTTATAATCATACATCATAATTGCCAACTTGATTGATCTAGTACAAGCCATTTCAAATGCCCCATTTTTATTAACTGTTCGATCATAACTAGCTAGATTGTATAAATGACCCTTTAAAAATTTAACTGTGTTCCAGTCTTTTAAAGAAGTTTTATTCCCACTATTGATTTCAATCATTAAGGCATTAATACTTCTAGCCATTTGAGGTACAATGTCAGCTAATAAAGTATTACTTACATTCTTTGCTCTAAATAATACTTTTTTTAGCTGTTCGTTTGCTTTTAATGAATCTAGAAAATTGTTAGCTTCCTTGATTTCATTTTCTTTTTTTATTTGTTTTAGTTTATTACTCATTTTTTTCCTTTGGTTTAAATCTTTTAAATTAAGTTTTAAAAGATATATTTCACTTGTAATGAATTAATTTAATTAAGTCAAGATAGTAGCCATAATTTTTTTATGTGTGGCATTTTGTAGCAAGTTAACAGCTGTTAACTGAGAACATTAAAGGAACACCCTACAACCTTTAGAGGTATGCAATTTGTGCATAGCTAATGCTTGACCTATGCAATTTTTGCATATATATTGATAGTTGTAAGGGGGTAATTAAAATCTATGTACAAAAAAAATTATATAGAAATAGCAAAAATATTAAGTGAGCATAAGCCATTCAATATTAAATTAATTAATGACTTAGTAAGTTATTTTTATAAAGAGAATAATCGCTTTAATAAGTCTTTATTTATAAAAAAAATCTATAACCTAGGTAATAAAAAATGAATACTATATTAATAATTGGAATTTGTTTTTTTGTTGGTGGGTTTATTCTTTTAATGATTTCTATGCTGATAAGTAGTTATTATGAAAGAAAATTATATCAATTAAAAAAGCAATTTGAATATATAAAAGTTAAACCAAAAATAAAGGATAAATAATTATGACATATATAACTTTAAGAATATTTGTATCAGCATTATTATTTTTATTCAGTTTTTTAGCTGTAAATATAAGTAATGATATGGCATTAGGTACTTTATTGCTCGGACTAGGATTAGCAAACTTAGTTATCCGAGATGCTTGACATAAAAGATAAAAAGACATAGTTTTAGGAAAGTAAAAAAGAAAGAAAGGAAAACAAATGGACACTACAATAGCTACAATTTTTTGGTTATCATTTGGAAGTCTTTTAATAAGTGCTTTCCTTTGAATAAAAACAAAAAATAAATAAAACCCTGTGCCATTAATTTGACGCAGGGTTTTTTATTTGGTACTATTAAAAATAACCAAAGGAAAAATAGGAGAAACATAATGGGAAATGGAATAACCATATTTAATACAAGCAAAAAATATATCTATGAAACCATTAGTAAAATAAAAAAGAAATGGTTAAAAAAAGATATGCAAATGAAAGAAAAGCTAGAAAAAGAAAAAGCATTATTAGTTAAAAAAGCTGATCTTGCATTTAAGAAATGGGTAGAGTTACGAAATCAATATGAAATAGCAGATGAAATGTTATCTGCTTTAGATAAAAAATATACATATGAAGTGACAGTAAGAAAACCTAATGTGTATTATAAAGCAAACTAAGGAGAAAAATAATGGCAACTAAAAATATATGTAATACTTGTAATGGAAATCATTACATTAAGATTAGAGAAGTATGGACAGATACAAGTGAGACTAAAAAAGAATGGTACACCAAACCTTGCCCTGAGTGTATCGACATTGATGCCTATGAATTAGAACAGCTTGACCATTTTAAAAAGGTTATGGCTTTAATATAAAACTCCCTCAACAATACCCCTATAAACCCTGTGTCATTAGCTTGACATAGGGTTTTTTATTTGTTATGGTTGTAGTATGATTAATCATATACAAAGGAAAACATATGTTTGATAATGATGACAACACTCATCTACTCAAATGGAAACGATCACTAAGAAAAAAGCTAATTAATTGCCTTGCTCTTATTGAGAATGAAGGTAAGCCAACACAAAATCTTGCTTATGAATTAGCAAAAGCTAAAGAATGTTTTGTGTATTGGAATAGTGATGCTCAGTTGTGGGAAAAACATAGAACTCACATACCTTTTCGAACTGAATCGGAATCTTTTGAATTAGATGAATAGCATAATAAACATATTAATCGTATGGCTAATGATAATAAGTATTATACGATTTGTGTTTAGAAAAAAATGTAGGGGTAATTTTATTTGGATTATCCCTGCATTTATATTTTTAATTATGTTAAAAGGTTGTCTAAAACTAGGTGGATTATAATGATCGAAGCAATATTATATTTAATAACAGATAATAATTTAGTAATTAAAAAAACAATTCCAAACTTTACTTCATACATTGAGTGTGTAAGATATGTAGATTCAATTAAAACTTATGATAATGATAATGTGTACTTGACATTAGATAAAAAAAAGTATAAGTTGTGGGTCGAATATTGTAATTAATAAAGGAGTACCTATGATATATATAGTATTAGAAGTAGATAAATCATATCAAGAGCCATTAATATTTATTAGAGGGTCTTATGATACAATGGAAAAAGCAAGTGATGCACAAACATCATATAGAAATCTTGCTAAACTAAATAACAAACCTAATTTAATCTATCCAATTACAGCAATAACTATTTGACATTAGTTAAATAGTAGTATAGTATGCAATGACACTATCAATTAATTTTGGTAGTGTCTTATTAATACAAACAGAGGAGAATAAATGACTACTAAAAAATATAGTGGTATATCTTTGACACCACCAGAGCCTGTCACTCCAGAGAACATAAAAGAACATATGATTTCTGATGATGAGTTAAGGCAAAGAGTGTTAAATGGAGAGCTTGAAGATGCAAAATTAGAAGCTATCCTATTTCCAAATGGAAGACCTGCCAAGTAATCACTTGACACTATAATCAACATAATATAATATGTACTCTTATTAACAATAGGAGTACATATGATACACGCAGATGTAAAGATAGGTCAGTTTACTGACTTTGTATATACTTTATTAGAGCAGACTAAATCTAAAAAGTTTAGAGCTGGCTTTATAAAAAAAGATGGTACATATAGAGTTGGTAAATTTGATTTACTTCATCGTGGTAAGTGGAAACAATCTGATGGAACAATGTATGTTCGTAAAGGCAAAGCTAGAACTACTAATCCTGATGATTATATACTTGCTCACGATTTAGAAAAGAAACAACCTAGAAATATATCTTTTAATAGATTATTATGGATAGGTGTTGGTAGAAAATTGTATAAGATTAATCGCTATAAAACTGGTGATGAATCTATACGAGTGTTTGAGTTTGAAAGAGTAAAATTCTCAGGACTTAAAGACTTACTAAATGGAAACATCAACTTAGAGGAGATACAATGAGTGATATGTGGTGTCAGAATAAAAGATGTGCAGAAAAGAAAACCAAAAACCAAATTAGAGGTAGTAAAGGTAAAAAATACTATCAATCTAATAAGGCAACTGGCTACTATGAGTATTGGTGTAGTACGGGTTGTCGTGATCAATGGTTTAGCGACAATCGTGAAACTGCTTTAAGAGCAGTAGGTATCATTGAAAAGCAGACTATACAAATGGAAGATGCTTGGTACATAGACGCAAAGTATGATTGGAATTCTAGTTCCGATGGTAATACATACATCTATACTCTTAGAAATATGTTGTTAGGAATAAAACAACCTATTACTAAACAACAAGCACAAACTCAAGTGCAATTTGATAGTTCTTCTAATTGGCAAACAAAAAATGACGATCAAGCTAAAGAGTTAGCTATGGAGTTAGGACTTATCAAGCAAGTCGCTTGACATAATCTACATTATAGACTATTATTGAGACACTACTTAGAAATCTAGGTAGTGTCTTTTTAATTAAAAAGGAGAAACAATGACAAACAAAAAGAAACAGGACATCAGATTGAATAATGATCTGCGTAAAGCTTATGTTCAAGACTTTCGTAGATTTTTAGAATCTCATACTGATAATCCTAAGTATCAGGAATATGATTCTGCACTTAAAGTTGCAAAGGTTAGAATCGCTGATGCTTTTAAGACTGCTAAAAAGGTAGTTGAAAGAGCATACATTCCTGAAGATGTTGCAACATTCCAAAAACTACAAAGAAGATATAGTACTGTTGATGCTACAAGCAAAGACAGTTGTTTTTATTTTGCTGTTGTAGATAGTAAAGGAAAACAAGTTAAAGAGTTAGATGAGTATAATGATGAAGTGTCTAAGAAAAGACACTTTGACTTTAACTTGCAAGGCAGTATGACTGGAAGTCAATGGGATAAACAGAATGAGTTTGCCCAAGCTTTCTATCGTACTGAAATGAAACAAGTGGGATTAAATCCTGATTGTAGTATAGAAAATTCTGACAAACATCAGAATCCACATCTTACAATTCAGCAGAATAAAATCTCAGATTGGATAAAAGGAGACAATGGTGCTTCTGGCGATCTAATTACCAAATGGAAAAATGATTATTCATTAGACATAATTGGTAGTGGTGGTTGTAGATCAAGAGCAATCCCTTGTACAGAAAAAGAGTTTGCTGTATTTGAGTTGATGCTATTAGCTAAACAAAATTTAGTTAAGGCACACGAAGAATGGATTGGTGCTATTGTTAAAGCACAAAATGCAGTAGCAGAAACTATCAAAAGCTGTAGAACTAAATCAGAGATTGATAGTATTGCTAAGGAATATAATTGGAAACCGAATGTTTCTATTAATAAAACCTTTGGTACTGCTATGGTCGTAGACCCTCGTGGATTAAAGAGTATAACAGATACTATCTTAGGTTATACTAAGAAACAAACACGAGAAGAAAAGATTGCTATTGCTAGACAAGCATTGGCACAGACACACTCTAAGTTAGCAAACTAAATACTAACTAAAACTTATTGGGGTTAGGCGAGAAATTGCCTAGCCCTTTTTTATTTCCCAAATAATACCTGCCATAGTCTTGACATAATACTGCCATTATGTTATGGTATAACTATAAACATAACAAAGGATATAAGTATGAAAGATATACTAAACTTAATTGAACAAAGTTATACTATGTATGAAAATACTAGAGATGAGAGGTATAAAAAAATATGGTATGCGTTAATTAATAAACTACATAAGTTATACCATTCATATAATTAAGTAATCCCCTATGGCTTTCTCTATGTATATTATATATATAACCCCCCCTAAGATGACACGACAGTATAGCATACTTTTTAGAGAAAGTCAATAGGCAAAATAAAAATATTTTAATCGGAGATAATGTAATGTTTATATATAGAACTTATGATGAGAACAGTAAGAACTTAGCTAGTACTAAACTATTAGCTAGAGCAGTATTAGGTCGTGCATTTATGGACGCAGTAGGACATATAACTAACTCAAGTTATTGTGGGGCAACAGAAAGAAGTTTATTAAAAAAAGATTCAATTAGATTTATAGATAGTAATAACAAATGGTTTGTGTATTGGTGTGATATGGCAGAACTAGAGCCTGACTATGTTGTTAGAAAATTTGATGACTTGATTTATCATCTTAATAGTGGTAAAATGAAAGGACTTAACTTACAAACTTTAATAGAAACATATATAGCTAGATTATGAACATATTTCATTTACATAAAGACCCTAAGATATGTGCTGAGTATCATTGTGATAAGCACGTAGTTAAAATGATACTAGAAACAGGACAGATGTTATCTACTGCATATCAAAGACATTGTGGTATTGATGAAGATTTATATAAACCTGCATACCAAAAACACCCAATGACAATATGGGTTGGAGATTCTCAAGCTAATTATCTATGGACTATGGATTTACTTGGAGAATTAATTAATCAATATCGTTATAGATATAATAATAAAACACATAGTACAGGTAGAATTTTAAATAACTTATTACTTAAAAATAAAAATGTTATAGATAAGTTTAAATATAAATCATTTCTTATACCACCTTTGTGTATGCCTGACCATTACAAAGTTGATAACTATATTCAATCTTATATTAACTATTATGTAGGAGATAAAAAAAGATTTGCTAAGTACACTAGAGTTGACACACCAGACTTTATGTGCTAGTATAACAATATGCAAAGCTCCTAAGCCACGAGCTTATATAATAACTGGCTTGTTATAAACTTGAGCCAGTAACTTGCTCGTAAGACGAATTCGCAAGATATCGGTCTAAGATAAGTGGGTTACTGGGTCAAGTTAATAAGTCGCTATAGCTAATGCAATAAAAAAACATACGTTACTTTTGCATTAACTTGATCGGTCAAGGTGTCCCAGACCTCGCAAGAGGAAGAACGAACACATAGATATGGATCGGGAGTGTTACTTGACTAGGTGATACAGCAATCCTGCTATTGCTAGCGTGATAGCTAAAATACTGCGATTGGTTTGGTCAGCACCAAAGGCATATGCCTAAAGCTGACCCCAATATAACAAAGGATACAAATGAAAAAGAAAAAGAAAATAGATAAACAGGAACAAGAGTTCTATCATATTCAAAATATAATTGTGGAAGACTTAAGAAAGTTTACTAAGAAATGGACTAAACATAATTATAAATTTGATGAAAATTATAGTTTAGCATTTTATATGCAAATGAAATTTGCTATGCACGAACTATTGTCTAGAGAATGCCTTCATACTTTTAAAGATATGGTAGATCACGTTAAAAATGAAGTAATTGAATTTGAAAAAAGAAGATTCAATGAAAGCGAAGAAG
>Ga0129333_10004000_pt1 | contig 13820 bp, 19 predicted proteins | sample CPB6_08_DNA_FD_94474 | JGI IMG/M metagenome (GOLD analysis project Ga0129333, IMG submission 94474) | Freshwater to marine salinity gradient microbial communities from Chesapeake Bay, USA - CPBay_Sum_0.6_0.8_DNA | ecosystem: Environmental > Aquatic > Marine > Coastal | place: USA: Chesapeake... | reverse complement strand
TTTTACGAAGCAGCCAGGTATGTTGATGGTTGGGATCTACCCTGCACATTCATAATAGAAGACAATAATATGGCAGTTAATGCTACTAAGCAGGACAGATGGGGAACCAATGATGTTCCATATTCTCCAAAATGTGTACAACGATATCATTACAAACCAACTTGGCCTCACATCAGAGCCAAAGGAATGCTTGATCTTAGCAAGTCCGTAATGCCAACAAACGAAGGATTGTTTCCAGAACTTGCTGCGGAAAACATTCCAAGTTTTGACGAGCTAAAGAACACAACCATCAAGTTTGGAGATGCTGTAAAGCAGTCAATGAACTTGATAACCAAGAACAATGGTATACATATTGGCTATTCTGTTAAGTATGGAAATGCTCTTGGCGCACTGACTGATGTACCGGAGGATACCAAGATCGAGACTCCTGTTGCAGAAAATCTAATGGCCGGTCTTGCGATTGGAATGTCATTCGAAGGATTTCGTCCAGTAATATACTTCGAAAGACACGATTTTATGCTATGTGCAGCCGATGCAATTGTGAATCATATTAATCATATTGAGAGAATTTCTCACGGAGAATACAAATGCCCAGTGATTATACGTGCGTGTGTTACTGACGCTGGTCCTTTTTACGCTGGACCAACTCATTCACAAGACTTCACAGAAGCATTCAAGAAAATGGTAAGTTTTCCTGTATATACTCCAAAAACTGGTGGAGAGGTACTTCAGGCGTATAAAAAAGCACTTGAGTCGAACCGTCCTTCTATGATTACTGAATATAAAAGCAAATATTAATATTTATGACATATAAGGACATAGTTTCTACAAGCGGAATTCCCACAGAATATTTTGGACAGCAATTATTCTATGAATGGATTGTTAAAGATTTTCTCAAAGATGGGATGAATATTATTGAGATTGGACTATTTGCGGGCCGTTCTACTGCGCATTTGGCTTCCAAGATCAAAGAAGCTGGTTTAAAAATAAATTATAAAGCTGTGGATCATTTCAAAGGAAGTGCCGAACACCAAATTTCAATTGGTGGAGAATTTGAAAAAGACCAAAACTGGCTTTATAATCTATGTGTGGAAAATATGAAAAAATGCGAAGTCGATCAGTATGTTGAAATTATTCAAGAAGAATCGACGGAATATAGCAAAAAATTTCCAGATGAATATTTTGATTTCATATTTGTCGATGCTTCGCACGATTATAGTTCAGTAATAAAAGATATAGACGCTTGGTTTCCAAAATTAAAAAGAGGAGGAATTATCGGTGGAGACGACTATCACCCAACTTGGGATGGGGTGATTAGAGCGGTTAATGAGAAATTCAAAGATAAAAAATTATATAGCGAACCAAATATGCACGAAAGATGGCTTCCTCCCGCGATTTGGTATTATCAAAAATAATGAATATACTTGTAATAGGAGATAGTTGTAAAGACGTATTCGTATACTGTGCGGTGGATCGATTCTGCCCAGAAGTTCCAGTTCCGATACTAAAAGTAAGAGAGTCCGTCGAGAATGGCGGAATGAGTAAAAATGTGCAGCGGAATATTCTGAGTTTGAAGGTGAATTGTGACTTGCATACAAATCCTAATTGGGAAAAAATGACAAAGTCGAGATATGTACATCGCGAAAGCAATCATATGTTTTTGAGAATAGACACCGACGACATTGCGGATCATATAAACTTGAATGTGGTTAAGTACAACTACGATGCCATCATAATATCCGACTATAACAAGGGATTTTTAACCGAAAAAGATATAGAAACTATATGTTTAAATCACTCGCGAGTATTCTTGGATACAAAAAAAATTCTTGGCAGTTGGGCAGAGAAGGCACATTTTATCAAAATAAATCACACAGAGTTCACCAATTCGAGACCATTTATGAATGAAACTCTATTGAAAAAAACAATACACACGATGGGTTCCGAAGGAGCTGAATTATATGGAAAATTATATCCAGTAAATCCGGTAGAAGTAAAGGATGCGTCGGGTGCGGGAGATACATTCATGGCTGGGCTGGTAGTTAAATATTTAGAAACTAATAATATTGATCAGTCGATTATGTTCGCCAATCAATGTGCAAGAGAAGTTGTTCAACATAGAGGCGTTGTAAGTATATGAAAACCAAATTCTGTATAAGTTCTCATATAGGATTTTACGAAAAAACGTATCCTATAATAATAAAAAGCATGCTCGATAACGGCGTGCCCGCAGATGATATATATTTTTTTATTGGAGGATGTGAAAAATATGAAAAAGCGGAAAATTCGGATGTGCACGTATGGAAAGTAAATCACAACTCGGTTGATTTTACTGGGCTAATCTCTGTTATAGACTTGGGGATTGATGCGGACCGATGGTTTTTGCTTCACGACACATTATATGTAGGTCCAAATTTTTATAAACATATAAATCAATATCATAGTGAACCAGACGTTATAGCTATGTCAAAACTTTGGAGTAAAAATATGGGATCTTTTTCAAAAGAATATTTAAATAAAATATCTCCTATATTATTGTCCGAGTATAAAAACACAAAACTAGATAAACAGGCAGCACACGAATTCAAGACGATGAACATTGTTACGGAAAATAGGTTTCTCGTAACAGAAAATTATTTCACGGAAAAAACACCAAAAATACTGGCTGCGGCTGTTGATTTTTATAATTCTGGAACTCCAAGAGACATTCAATACTATTTCGACATTGACATATATAAAATTCAATCACATACTGGCATCCATCATCCTGGAAATTACAATTTGTCGATATGAATGAGGGACAATATGATTATTTGATTGTCGGTGCTGGTTTTTTTGGGAGCATTTGTGCAAGTGAGCTTACTAAAGCCGGAAAACGAGTATTGGTTATTGATCGTAGAAATCATATTGGAGGAAATTGTTACACGGATTGTAGAGACAATATCAATATACATTTTTATGGACCACATATATTTCACACATCCGATAAAGAAATATGGAACTGGATAAATCAATATGCCGAATTTAACAATTTTAGATACAGTCCTGTAGGATCATATCAAAATAAATTGTATTCATTGCCCGTCAATATGTGGACTTTTTATCAATTGTGGGGCGTTAGTACCGAACAAGAAGCTAGAAGTATCATAGAAAAGCAGTCTGCGCACATACAAGAGCCTAGTAATTTGGAAGAGCAGGCAATTAAATTGGTAGGAACGGACATCTACAATATCCTTATTAAAGGGTATACCGAAAAACACTGGAAAAAATCAGCAGCCCAACTACCCAAAGAGATTATAACGAGATTGCCAGTAAGATTCACGTTTGATAATAATTATTACAACGATGTATATCAAGGTATACCAGTTGGTGGATATACCAAAATATTTGAAAAGTTATTAAATGGTATAGAAGTTAGAACAAACACCGATTATTTTACAGCAAATTTGCCTCCTCATAAAAAAGTAATATACACGGGACCAATAGATAAATTTTTTAATTACAAATATGGTTATTTGGAATATAAAACTGTAGAATTAGATCACGTTAAGATTGAAAATAAAACCAATTATCAGAGTGTGGCGACAGTAAATTATACTGATATTGCAATCCCATATACTCGCACAATAGAACACAAACACTTCGATAATGCCAAAAGCAACGCGACTTGGGTAAGTTGGGAAACTCCTATACAATACATTCCGGAAAAAACTGAACCGTATTATCCAGTAAATGACGCTTCAAATAACCAGATATACAACAAATATAAAGAAGAAGCAAAGAACTTTCCAAACGTAATATTCGGGGGAAGGTTGGGAGAATACAAATACTATGATATGCACCTTGTAATAAAAAGTGCATTAAATTCTATAAAAAAGGAACTACAATGAGCACAGAAAAAATAATTGAGCGTTTAGAAATGCATACGGTTGTGCCAAAAATATTAAAAGTACCCGGCGTCGATGCCCCTTCTTGGTATTCTGGAAAGGGGCAAGATTCTTTTATTGAAAGAGTATTTCAGAGAATTGGCACAACAAATAAATTTTGCATAGAATTTGGGGGAGGAGACGGCTATGGATCGTCCAACACGCTATACTTGTCATTGACTGGATGGAACAGACTAATGTTCGACTGGAGACATCACGATTCTAGCATAAATCTTCATCGTAAAATTCTTACAGCTGAAAATATATGTGATGTGTTTGAAGAATTTAATGTGCCAACAAGCTTCGATTTTATATCAATTGATATAGATGGAAACGACTATTGGCTAATGAATTCTATGTTAAAAAAATATTCTCCTCGTTGCATAATGGTCGAGGTTAATACAAGATTTGAACCATACGAAGCGATGGTAATGAAATACAAAAATGACTATTATTGGGACGGTCATAGTTGGTATGGCGCAAGTCCTTATGCTATGAAAATGATGGGAGAATCTCACGGATATATAATGGTATGTGTGCACCAAGATGATGCCATACTCGTTAGAAAAGATTGTCTTCATTCAGACGATGTCAATATTCCTTGGGAAAACATTTATCCCAACTCTTTGAAAAGTATATACACCGGCACTGACGAGCATATGGTTCCGGAAAACTGGATGCAGGTTCATAATTAAAATATGAAAGTCGTTTCGTTGATACCATCGTATAAACCAAAAAAGGAGAAGCTTTTTCCTGTAGTGGAAGAGTTGAAGAAATTTTCACAAGAAATAATCATCTTTGCCGCAGAAAATATAGAAATAGAAGGCTGTACAGTCGTTTTGTATGATAAATCTATTGTGGATAATCTTGTTTTTGAACCGAGAAAGTGGATAGTCAATAACATAGAAAAAGATTGGGACTATGTATTATACAACGAAGATGATATTCTTATAAAAGAAGCATCGTTTTATAATGCAGTGAATATTCAAAACTCGATAAGTTATCCCTATGTCTCTGGATTTTTAAGATTCGAGCTTTATGATGGAAAAAAATGGTGGATAGATCAGCACCCAGATCACGGAGTACACACTCAAAATATTGGAAAACAGTTCATAATAAAAAATGAAGATTTTTGGGTTCCTGCTAACTTTCATTCTGGGAATTATCTTTTTTCCAAGGAAAATGCAAAAAGAATAATTAACGATGGTTGGTTTGAAACATATTTTAATGAAAAAAATCTAAGATACTGCGGACCAGCCGAGACTGGCGCTTCTGGCCATTACAGAAAAATTACAAAAATAATACCCATCGATTTTGAGATGGTAGAGTGTGAGCATCTCGACAACAAATATTATCACCATTCTAACACCCCGTCCACAGAAGACTTGAAAAAAATATTAACCTCATAAATTTATGAAAATTAACAAAGTAGCTATATGTTTATCTGGCCATCTTCGAGAAGGCGACAAATTATGTTTCCCATCAGTTAAAAAATATATTTTGGACAGATATGACTGTGATATATTTGTTAGTGCATTCAAAGAGATGGGAAACGTTCAGTTTGTGCATAGAAACGATCATCCAATAGAAGACATTGATGTAACCCAAAGAATTTTGGATACATACAACCCAAAAAGATATTCTATGCATAACGCAGAATCTCCTTGGATTCAAAATCTAAAAAATAGATGGGGCAATTTGTCCACTAGAAATACCGCGATGATATATCAGGTGTGTGCGATGTATAAAAATATATATGATGCCAATCATTTAAGAAAAATGCACGAAACGGAAACAGGTACTAAATATGATGTAGTTATAAGAGCAAGATTTGACACGGAATATTTATCGGATGTAATAGAAGATTCTAAATATTCCAATGAAGCAAATTTGGTATTTAAGTTGGGTTACTGCGGGGTATACGATCAAACTTATTGGGGGGCTCCTGAATTTATGGATGCGGTTGCGGATTGTTATTTGTATATTCCACATATAGTAAATTCGTCAAACGCCAAAGAGTTTGAAAATGCAGAAAATATTTTGACCACATATCTGAAAATGAGAGAAATACCATTTTTGATAAAAAACGAAATTAAAGTTTCAGTAACAAAACCTCACGGAAGACACATAAACTAATGAATAAAATAGTATTTTATTGTAAATCTTATAATCGAGATGTTCTAAGAGTCAAAGTGCTTTTAGAAAGTGTACTCAAGTACAACAAAGATGATATTCATTTTTATATATCTTGTCCGAGAGAAGATTTGACCACGTTCAAAAATTCCCTTGGAACACAGGGATATACTCTAATTTGTGACGAGGATATCTTTTCAGAAAAAATGGCACAGGGATGGCTAAATCAGCAAATTGTCAAAAGTTCTTTCTGGAAATTGGGGGTTTGTGATAACTACTTATTGCTAGATAGCGATTCATACTTTATTCGTCCTTTTTATATAAAAGATTTCATATCTCCGTGTGGCACTCCTTATACTGTAATGCACGAGCAAAAAGAATTGTTTTCTTGGGCGTGTAATAAAACTGATCAACTTGGCTTCGATCCTTATAAAAGTTTTGGGGAGTGTAGGCAAAAAATAATGGATATATTTGGTAGAAATGGAAAGTATTATGACTTCGGCCCAGTACCTGTTATATGGAATTCCGATAATTGGAAATCACTTGAAGAACAGTATTTAAAACCAAATGGTATTACAATCGTGGATGCAATAAATTCTGTACCAAGTGAGTTTACTTGGTATGGAGAATGGTTGTTAACTAGATCCACTAAAATTCTTCCAATTGAACCAATATTTAAAGTGTTTCATTATCCACATCAATACCACGAGTACAAACAGCTTGGTTATACCGAATCACATTTGTCCAAAGTTTATATGGGAATAGTTATGCAAAGTAATGCGAATGTGCCGATTAAGTATTGACAGTAAATAAAAATATTGTATTATCGTATATAATGATTACTCATAAAAAAGGTTGGTATTATTATGTTGTAACTGTGTTGTGTTTCCTACACATCATTTTAACTGCCACCGCCATTGTTGGACTGAAAAGTCTATGGGAAAATGACCAAATAATAACGGACTATGGCTCTACATTAAGAGCGGTATTTACAATTTGTGTTCAGTTTTGGTTGGTAAGAGAAATGCTTTCATATGAAGCCGGATACACAATCGTAATGACTACGGAATACAAGCTATTTAAGTGTACGGAGCAAGGAAAAGACGAGCCGTTTATGATGTTTGCAGATAATGAAGAAGAATTGGAAATGTTCTTTCAAGAAACGCAACCGGATAAAAAATTTAGAATAGAAGAAGCCGATATGAAGGGTCGCAGCATTCAAATGAAAATTTTCAATAGAGATGATGTGGACTCAAAAAACGATAATACATGAAAACCGCTGCTTTTATTCTAAATCATAATCTACCCGACTATACAGATATGCTGTATGAGTCGCTTAAACCATATGAGCGATATGATTACGACTTGTTTGTAATCGACAACGGCTCTACATCGGAGGGTAAGAGTAAGCATACATCATTCGAATTGGGCGAGAATGTGTATTTTGGTGGAGGTTTCAACGCCGCTATGCAGTATACTTTGGAAAATGAACAATATGATAGTATGTTATTTCTTAATAACGACCTCACAGTTCATCCGTACCATTTTGTAAGATCGTTGAGAGATGAAATGTTCGAAGAAGTCTTCGCGGGTAAATGGGGAAGTCAAGAGATCAAGTATGATATTGTTTCACCGTCTTTTTATAACATAGAACCAAAGGGACAGTGCCATTGGAAAAGTATGCATAGTTGGAGTTCAGGCGATATTAGACCCGTAGATTATATTGATTTTCAATGTCCTCTGATTAGCAGACGATTGCTTGAGCAGATCAAAGAGATTGATGCTGATCTTTTGTATGGTTGGGGTATTTGCTTTTACTTTGCTTTGATTGCCAAGAAGAACAATATGAAGCTTGGTATGGTTGACCGTTGTTGTGTATTACATCATAACTCTCTGACGGTAAAGCGAGGGGTTGCTGGATTGGACATTCCCACATATTGCCGCCGAGCAGAAGAAGGACAATATAAGTTTTTCCAAAAGAACAACCTCATGAATGATTATATCAACTTAAGAAAAAAGGCAGAGACGTATGAGCACAAATGAAACACAACTTGAATTTGATTTCGTGAGTCCGTCGCAATTTCCGCTTGATTTTTATAAAGACGTATGGACAGTTAATACAAGCAATCTTTTTATAAACCCTAGTTTGTATGTTCCTCCAGCATACACTGTGCAGTTTTACAAAGATAATAAAGCAGTAGGAACACTTTCTTGGAAAGATGGTCCTATGAAGTTCGAAGGCGATGCAGATGAAAGTGCACAGCTTTTCTTTGACAATGTCATCAAGAGATACACGCAAATTCAAATTGAATTTGGAAAACAATCTGGATGGAAATCATGAGAGAACCTATCTATACTTGGGTAATTAATACTTTTCGCAGCAAGCCATATTTACAATTGGCCGTTGAATCTATACGTGATAATGCGTATTATAAAAATCAACCCATCATTGTTTATACAGAAAATGATACAGAAACCCGCGATTGGCTGCTACAACAACCGGATATTGAATGTATCTACGAAGAAAACGTTATACCGAAGGGTATTGGAGGAGGAGTCAATGAAGCAATCAAAAGAGTCAAAACAGAATACTTTAATCTCATTCATAGTGATTTTTATATCAGCCGCCATTATGACAAGCCTTTGCTTGATGTCGTATCCAATACTGAAAAAGCTATTGTAGCGGGAGCTTGGCGTCTAGAACCCAACATATTTAATAATCAAGACAGGCTGGGAACAGTATTTTCTCCAGTAAATGGCGGATTTGGTGTATATCATCACGATTTTTTGAAGGAAGAGTTTTTATATTGGGCCGATGAGTTTGTAAAATCGTCCAACGCTCCCGACTTTAGAAAAGTTGAGGGAGTATCATATATGATGCGAACAAAGCATTTTATACCCAACGACGAAAGATTCGCCCCGTCGAGTTTTGAGGATCATATGCAAAGTGTACTTATGCAACTAAAAGGATACGATTTTGTTGTATCTGGTAAAGCACTGGCCTGGCATTTCGGAGCACGCAGTAGTCATTTTCTTGGACAACACGACAAACTGGTTGGTACATCTGATAGACAGAAGTTAAGCGAACAGAAAAATTTTAAAACTTGGTTGACATTATGGGGAGAATCTCCATCATATGATGAGTATGGCTTTATAAAAGTAACAGAACAAATGCGAAACCGTTATAATAACAATCGAGAATTATATGACAGAGGCTGCTAAAAAATATTTTGAGTTGTATTATAAACTGCAACGCTGCATTGATGAAGGCGAGAAGGATGGATTGCTTGCCAATAAGACGCGAAAAGAATTATATAGAATATACAACGAAATGACTGAAAAAGAACAACAACTACTTGATGTGGTTGGAATAGAACACGGAAAAATATGAAATATACCACAAAAGACATTTCAATCGTTATGCCATCGTATAATACAATGAACTATACGTTGATGGCATATCGCAGCCTTCGCGACTACTATCCAGAGAATGAGATCATTGTATTGGATGATGGTAGCACAGATCAGAGCGTTGAATATTTTGAGAACCAGTTAATTTTAGATAATAATCTGAGATTTTGGGTAAATAGAGCACAAAGTATTCTCGGACACACTGTAACATATGATATGGGAATCAAGATGGCAAAGAACCCACTTGTAACTATATTTCATAGTGACATGATTTGCACTAAAAACTATCTGGCTAACCTATTGAAGCATTGGAATGAAAAGACTGTTGTGTGTGCCACTCGTATTGAACCAGAAGGTATCTATCCTCCGGGTAAAGAAAAGATATTGAAGCCATTTGGATTGGAGTTTTTTGATTTTAAATACAAGGAATTTCTTGAGTTTGTGAAGCAAGAAGAGATTGACCGTAAGAATCAAACTTCAAATGGTATATTTGCTCCTTGGCTGATAAGCAAAGAAGACTTTTTGGCTATTGGTGGACACGATGCAAAGAGTTTTGCACCATATCCAGAAGAAGATGCCGACCTATTTCTTCGCTTTCATCTTGCCGGATATAAGATGATTCAGAGCAGAGACAGTTTATGTTGGCATTGGATCAGCCGTGGTCATAGAAGCTGGGCCAAGAATGGAGTAGGTAAGGACGATGATATGTTTAAGTTCTATCAGAACAGAGCACGCCGAAACTATCTTCGTAAATGGCATCGCTGGATGATGTTTGATGAGAACCATCACCCGATTAAACATCCTGTATATAACATTGGATTTGTTATTACTAATGTTACCACGGAGGATTTCCTTCATTTCGTTGAGCCTTGGGCAAGTAATATCTTCGTGGACAATATGATCTGTGCCGAAAGATATATCGCCAAAGAACAACCCACTACAAAAATTGATTTGAGAAAGCGGATACTTAATCACGGATACATCGACGAAGTAAACAACGACATACTACTATACTTTAGCCAAGACGAATTTATGAAAGATGGAAACAGTAACTCCGCGATTCTAATGAAGTTAACAGATATTCTTTCCGAAGATGGAGTAGAAAACAACGCGGAATTTGAGCTTGGTGCCTTTAAAATGAAAACCAAAATTGTTAAAGATGTTAGTGAAAAATTAATTAATATATGAACAAAATACACACGGATGCGTTTCGTGAAGAAATCCATACATACAGAATATCTCATCAGAATATTAAAAATATTAAATTTTCCTATCCTCAAAAATTTGATACTATTCTGTTTGATAGCAACTTAACTTGCAATTTGCACTGCGTATATTGCCATAATTATAGAGACAATAATACTGTTTCGGAAGAAGATTTTCTGAATTTCATAAATACACAGGTTCACTCCGTGTACAGATTTCAAATCGGCTGTGCTATGGAACCTTTGATGGATAAACGAATGACTAAATTCGCTTTAATGGTTTCAAAATCGAAAGCAAAACCAACGGATCACTTTAGATTGCAAACCAATGGGATACTTCTTGATAAACACAATGTAGACGAAATGAAAGAAGCTGGATTTACTAAAATAACGATATCTATAGATACGCTCGATCCTGAAATTCATTCTATACTTCGAGGTGGATCTGATCTGAATAGAATATTGAATAATATAAAAAACTTAAAAAAGAAATGGGCGGAAAGCAATGTTCAGTTTATAACCACAGTAAATAAGCTCAATATCGATTTGTTATCTGATCTTTGTAAATATGCGCATGATAATGGTGTTAAATTTATAGAATTAAGAAAAATGTTTTATCATCCCACATCAACCATATTGAAAAATCACGATAAAATGAAAGAGATGTTATTGACCGACGAAGAATTTCAATCAAAAATAGAAAAAATAGTAAATAAATATAAAAATAAACTTGATTTCTATGTGAATGGAACCGATCAGATGAAAATGCATAAATCAAAGGAACGAACATGAATCTCGGAAATTTATTTATATTTGTTGTTACACACATCAAGCAGCTTGGCGGCAATGGTCGCGGCGTTGTGATTGTACGTAGCACACCTCTAGAAGAAATTACCAAGATCTTTGACGAGTTCTTGCAGTCAGATTCCATAAAGAATATGGAGATATTCAAATATACAAAACAAACCGACCCAAATTTTCCAGAAATGGTAATATACAAGGCAGGAACTGGAGAAGAACATATTGTGTTTGGAAAGAACGAACAAGGCTGGAAAGGCGATTACGGATTGACACATACGGATGTGGTCGTTAGCATACATTAATTTATACTATGAAAAAAATATTAATAACAAGAAATCACGCCAACGCTATTATTCCTACACGTGGTAGTACTGGCGCAGCTGGATATGATTTATATTCAACAGAAACATATGTGCTAACACCGGGCGAAAGAAAGTTATTTAAAACTGGATTGAATATGGCGATTCCTTCTGGGATGTATGGTAGAATCGCTCCTCGAAGTGGACTCGCTTTCAAGAAAGGAATTGATGTTCTTGCTGGTGTCATCGACGAAGACTATCGTGGAGATGTTGGCGTCATTCTTATAAATCTAGGAAAAGAAGATTTTAGTATATCAGTCGGAGATCGTATTGCTCAAATCATATTCGAGTTCTATAATCCAGTATCATTTGAAGAACAAACTAGTCAATCCAACGTACAACAATCCCTTGGAAGCACAGATAGAGGATCCGGAGGATTCGGTTCTACGGATAAACCCAATCCAGTTGAAAAAGCGTTGCAATCGCCTTATAATGCATTTGCATTAAAAAAGACAACTACGATTGAACGATTTTACAGAGAACACGAAATAAGCCCAGTAATAAAGCGCCAGTATATTGAAACCCATCTTGGGCAGTTTCACGGAGAAATATATGAATTTATAGAAGGAAGTAGCAAGGGTTTGTGTGTTGTAGACCAATCTGGCACAGTACATAATTTATCTAAAGTGCTTTTAGCAAAAGCTTAATGGCGCAAAATAGTATTGTTGTTGTATAATTATATACATGATCAAAGTACGAGTACACGAAGGAAACATCAATACTTTAAAATTTAAAGAGCCTCAAGATATTGAAATATTTTATTTTGACTCTTTATTTACTTGCAATATAAAATGTATTTACTGTCATCATTACAGAAATACCAATCCTGTAAAAATAGAAGATTTCAAGAGATTTCTAGACACACAGGTAAATTCAATCGGAGAATTTTCTCTTGGATGTGGAATGGAACCCACGATGGATAAAAGAATGGTGGATTTTGCAGAAATTGTTGGTTCTCATATAAAAAAACCAAGGTGGCTAAAATTGCAAACTAATGGAACGATATTACATCACCACGACTTGGATAGATTATTTTCTGTAGGAGTAAATTCTGTATGTTTTTCGTTGGACAGCGTGGATGCTACCGTGCATAAAGTTCATAGAGGTGCATCTGATTTAGACCAGATAATAAAAAACATAAAAACTGTTCGAGAAAAGTTGTCACACGGAATCGTGGGACTGATGGCAACAGTTACTCGATTGAGTGCTCCAAAACTAGATGAATTTTTAGAATTCGCAGTTAATAACGGCATCAATGGCGTGTGCATTAAAAAAATGTATCACTATCCAGAAAATAATATGATAAAAGATCACGACTGGATGCGTAGCATGATTCTCACGGAGGAAGAATTTATTAATATCTGTGAACCTTTGAAAAATAAATATAAAGATAAACTTTGGTTTATATTTGAAGCGGAAGAAAAAAGAAAAGATAATCTTGGAACCATTCTTACTAAAATGCAAAATGATAACGCAGTTCCTGAAGTTTATTCGTAATAACAATAAAACTTAAATTAATCTTTAATTTTATTTGTAATATTTATATTTGTTTAACATATTAAACTATGAGCAAAAATAATGATAGATATAAAGAAGACTATACAAACATAGATATAGAAGAATTGGATGAGATCGAAACCGAAAAGTTTCAAAAGTTTCGTCCAAAGAAAAAAGAAAAGAATAAGCCAAAAAATAAAGACGCACATCAAGACGATGAGCGTGGATGACAGATGCGTAGATTATCTTGAAATGTTCCGTGATGAAAAATATCTGGAACTGTCTGAACTATTGAAAAAAGAAAACGCCGCTGTTGTTGCGGCGTTTTGTTATTATTTGGCAAAGTATGAAGGAGTTCATCACTTGAACTTCCTTCGTAGATTACTTTAGCGTTTGTGGTAGATAACTCCCCAATCGGCTAGTCGGATATCTCCGCCAGCATATGACATACTGCTTTGTAGGCTTTCTGTCATTTCCTTTAGCTTCTG
>Ga0129333_10003998_pt1 | contig 13825 bp, 22 predicted proteins | sample CPB6_08_DNA_FD_94474 | JGI IMG/M metagenome (GOLD analysis project Ga0129333, IMG submission 94474) | Freshwater to marine salinity gradient microbial communities from Chesapeake Bay, USA - CPBay_Sum_0.6_0.8_DNA | ecosystem: Environmental > Aquatic > Marine > Coastal | place: USA: Chesapeake... | reverse complement strand
TACATCATCAGCTTTACCGGAGGTTCAGGCAGCACCTATGTTGGCAACACTATCACAAGTGGATGCAGCGACCCACAGACTGTTACTTTTTCAAGTGTGCTGAACATTGGTCCAATCTCTGGTGCGCCTGAGCAAGTATGGTCAATTGAGCAATCAGAAGGAAGTGATGACATCACCGATATTGCACTTGAGATTAATGCGGAAACTGGTGTAATAACTTGGTCTCCTGTTCCAGATGGTACTTACATCTTCACGGTTACTGTTACCAATGAATATGGATGTGTGTTCGGTCAGGAGACAATTACTTTGATTGTTAATTGCGCTGAATAATTAAGTAAACATGGAAGAGTTAATCGGGATGCTCCTATCTAAGTTGCTCGATCGGGAAATCCGGGAAGGCAGGCACGACTATATCAAGTATGCTCGTGAAAAAGCCGAAGAATTGGAGTATCACTTCGAGAACGAGTATCCCGAAAAACTCCTCAATGCTCAACATCCGAGCGAAGAACCTTGGATGAAGGAGTACAGGAAGCGCAGATGGCAAGCACCGACTACCACTGCCACTGGAAGAGTTTATACCTTCCTGCAAAAGATTCAGCAGGCTGATGACTTTAAGATAACCTTTCAGTCTGACTTTCAGAAGACAGGCATAGCAGAGCGCATTGGCTTGCAGAACAATACGCTTAAGTACTATGTGGAGGATGAACTGCCAAAGACTGGCAGCCTTGAGACATGGCTATTCAATGTGTTTCTCAAGACCTACCTGATGGACAGCAATGCGGTTGTTCTGACACTTCCAGACTATGAGGATTTCATTGAAGATCCAGCAGGCACAACTACTCTGGATTGGTCAAGACCTTACCCACAGATTATTGAGTCAGAAGACCTAATCTGGGAGGATGAGGACTTTGTGATTACCAAGGCAGAGGAATATGTGGACATGAACCGTAAGAAGTGGGATCAGTTCTTCTGCATCACCACTGAAGGCTTAATGCTCTTCCGGCAGGTCAATGAGTACACCTATGACCAGCCATTCCAGGTATTCATTCTGCCTTATCAGTTTGGCTATCTGCCTGCCTGTAAAGTAGGCAACATTATTTACGAAGAAGAAGATGGTAAGTTAGTTTATGATTCAGTGCTTGCTCCTTGCCTTCCGGCATGGAATGAGGTTCTGTTCAGAACTGATGACCTTAACATATTATGGGCAATGCATGCCCTGCCACAGAAGTGGGCATTGAAAATGTCTCCATGCAAGACCTGCAATGGAACAGGCATCAGGACAAACAGAAAGGAGGAGAAGGTCAGCTGTAATGACTGCTCCGGCTCTGGAAGGGCAAGCAGCTCACCATTTGGCCTGATGGAGATCAACATTGACCGGGTTAGTGCTGTCAATCCTACTCCGCTTGTGCCTCCAGTGCCTCCGGCTGGCTACATAGAAAGGCCAGTAGAGACAGTAAAGCTATTTCAGGAGGACATCATGCAGAAGGAGTTTCAGGGCTTCAAGGCTATTGGTCTGGAGTTGCTTGGACAGATTCCAGCTGCTCAGTCAGGCATTGCTAAAGAGTACGATAGGAAGGAGCTAAACACCTTTTGTTTCTCTGTGACCGTTCATCTGGCTCAGATTTATAGGAAGGTTTGCTTCTACATCATGCTCCAGAGGTATAATGCACTTTTTGCATCATCCTTGATGGATAGCGACAAGATACAGGCTGCATTGCCTCAAATCACTGTGCCTACTGACTATGATGTAATGACTGCCGACATGGTAGCAGAGCAACTAAAGAAGGCAGTGGACAGCAAGTTCAATCCTCTTATCACTTCAGGCATTGAGATGGACTATGTGGAGAAGTTATACGGAGAGAACAGCATTCAGAAGACCTATCTTAAACTCCTAAGTAGCCTTGATCCTTTGCCATTCAAGTCCACTGATGAGAAGACTGTGTTGCTGGCAAGCAATGGATGCTCTCAGCTTGACTATATCCTAAGTGCCAACCTTGCAGCATTTATCACTCAGAAAGTGGAAGAGGATGCCTTATGGTATGATAAGCCATTCAATGTGCAGAGGGCAGAGGTGTATGCTTTAGCAGCAGAAAAGCAGGCGCAGATTAGGTCTGGAGTTGTTCCTTTAATGGACAATAACAATGGCTCTGATATGTCTTCTGAAGATTCTGATAATCTTGGTAAGCTACCTTTGGCAATTCAACAGCTTTCACTTGCTGCGGAGAGGGCAGGCAAGGCAGGCAATACTGCACTATTTGAAACATTGAATGCAAAAATCAATAACCTTCTTGATGAAATTGGTTAATAGTGGCAACACCTACTGAGTTAATAAAGCAAATTCAGGAACTTCAGCTGGCAATAGAAAGCCGGATGGATGATGCTCTGCCAAAAGTTTTCAGCAAGCTATCAGACCAGGTAATTGACCATGCCACTAATCTATCCCTTGACCCAAAGGATAGAGCCAAGTCACTTAAAGAACTAATCAAACTCAAGAAAGATATTGCTGACACTATTGTTGCTAATGCTCCTTACCAGATTCAAGTGGCAGAAGTCATTAAAGGCTTTGAAATGCTGGCTGAACTTAGCAATGAATACATCACTCTGGCAATTGGTGACTTTAGTGAGAAGAAGGCACTCTATAAGGCTATCCTTGAAACTAACATCGCCACTACAAAAGATGCGTTACTTGGTGCAGGCATTCGGGAGAACTTTGGCACAGCCATTCAGGAAGTGCTAAAGGACAACATTGCAGGCATTGGTACTCGGTCTGAGCTTAACAAGACACTGAGGCGGTTTATTGAAGGCACAGAGCAGGAAGCTCCCTTCCTTAATCGCTACATCAAGCAGACTACCAATGATGCTGTGATGACATTCAATGCTGACTACATCCAGACTATTGCTGCTGATCTTGATGTAGAGTATTATCTATATGCTGGCACACTTATAGCTGACTCCAGACCATTCTGCGTTTCAAGGGCAGGCAGATACTTTACCACCGATGAAGTGAAAGCCTGGGCTAATCTAAAGGGCTGGAATGGACGCATGGCTGGAACTAACAGCAGCACAATCTTTATTTACCGAGGTGGCTATAATTGCAGGCATCAGCTTTGGCCTGTTGCCAAGGAGCAATATGAGCAGGCGCAGGATAGAGGCAGAGCAGGACTGAAATAACTGCAAAACTATTTTTCTTCTATTTATTCTCCCTATAAGCTAAAAGTAGGGAGATAGGCTTTAGATGCTTCTGCTCAATGACATTGCGGAGGCCATAGCCAAGGTTCTGCTGAACCATGACATCAGCCATGCTCTGCTTTCTAATATAGCCTTGTAGGATAACTTCTGCTGCCTCCTCCATTGCCCAGCATAAGATGTATATGTCAGCCTTTAGCTCATCATTGAGATTGAACACAAGCCTGCCAGTCTTGTACTTGGTGGTCTTGACATCAATGTTGTACTCCTCCATCATTAAGTCTGTGCCTCCATCACCCTCCAGACCGCAGCTCATATCCATTGGAATCTTTAAAGCCTTACTTACAGCATATTCACCCATTACACCGAGCATGTCAGCAGTCTGCTGATCATTGCCCCATTTCTGCTTGTAGCGGTTAGGGTTGGCCTGATCCTTCAGGAAGTGCCTCCCCTTGGCAAGCACTTGGAGCAGCTCCATTTCTCTCTCTGTAAAGGTTATCTTCAAGGCTCATAGAGGATTACAAAAGTAAGTGATAAAAACCGATATTTGAGCATGAAAAAAGCAAAGACAGGCAGCACTCCTGTGGCTAAGATTAGCTTCGGGAAGCGCAGAGAAGGCAAGCACCGGAAAGCCAGAAGGCCAAAGGCAAGCAAGCAGAAAGCATACAGAGGACAAGGCAGATAATGTAAAATGATTACTTAACTATTTGTAAAATGGCTGAGAAGAAGTATAAGACCAAAGTCAATGGCAGAATGGTCAAGTTCGGTGCTAAAGGCTATTCTATTGCACCAGGCACAGCCAAGGGAGATGCTTACTGTGCGAGGTCTTCTGGTATTAAGAAGTGCAAGAATCCTCCTTGTCCTAATGACTTAAGCCGAAAGGCATGGGGATGTGTTGGCAAGAAGTCTGTAAAAAGTGCAGCCAAAAAATTCACACGGATTAAGTAATTTTACAACATGCAACAGCCACTAAAGTATTTTAAGCTGTCGGAGTTTGACTCACCGGATGCACCTGGCTCTGGTAGCCAGATGAAGTCTGAGTTCCTGCAAAGGCTGGACAATGCCAGAGCATTTGCCGGAGTTCCTTTTAAGATTAACTCAGGCTTTCGCACTGCTGCTCATAATGTTAAGGTTGGAGGAGTTGAGGATAGTTCACACACTCAGGGATGGGCAGCTGATATAGCAGCTACCTCCGGCACATCTAAGTTCACAATTGTGAATGCTCTGCTGAAGGCAGGATTCACTCGCATAGGGATTGCAAGCTCATTTGTGCATGTAGATTGTGATCCTACAAAGCCTGCCCAGGTGATCTGGACATACTAATAATGACTCACGAATTAAGGGAGGAGCTAATTAAATTTATACATGATACTCCTGCCTATGGAGCTATCATCATCACAAAGTTGGCAAACCCAGATCCACAATTTTACAATTCAGGAGAAGAGTGGCTATACCATCACGGATGGTCTATCATTCTACTTTATAGGCTTTATCGGATGGTCATTGACATTCATAAGGAACACATGCAGAAAGTCATGTGGTATGATGACAATGGTGAGCTTGTATCAATGACTGGTTATGCTAAAATCATTCAGCAAATCAAATCCATATTCAAATGACAATTCATAGAGACACATTTATTATGCTGATAGTCTTCCTGATTTATGTTGGAGGAGACATCTACACTGCCCGAATTGCTCACCAGAAGCTGGACAAACTGATTAAGGACAATGAAGAGTGGACAGCAGCTGCCTACTTCAAGAATGCCAGAGCCGAGGTCAGAATTGATAGCCTCAAAGTGGAAACAGAAGCATTGGCAAAGACAGTTATCTACCTTGACTCATGTCAGCAAGCCAAGACAATCAAGCAGGACAAAGCGGAGAGGAGAGGAAAGTTCGTGGGAGGGCTGCTGAAGGCACTCTTCCCAGGTCTGTGAGCCATGCGCTGTTCAGTAAGCGCATGCAAGTCTATGCCTACACCTGCACCTCTGTGGTAATGGTTGGGCTGCTTCTCGGAGTAGGCTGGCTTTATAAGATTGAAAAGGTACAGGCATCGGATTCGGTGCTTATGTTCATTCTGGGGCAAGTGCTATCAGCATGGGTAGCCCTGACCAATAAGATATTTCGGATAACTGCACCGAATATCGGCACACCTGATAATTAATTACTTTTGTGATTATGAATTGCCTCCAAGACTACATCGGACTAAAGGGCTGCACCAGTGGTGAGCCTCTGTCTGGCCTATACATCAATGACTATCCCGGCATGAGTTCGGAGTTGCTGGATAAGATTGCCACACCGGAGCAGGTGTCTTATGTGGGCATGTGGAACTCTGCACAGGCTGTGAGCTATGTCAAGATGAAGAGAGATGTGCAAGCTGCACTATTTACCTCAGCGGAGGCTCAATTGGATCAGGTGCTGTTCCAGACTCGCAAGGAGTTTGTCCAGCAGTGGCAGCAGGTGCAGACAGTTCCGGCAGAGGCTATCCTAAAAGGCACATTCGTAAGCATCCAAGGCAGCAAGTATTTGTCCTTAAGAGTTAAGCAGATTTACATCTTTAATGCCGGTGCGCCTGTCAATGGTATTGACTGGTACATCTACCAGACTCAGGATGGCAAGCTGCTGGAGTCAGGCACTGCTGATCTGGTGGAGGGCATGAATTACATTCAGGTCAATAAGGAGTTCTACTCCGACTTCGACAAGCTCAACATCATGGTTGCAGTTGACTGCACCAACTTGCCTACCAGCACCGGAATGTTCAGTGACTATGGCTGGCAGCAGATGGACTTGGAATGTGCCTCTCGCTTTAGCTATCTGTGGCGCAATGGTTGGTCTATTTTCCCGGTAACTGCTCCGCTTGGATATGGCTTTGGCGATTCATGGAGTCAGGACAATAGCCAGTCTGGAGTTTACATAGATGCACAACTACTCTGCTCACTTGATAGCTTCATCTGTCAGCAGAGAGAGTTTCTTCTGGATGCCTGGGCGAATTTGCTGTGCTATCAGATCCTTTGGCAAAAGGTAGCCTCACCAAGAGCCAACTACTTCAGTCAGGGCAATCGTGAGTTCACTGAGCGAGCTATGGCTACCTTCTTAGATGGCTATCAGCAGAGCTTGGCTATCTGGGCGAGGCAACTTAACCTGAGAGGTGAAGGCCTGTGCTTCAACTGCGACAATGCAGGCCTGATTCAGCAGGGATTTGTTAGACCTTAACACATCGCTGCAATCAACGGCATGTACGGCTAATTGCCGTACAAGTTTGTCGCAAAAGTTGCCAATATTTGTGACAATATATCACGCAATATTGCGGCAATGGGATAGTTATCAGCAATTAGTACCATTTGGTATAATACCGTTTGGTATAATTAAAATCCTTTCTCTATCTCCCTATTCAAATACCACTGCGCCTTCTTCAAGTCCTCCAGCTTACTGCCCTTCTTGCCTGCCCTGCTGATGTACTTGACCACATTGCCCAGGTTAAAGCCAAGTTCCCATGCCTCTATGACCTTGATTGCCTCATAGGTGTTATCTGCTCCACCATAGTGAGCAGGATGATCTACTGCCTGCAATGGCTGCTCATCTGGCTGATTGTCTAAGTAGCTGCTAATTATAGTGCCCATAATTTTTTTTGTAATATTCTTCTCCGTTTTTATAATCTGGTTCATCATTGTCATTAGCTCCCCAATCTAAACCATTTGCTAAACCATAGTCATAAGCATCTTCAATATGCCTTTTTTCTTTCTCAACAGCAATCTCAACTGATTTCCTGAGCGACCTCATTATTTCATAATGAATAAGACTTGCCATAGATTTATCTTTCATATCTGCTGTTAAGCGATGAATATGTAACATAGCTTGCTCATAGACTATGTATGATGCATGATATTCTTTTTCTTCTGTTTTCATGGATAATAAAATAATGGTTTAGGGTGATTAAAATCTGACATGGTTCTGCCTGTTAGCTCATCCATATCTCTGTAAAGTTTTCCGTTGAAGTACCATCCGGCATGCCTTGGCTTGCTCCTCATGTTAATAAGTTCAGCCTTGACCAGGACATCATTAAGGTCAATGTCATCCTTATTGTCCAGAATGAAATCAATCAGTTCCTCAATTTGATTTGGTATGCTCATTTTGATTCGATGATTAATTTATCAATTACATATTTAAGGTATCTGAGAGAGGCCAAACATCCACTGAAGTAGGCATTGCTGCACTTAGTGTCAGACTTCATCTCCATCAGGTTCTCCTTCTGCTTTATCTCTTTAAGGATAATAATCTTTAATTGTTCAAGCTGTGTCATAGAACTAATCGGTCAATGTTAAGATCATATGAGTTCATCAAGTCTTGCCACTTCTCCCATATGTGAGCCTCATCAATGTACTTGCCACCCTCCGAAGTGTCGGTAAGATCCCTGAGTTTAGATGCAAAATCCCAGATGAATAAGGCCATATCAAGGCTCTTGATGCACCGAAAATGCTCCAAAGCCTGTTCTGGATCATCAAGATTGAATGATAGTGTTGCTCTCATGGTTTCATTTTTTTAGTTGAATCTAAATGCCCAATGTGCCTGACAAAGCCCCTGCATAGGCTCATGCCTACATAGCCAGCCTCATAGTACTTTTTATTAAACTGCTTCTCTGAATAAGCATGATCATTGGCTCTCCATTCGCACATGTCACTGAACTTGCCCATTGTTAGATAGTCTGACAATCTGCGGAGACCAGGATTCCAAGTGAATCCATGCCAATCACCTTTCCACCTATGAGCCATCTGCTGGTATCTCACTCCCTTCTTAGTTAGCTTCACTCCAGGCAGCACTGTATGCCCATTCCTGTCTTGCGGATGCCTGATCCAGACACATGCACACTTAGGCTCAGTCTCCAGCACAGAGCGAGAATCACCGATAAAGCCACTATGATAGAACTCCCAGTCATCTTCGCAGTGAAAGATGTACTTAGTCTGGACAAGCTGGTAGGTCTTATCAATAGCCTGTGGCTGACCTTCTCTGTTGGTGAATGTCCAATCAGCCATTATCTGCCAATGCCTCATCAGGAAGCGGTCAAGCTCACCCATGAGCTTCTGGTTGATAGTACCACTGTCGTCATGGATGTAGAAGGCAGCCGGAGGCTCACCATCCCAATAGCTGAGAAGACTGCTGATAGTCTTCTCTAAGAGATTCCACCTTCCGCAGCTGGTCAGGCAGACAGTCACATCACGACTACCCATTAACATAAGTAATGAATTTAATGAGCAGCAGGATAAACAGGATGGCATAAACGGACAGGAAGGTGAACTTCCAGAGCGCATCCTTTAGGATTTGTAATAGTATTCTGTTCATAGGAAGTACTGATTATCAAGTAAAGTTAATTCAGTGCCTGGAAATACAACTTTGTGCTGATCTCCTCCCCATAGAGTCTTCTGCGCCTCATAATGCTCCTTGCTAATTACGCAGCCAAGGAATTGAATGTGGATGTTGCCTTGTGAGTAGTTAAAGCCAAGTCTATACTCATCCTCGACAAGATGATAAACCAGAAGAATGCCTCCCATAAGTGTTGCTCTTTGGATGTCGTGGATAGTGGAGTCATAAATGTCAATCCACATTTTGTTGTTGAGGTCAAACCTCGCTTTGCCTTTCATGTTCATAACTTTATTTTGGTTAGATTTGAGTGCAATAAATGCAAAGGAAAAATAACTGCAAAATTATTTTCAAAAAAAGTTTATGCCGGTATATGACTCCACATCTGCTTTTCTGAAGCAGCAGCTCAAAAACTTTAAGGAGGCCAGCAAAGCCGACAAGGTGCTGAGGGCAGCTGCTCTTTATGCTGCTCCGGCAGTACAGGCCAGAGTGCAGCAGGATGGTGAAAAGTCTGATGGCAGCCAGATTGGTCAGTATGGCAACAAAGTGATTCCTTCTGCATTTGGCAAGGCTCAGTCCTTTGCAAGTAAGAAGAGACTGAAGACACTAACAAGCACTGACAACTACAAGCAACTCCGGCAGAAGTTAGGACTTCAGACTGCCTACATTGATTTTACCTTCTCCGGTGACATGTTTAAGTCATGGAAGCCTGTTCCAATCTCTGAGACTGCCTATGGTGTAGCCTTTACTTCTGGTGAGCAGGCAAAGATTGCTAACTCATTGGAAAGCAGATTTGGCACTACCTTTGAACTAACCAAGGAAGAACTTGATCAATCACTTCAGATTATCAATCGCCTGGCAACTCAATTCCTGAGTAAATGATAGTAACTAAAGTAACTGTTGAATCTGCTCTCAAGGCTCTCTGCGAGAATCTGGCAGGCACATTCGTGAACAACATGCTCAACTATGGAGAGGCTGTGGAAAGCATTCTGGAGGGCAGTGCAGGCAACTATGTGACTAAAGATGGGCAGACTTATTGTGCTGTCAATGATACCTATCCTCTGGTTGTGTTCTTTGTTCGGGAATCAGCCAGCACAGAGGCTGCACCAGGAGGAGGCAGAGCCAACAGCCTACTCAGGACAGTCAACTTTAAACTTATAGCCAACAGCAACTATGAAAATGCTGAGTTTGGCATTACATCCATAATCAACAGAACAAAAGGCATAACTTATGCAGGTACGGACTACAACTCCAAAGCAATCGCCAATCAATATTTCGGACTACCCGAACGAAACTTTGAGACCAGCTTCTTCTCAATTGACTTCTCGGTTACAGAGAGGATCAGCTGTGAAGTTGCCTGTTGATGCAATCTACTTTATTTCCCTTCAAAAATCAGCTGGCAGGAGGAATCATCTGTTAAAGATGTTTGAAACTATCGGCATTCAGGATATGCACGGCAATCCTCCGCAGTGGCACTTAGCCTCTGATGGCAATAATCCTCCGCATATAGTTGATAATTCCAAGAAGCCAGGATATAGAAGGCAGAGGTTAAGTATGGGAGAGATAGGCTGCTGTGCTTCTCATCGGGCAGTTTGGACTAAAATTGTCCAAAATGGGCATCCTTTAACACTTGTTCTGGAAGATGATGCTGAGTTTTTAAAGGAGGAAACATTAAACCTGATTAAGCACTGGGATAAGTTGCCAGAGTTTGACTTCCTACATCTTGGCTGGTACTATTATCCCGGCTATAAAGAGCAAACAATTGAGAAAGTTGATATTCCAGAATTGCCTAACCTGTGGAAAGGCGATGGAATGTGGCTGACTCATGCCTACATAATTACCAATCATTGCGCATTGGATTGGCTTCAGCGCACTAAGGTGCAATACAATGGTCTGGATGCAATGACTGCCGATTTTCAATTGGAAAGCCGAGCTTATGGATTTAAGCCACCTGTTTGCCGCCAGAATCAGAGCAGGAATCCAGTATTCAGAGGCACAATACTTCATACTTCGTAACTTAATTAAATAACTATAATGGATAATTTACAGTACATCCGTGATGCCATCAGGAAGGGTGGCAATCGGGCATTAGTCAAAGTGATTCGCTGGCAAATGAATCCTGCAACAGGAGCGCAGGACATACCTTACGAGGTAACAGTAAATGCTTCTGGTGCGCTTCGTGAGCTTTCAAAGCCAGTCAATAAGCGTTCATTCAGCTGGTCTAAAATCAGGCCAATGGGTGAGCTTTACATCGGCAAGGTGATGCAGCCAATTGACCAGAACTCAATAAGCAATCCAGAACTACTTAGCAAGATGAAGGAGGATTTGAAAGCTCAGATTCGTGCAGAGATTGAGGCAGAAATGGCTGCTGCTGCTACAATTATTGAAGAAGAGGAGAAGCCTAAGAGAAGGCGCAAAGTAGTAACTGATTCAGAAAGCCTGATTGCTGATCCTTCAGAATCTCCATTTCACCCAGACCAGGACTTAAACGATTTGCCTCTATAATTTATGAACATTAAAGAATTTTTAATCCAGCAGGCCAAGCGTGCTGGGGTATCTGATGATCCAGAGTTTAATCTGATGATTAGTGCTTCGGTGCTGAATGACATACAAGTGCCGGAGGCTATCAGCAACAAGTTCAACACTAATCTATATGACTTTGAACTTGCTAAGACCAGCCTCGACCTAAAGAAGCATTTCATCAGCAACTACATGATGGGCTATGATGAGGAGATTGTGCGGATGGCTAAGGAATACGGATTGGATAGCAATTCAATTGAGGAACTTAAAGTGACCAAGAACAGCGGAGACAAGATTAAGCTGGCTCTTAAAAAGCTGAAAGACTTGGAAGAGAAGGCAAAGAACTCAGTGAACACCAATCAGAGCGAGGAGTTTCTTAAAAAGATGGCAGAGGCTCAGGCTAAGTATGATGACCTGGTTAGCAAAGCAGAGGCAGACAAGAACCTGATTGAGCAGCGGTATGTTTCTAAAATGAAAAACCTATGGGAACAGACACAGCTCAATGGCATCCAGTGGAACGATCAAATACCAGAGGCGGCCAGAGTGCCGGCTTATCAGGCAGTGCTGGAGCGCAAACTTGCACAGCTGGATGGGCAAATCATCTATGATGCTGAGCGTAATAATGCTCGCCTGGTCAATGCCAAAGACCCATCACTCCCACTTGTCCACAATGGCAGAGAGTTTTCGTATTCTGATCTTTCTGCATTAGTTTTGCAAGAGAATAAGCTACTTAAAGAACAGGGATCAGGTGGCTCTAACCCTGGGCAATATGTAGCAGGCACACCCAACTTTCCGGCTGCACCTACGGTCAGCCAAGGCACACAAATTCCGCAACAGGTTCGCTCTGCTTTAGCGCAGATTGATTCTATTGCTCAGAAAATGATTTAATCTCATTTAATAAAATGTCATTATCAACAGCTAATGTCTGCCCAGCGATTTTAACTTCGCTTTCAGACAATCTTATCAATAACCCACAGAATGTGGGCATCATGGGTGGCACTCTTGCTGCTCTAACCGATCCTTCCAACCTCCGTGCTGGTCAAATCATTCGCCAGGCCAATGACAATGGAACTGGTCACTCTAAAGAGGTTCGTGTAGTTTACAAACAACGGCAGCTTCCTTCTGATGTTGTGGACACTAAGTCTTGCGAAGCTGGCCCTCAGATGAACTACATTGAGGAGACTCTTCAGATTAACAATTTCAAGCAGGTGTCCTTCACCATGACTGAGGCTCAACTTCGTACATATTGCGAAAGCTACTCTCAACTTGTGCAAATCACAGGCGCAAATCAGCCAGGCATGATTGCCGAAAGAGCTGCTGGTATCGGTGCTGCCCAAGGTGCGCTTTCAGTTGTTCGTGAGCTTTACAATGACATCCAGCTTTCTACCAATGCCCTGATTCAGGCGGTTAATGATGACCTGCTTCTTCAGATTCAGGCTGCTGCTGGTAACTGGTATGGCGGACTAACAAATCCTTCTTACACTGTTGAAGGTACTGATGGCTCTATCTATGCTGCTGGTCTGTTTGCCATGAAGCAGAACTACATGAACACAGGATTCAATGGTGCGCCTATCATCATTGGTGGTGCTGGTGCGCTTCAGCGTGTATGGATGAACGATTCTCGCTACTTCGGTCAGGGTGCAAATGGTATCAACTTCTCAACTGTTCGTGATAACACCGGACTGGCTGAGTTCTACTTTGATCCTAATGTAAACACCAGACTTGGAAGTGAAGATGCTGCCATAGTGTTTGCGCCTGGCTCAATCGTATTTACTCCTTTTCTTGAGTATGTTGGTCAGTTTGGCAACATCGGCACAATGACTCGCTTCACTGCGCCTCTTCCAGGTCTTGAGCGTGTATCAGCAGATTTTCGCATACTCCCTTCAGAATGCACCGAGGAATACTCTGTCTTCATATCTATGAATTATGACACATTCTCACCGAATGATGGCATGTTCCCTGCTGGTGATGTGAACGAAGGCGTAAACGGTGTATTCACTGCTGACTTCGTTACTGCTGCTCCTTAATTTAAACTAAGGATAAAAGAAAGAGGGAGGCCAAAAGCCTCCCTTTTTTCATTTCTTGTTCAACATTTTACCCAATAAAATTACGCCTCAAAGTTTATATCTGCTTCTTCGTTCTCTGCTTCATTGTTCAATGTGTCACACTTGACAAGGATCAGTGGCCTGCCCATTTTCTTGTGCCATCTGCCATGCACTGAGTGCCACTGAAGTGCCTCTTCCTTATTCTTGAAGATGCCAATGTAAAACTCCTGCCTCTTGCTGATTGTGCTAATGACATCAAAGCGGTATTTGTGATTGTCCATTGCCTTACCTGATGCTTAGTGACACATTATCCTTTAGCTGCGCTCCTGGTACTTCTGCACCATCCTTAATGGCCTGACTGATGGTGGACTTGCTCACCTCCTTCTTGATTACCCAGAACTCAGCAGGAAGCACAGTCTCATCAAGTACCTCTACTGCCTGACTCTTGCGAGTGCTGAGCTTGGCAAGTGGTGTTTCATACCTCCTGATGCCTTTAGCATCTTCTTCTGTGAACACCATCAGTGCAGCCAATAGTGACTCTCTCAGGCGCAGCACAGTGTTCTCCTTGGCTTTCTTTAGTGCCTGTATCCGCTTGATTTCAGCAGCAGCTTGTTCAGACTCCGATTCCAGCTTTAGGATGAACTTAGCGTAAGCCTCAGCCTTGTACTGCCAGTTCTCTCTCCTGATGGCAAGCTCCTCCATGATCTCATCATTGACCTC
>Ga0129333_10003996_pt1 | contig 13828 bp, 42 predicted proteins | sample CPB6_08_DNA_FD_94474 | JGI IMG/M metagenome (GOLD analysis project Ga0129333, IMG submission 94474) | Freshwater to marine salinity gradient microbial communities from Chesapeake Bay, USA - CPBay_Sum_0.6_0.8_DNA | ecosystem: Environmental > Aquatic > Marine > Coastal | place: USA: Chesapeake... | reverse complement strand
TATAAGATCGGGCATTTAATTATAAGATCGGGCATTTAATTATAAGATCGGGCATTTAATTATAAGATCGGGCATTTATAAGATTATAAAGACTATAAAAGAAAACATACAATCATATAACAACACTATAATATATTTTTACGCAAATTCCCTCCAAAAACACCAAAAAACACAAAAAACCTATATAATAGTACTATGCAATATATTAATAGCACCTTGTGATATTATGAGAGGCATCATATACCTAATCATCAACAAAGAAAACGGATTCAAATACGTGGGTAAGACTACGTTAATGATGAACAAAGAATGGCAACTACACATCGAAGCATCCAAGAAGATGTCAAAAGAACCCATTCATAGAGCATTCCGTAAGTTTGGCATACACAAATTTACCATACGTGAATTAGATGAATGTCACGTCAATCAGATTGATGAGAGAAAACAATTCTGGATTAATAAGTATCAACCAGAATACAATCCTACAGAGAAGATTAAACCAGAACCAAAACCAAGACCAATCGTTACAACTCCTTGGGGTGTAGTGATCACAGATGAGAACAGAGGAAGTGGTAAGCACTCTGGTCTAAAGATACAGGGTACAAACCTAGAGACTGGTGAAGTTAAGATATGGGAGAGTGTAAGAGATGCAGCAGCAGAAGTCGGTGGTGATCCTAGAAAGAATTCAAATATATTAGTCTCTGCTCGTAAGGGTAATAAGTGTTATGGATATAAATGGAAACTATTAGAAGAGAAGAGTAAGAAGAAGGCGATCTATGGTATCAATAAAAGAACCGAAGAGAGAGGTCCAGAGTATGAGAGTATGGATGCTGCCTGTAGAGCATTAGGTAATGGATGTGCTGGCACTGCTCTTAGGAAAAGTTTAGATCATCCTGGCGTTTATAGTTGGAAAGGTTATTATTGGTATTATGCTTAGATCTTAGCATAAACCCATCCCGTACAAATATACTTAACTTCTTTCTTTGGACTTACCCCACGATGAAGATAAGTCCAGGTTGCAGGAAACATAAGAGCTTTTCCAGTCTCTGGTTGGATCTTAGTTCCGTCTACAAATTCGGTTTCACCATCATAATGGACATCATTAAGATACCATATAAATGTGATCATTCTTTTTCTATTAGATTCAAAAGTTGAATCACTGTGCCAATTATAATATTCTCCTGGACAGGTTCTTTGTATTTGATATCCAGTATCATCCATATCTCCAACACGAAAGTTTAAATACTTATTAATCTGAGTGCAATAAATTTCATATTCTCCTATTAATTCGGATAGAGAATCATATAACACTTTATCTTCATCCTCCCATCCAGGAAAGGCAGTTATTAAAAGATCGATCGACCTTTTAACTTTGAAATCAATACCTCTATCAATACGTCCAGCACTCTTACGATCATCATTTTCAAATTTATGAATGAGATGTTTGCAGAATTCCTTAGATAGAGAGTTTTGTTTAGTCCATATAAGATTATTCATATTCAAAATTCCTATTCATCTGTGGTCTGGGTTGAACATCATCATTCCAATGTCGAATCACACCAGCAACAATAAAGGCATTCGTAATCAGATAGGTGATGAAGATGAACGTGCGAATGATTGCAATACGATCTGATTCTCTATCACATTTCGATGCCTTTTCACCTAATGCCTTTGCCCACCAGCGCCAGAGGTTTTTATTCTTCGTATTTTGATGCTCGGGTTTTGACATAAGTCAGTTCTTTCCATTGACTGTGATAGCACAAGACTAGGACTCGTGTTTTCTTATGTATGGGACAATGCATAAGATCTTCTGAATCCTTTGGCGTTGTGGAGGTTTCAATCGTAATATAATCCTTACACTTAAAATAAATCCATCCCTCAACACCTTTGGTCCACGTTACATAATCATTTACCTTTGGATTATAACTCATACAAATGCCGCCTCTAGTGGTGAGAGATTGAGTATCATCGCAGAGTACGCTGTTGTATCCTCGATTCTTACTTGATGTCCGACTGTCTTGGAGTTGATAGGTGAATGAAAGCACTTTGTCTTGTGATTGTAGAATCCCCAAATGCTGCGAACAGAATCACCACCGTTGTAAACAAATTTATAATGATTGCGGATCCAAATAGCAGTAACATTCCTTTTGAAATCTTCGTACTCATAGGAATAACCGTTCGGTGCAGTATGGGGAAACTCTTTCATCATCAGGTCGTAAATGCCTCCAGAATACCAGATTCATAGTCATCCACAAGTGCAAACTTCTGTGCGTTCACGATTCGCTCCATAATGCGATCCACATAGCGTTCATCAAATTGATCTTCAGAAGAAAGGATCTCAAATGCCTCAGTATCGGATGCGGCAATCAGATTCACCAGTCCACCATATTCGGAAGAAGGAAACGGAACCCAGTAGTCAACGATGTAAAGATACTTCATTTGTCTTTGTAAATTACTCCTTAATTGTAGATGAATGTTTGAGATTTGTCAATTGCCGTTCAAGTTCGACTTTGACTGAGATGAGATGTGAATACAGAAAGACCTGATACTCATTACCCTCCAGCAGTTGAGTCAGATTGTCGATCTGCATCAGAGCAAGAATTAATTTACCTTGCGGATCGATCACAGAAACTCCTGCATATAATAGTCAACCGTCACTTCCAGTTCTGCCGCCTTTTTCTCATAGAAGTTCTGAGCATATTCTGCCGCTGCCTGTCGTCCTTCGGCATAGAGCATTTCAACGGCAGCATGCTTTCGGAAATCGTCAAATGCGATCATAAATTGCAGAATGTCTTCGTCGTTCATCATTCGGTTTCTAGTTTGGCAATAGGGAAGATAGAATTCAGAATCTCATCACAATCCTCATATGCTTTGGATGTGAGAGAAACTTTATTCATTTGATAATACCTTACGGCATTAAAGATTAGTTTCAGTTGTTCATTTGTGAATTCTTTCATTCTCACATCCAATAGTTTTACAATATTGAGATTGCTGCTGATCATAAATCTTCAGCAACTCAATATCCCTCTTAATGAGAAAAGTATTATATCCTAGAATGGCGATAAATGCAAGAAAGATGTAAGAAGTTTTCATCAGAATTCGGTGCTGGCAATTGCAAGTTCAACGGTGCGCTGCTCACCAGGAAGATCCTGAAGGCGATCAAATGCCCTTTGAAAGACAACTCCCATTTGCATATAGTAGGCAGCAAGCGCCCTGTTCTCAGAATCATAATGAACGTTCTCTTTCTCCTCAAGCACGGCAATAATGTCCAGCAATTGACCAGAGGTGAGGGTGAGAGGGCGCTTCATCGGGTGGTTCCCTTGATTACCTTTGTATTATAGGTCAGAAGGACGGCACCACGTCGTACCGTAGTCCAGTTTGCGAAGTGTCCATCCGCTCCCAGAGCGAATAGAGTTTGTTATAAAGTGCAGGAGCACTTCCATAGTCTCTGGCAATATGAATTTCATCAATATTCTCAAGATTCTGGAGTGCAGATAGGAGAATACCTACCTCGTGTGCATTTAGATTTACTTGAATTTCAGTCATTTTTCAGTCCCAACTAACGTTTTCAAGGAGAATACCAGGCATCACATAGGTGTATGCACCTTGACCCCCGTCTCCTCCAATTTTATATTGCCATTTATATTCAAACTTGTTGTGACTATCCCAAGTCACAAACTCTTCCTTTTCATTAAACCGTGACTTGATCGTCAATCCCCATTTGTTAGAATAAACATTACGAGTCTTGAGTGCTCCACCCTTCTCACGAGTCTCCACTACAGTACATACATCTTCCTGCTCAATTTGCCCCTTAGATTCCAAAAAGCATTTTGTCTGATATTTGAATGCGGGTGCTGCCAGAGCAGGCAGGGGCAGCAGCAGCATCAGGAAAAACAGTTTTTTCATCCAACGACCCTCCAACAAACAGTAGCGTTACCTTTTTTAGTAGATTCAATATGTGCGAATGCAGAGTATGAAAGATCTAGGTCTGCGTGTGAAAAAGGACCACGATCATTCACTCTTACAATCACTTGCTTGAGGTTATCTTGGTTTGTGACTCTAATCTTACTTCCCATAGGAAGGTAAGGATGAGCAGCAGTCCAACGATAAGCATCAAATGTTTCTCCATTTGCAGTACGTTGTCCGTGGAATCCATCACCCACACCATAGAAGGTGGCGATTCCACAAGTCAGTCCAGCAATCAGTCCAATCATAGTCAAACTTTCTTGAAACAGATACGATCCATTATACACACGGCAAGTTCATATTTCAAGTCCTCATCAATCTCTCCAAGTTTATCCTGAAGAGCATCAGGAATAACTTCGTGCATAAAGTCACACCAACGCTCATCCTGATAGATGTAATCAATCACCTCAGGAACCATTGCAGATGCCAGATTGTTAACAGTTTGATTAGAGAGTGCCATAATCAGTTTGCAGGGCGGACATCAACACCACGAACGTTTGGTGTTTCATTAAAGATTTTATCACAGAGTGAGGCAGAAGATGAATTACTGTCTACCTCATACTGAAACACCTGATCATTCAGAGTTTCAATCGTAACACGATACTTCATTTGGCAATCTGCAGTTTGTACTTGTCAATCATAAGGTCCCGCACAAGTTCACGATCAATACTGTCACCACAGAACTCTTGACCCTTGATCTTACAAATCCTGATAACGTCATCAGTTGCCTTGCGGGCGATGGTACGATTAGCACCCATCGGATAGATGCCATTAGGACCATAGAATTCCATCACGTAATCGATGAAGTCATTCATTTGATCTTTGGTCACGGGTGGTTCCCTTGATTACCTTCTTATTATAGGGGAAGAACCGCCTCGCTGCGAGTGCGCTGTGCCAGTTTGGAAGCTGGCACATCCAACTGTTCCATAATGATTTGTTTTGGTAGAAAGTTCCAGCAATAGTAACTGCTGCTGAACGTGATCTTATCATTCGGTCTGCCATCAGGACTATGAAACTTCATACGCTTATCAAACATCAGCAGTTGAAGATCCTTGTCCTTGAATAACTGTTTAGGAGCACTATCATTCAACCAAGTGTTTGTCATAATCAGAGCAAATGGTTTTTCAAATGATAGAGCACGTTCAAAGAACTTACGTTTGTTTGTGAATGGTGGATTAGATACAATTACATCCCACCCATCAGGTTCATATGTAAGAAAGTCCTGCCCATACTGAATATGGGTGAAAACTACTTCATTTTGTTTACTAATCTGTTTTACAAATTCACTATCAATAGTATCAAACGGACACCAGACAACAGCATCCTTTGGAATGTATTTAAGAATGGGTGTGACACCATATGCGGGAGTGTAACATTCATCGTTGTTACCCTCCGAATACATTAGTTTGCCGCTGTCTAGTGTCATAGAATGAAATTCAGTAGTTCTTGTGTAATTCTAACACCCCAATTCATAAAAATAAAGAAGGATGAAACGAAAATCAGTTTGTCAGTTGCAGTCATCAATAATCGTAGCAGGGAACTCGAACAACTTCAGACCAAGTTCTAGTATATCCAGATCTCCAATAAGTTGGTGGAATATACTCACTATGGTAGACACGTTTAGTGCATACTGGAGCATACTCAGCCGCATAGTATGGGTATGGACGTACATATCTGAACGGTCTCCAGAATTCATTCCAAGTAATTGCCTGTGCAGGGACAGGCAGGAATGTGAGAGGAAGAAGTAAGAGTAGTTTTTTCATTTGTATCAGCGAGCGTAGAGATAACCACCTGCCCAGTCAGCGTTCTCAAGTAACCATTCACGTTGATTAATGATACGAAGATCAAAGCGGACGCCTTTGGCAGGTGCTTTCCAACTGGCGGACTTGTAGACCTCACCAGTCTTCTTATCTATAAAAGCGTGAACGGAACGCTGCCCACCACCATCAACAAAGACGATCTTGTGATACTTACGCCCAGTTTCAGGATAGAACTGAACAGGAGAATTACCCTTGCTGAGGTCTTGAATGCAAGCGTTGTGATAATCAACGCTCTCACCACGCTCAGCAGAACGCTTGTGCCCACGAATGGCAGTCTCAACGTAATTCTGGCGCAGCGCCTCACAGAGCGCATAGGTGTGCCCCAAAACGGCGTTGGCGATGTTGTTGCGTGCATCTTGGGCAGCAGCGTAGTCAGCGAAGGTGGTGGCAGTCATCGGTTGATTGCGTATGAAAGTATTATAGGGCACCCAGACGGATCTGGAGTGCCCTATGTGCCAGTTATTAAAGTGGTCTTATTAGTTTATTATACGTGCTTTCTCCAAATAAACTCACTACTTGTTTTTTGAGGTTCAGGAGAATCAGCACCAGTAATTACGTGCATTCCTTCCCAAACAACAACACTTACAACAGCAGCGATTGCCGCAACAATAATGTTAGTTTTCATAGCAATCAGTGTGAATGGCAAACTTTATCTGTGTGACAGTGAGGTGCTTTAGAACTAAAGTGCATTTCGCCGTGATAGATTCCAAATCCAATTACAGAAAGGAATGCTGGTACAAAAACTGCAATTGCGTAAGGAGTCAAATTGTCCTTAATCTTAGTGATAGACTTCATATTTTGCAATAAAATTTTCCCTTTTATTTATTCATTTAAAATTGTATTGGAACTCAATTTCAACTTTTCCACCAAAGGTGTTGGAATTTAATCCATAACCGCCTTCATACTTTACTTTACCCTCTATATTTTCTGAAATATCTCCCTTCACCCCAACCTCATAAACTAGGATCGGTTGTTGATTTCCATCAAATTCCCATTCATATCCTGGTCCAAATTCGGCATATACACTAGATCCTTTAGTAAAAAGAGAATCTAGTCCTTTCTCATATCCAAAACGAAGTTCTGTTGTGGTCCCATCATATGATGTTGAGTCGTGCCTAACTTCGGTTTTACTTAAGATGTAAGGACTTGCGAGTGTGGGAGTAGATGCAAAGATTAATAGAGGAATAGTAAGCAGTTTCATATCAATTCATCATTTATTCATTTGCAAAGTGGGAACTGGCATACCACCTTCGGTAGGAACGTAGATGGTCACGTTACCTTTGTTAGAACCTTCTTCAAGTCCAGTAATATACAGGTACTGCAGATACTCACGGTTGTCTTTCAGCGAATCACCGATAATCTGGTTTGCCTTGGCAACACCTTGAGCACGGATGATTTCAGCATCAGCAAGTTGCGATGCAGAGTCTTTCTTTGCCTGTGCTTCCAACACTGCTACTTGGCGAGTATATTCTGCCTTCTGCAGTTCTGCCTTACCAGCAAGAGATTGTTGCCACACGTTGTACTGTGGACCACCAATAAAGATGATAGCACCCAGTACAATCACACCACCAACTACAACAACTGCAGCAGGGTCAATAAATCCGTTTTGTTGTTTCATAATCAGTTAGAACCTCCAGTATTTTTGAAGATAGAGTTAGCAAGAGCAATAATAAGAAAGTTTTGCCAGAAGCTCAGAGATACACCAAACCAAGAAAGAATGATGCCAAGAACCCACGCCTGAAGAAAGAGTAATGCCGTAGCAAAAACAAGAACTCCAAAGGCAATACCAAGAGCAGTAGAGTCTTTCATAATTAATTTCCAGAGTTACGATAAAGTTTGTCTTCTAATTCATCCAACCTCTTTTCATATTCTTTATTTGGTTGATGTATAGCATAGTTGAGTAAGAGGGCAGTTATCATCCCTCCAATATACCATAGAATGAAAGTCATACTGCAAGAGCACCAGAAGGAATTTCAACGATTTCAGGAAGTTTGCTATCGTCGAACTGATTCATATTGTAGCACACCCATTCACCGTTTCGGAAGATATATGCAAACTCTTCGCTGTTGTCAGGCAGCAGATACTCACACAGATCAGCATCAAGGCGAGGAGGGCAATCTTCACCACGAGCAGAATAATACTCAGGTTGCTTGTCTTCACCCCAGCAATTGCTCATATCACCACCATCAATCAGTTCGGCGGCAAGTTCTTTGCTGTTGTAATGAGTGTTCAGGATACGACCCAACCATTCGGGATAACCATCCCAGTGGTGGTAGGAAGAGAGCACAGAACCATCAGCGAGTTCAATACCAATTCGTGAGCGGGTTGCCATCGGGGGCGTTTGTTGATTACCCATATATTATAAGGGGCATCCCAGCGAACCAGGATGCCCCTTGTGACAGTTTTTAAACTGGACTTAGATTTTCGCTTATGCAACAGTAAATGATATATTTCCACCTCTAGCATAATAAACTGCATTTGTAATATCATAATTATAAATCAATGTATTTTTATTTGGATTCAAAGAATAAGATTTACCATTGAGAAAGTTCCAAGATCTATTTGAATTAATATCAGTTATTAGCGAAGGACACCAGATATCAATACTATATCCAGATGTTGGGTATATATTAAGGAAATTTGGGGGTCCAGATGGTTGAGAAGAAATGTTAACCGATCTCCAGGTACAATATTCATCGAAAGAGGCAAATTGTGCCACATTAAAGTTAAGAAGTGGACTATTTGCTGAAGTTGGAAGTTGAGTGGCAATAGTATTCGATGGAGTTGCAACTATAAAAGATCCAATCCAACTATTTCCCTCATTGGCCACTATATTATAAGTAACGGTTGCCATAAGTATTAATTAAAATATTATTTAATCTTCGTAAACTCTACATTCTGCTGCATCAGGATGCGTATCGCAGTACAGTTCAAGTGGTGTAGGATCATGATCATCATTTGGATGATGTTCCTTGTATACCTTGAGTGCTTCTAGTTCTTCCTCAGTGTGTCTTCTCGATTGAGGAGAGATCATAGGATCACTCAGTAGATCCTCGTCTTTTTGAATATGTTGGTCGATGTTGTCCATTTTTGTGTATCGTGATGATAATATTTATTTTATTCGCTTAGGGCAGTTCCTCTCCAGTTTTTTGGTGTTGGTGGGTCACACTTACCTTCAAGAGATCGCACTAAAAGATCTGTAAACAATTCCATTTTTTCTGGGTGAACAGATGCTGGATTTTGATTAATAGCGTTCTTTAATGCCACAAGTTCATCCCATTCTTCACTTGTAAGGTCTTTTGTTCCAGTTCTAGAGAATGACATAGTTTTCCTGTCTTGTGTCCAGATATGTTAGCATACTAACACAATATATCTAGTCAACTTAATAATTTCTTCGGGATCGATTTACATTACTTAATAAAATCTTCAAGAGCATCTAGATCATCTTTAAGTTCCTTTTCTTGCCTCTTATCGTGATAATAAGACCACAGAGCATTATGTACATCCATAAGGTGATCTACCCAGAACCCAACAGGATAAATTCCAAGTGCATCTTGAAGACCACGATGACTAGTTCCTTCGCTTTCTGCCTTACACATAATATAGCAGATTGCTTGAACCATATCAACCTTATCTTCTTCAGAAAGCATAAAATACTTTCCTATTGCTCGTTGCTTTGCTTCTTCATTTTCTTTCTGCATTTGTTTGCAAGCATCAGAATCCCACCACTCTTGAAGTGCTTTACCAAGTTCGTTAGGTTTAGTCATCGTTATTAAAAAAAGATCCAAAGAGTCCAGAGTCACCTGGCTTACGATTCTCTAGTTTATCTAACAGAGCATCAGTATGAATTAAACTATCAATACGTGAAATCATTTCGGCAACAACACTACAGACCATAGGTCGTTCTTGTCTTGCAGCATAAGCAAGAGCATTCCTAAGAGATGCTTCTGCCTCTTTCAAACTTGTTTCTACAGATTCAGATAATGCCATAATTCAGTTCTCCTTAATCCAAAATCCATCAGCAGTCATCGTCCACCCATCCTTCACCGCTTCCTCATAGGTTTTGTACCCATTATTCATTAGTTCTTGATGTGTTGGAAGTCCTTTAGGTTTTTCTGGTTCACACTTTTTAAATGCGAACGATCCATCTTTATTATCAATCCACTCAACAGTATCTCCCTCCTTGAGATTTGCTGCTTCAAGCAAATCATCTGGAAGACTGATCAAGCAATCTCCAGTTAATCCATCTACTTCAACAGGAAGAACCCATTTGTTCACTTTATCTTTTTTCACAACAGCATCACGAGCCCACATATCGCCATTTTTATTGATAAAAAGAGGAACTGGAACTTCTTCTGGGTAGTATGCTTCTTCCCAAAAGTCATTCCAAGATTTCTTACACTCTGGAGATGGATCATCCTTATCACATTTCGTTATTTTACTTTGATTTACAAGATACTCCATATCACTATGTCCCCAAGGTGGCATAGATGGTTCATAATACTCCTTTTCACGCATAACAGCATCATATTCTTCAATATGACCCTTACCGTTACCATTCAGTAGTGCAAGAAGTTCATAACATTTAGAAGTATGATTCTTATAAGTATGATACTCTTCTTCTACTACCCTTTTAATTGTATCATAAACCTCTTCTGCGGTTGCTTCACCTGCAGAAATAGCATCGTGCAACCAATTCTCAAGCTGTCCAAGAGAATAAGTCTTGTAGTCATCCATCGTGATAATCTTTGATTGCTTGCTCCATAATAACCTGAATTTCTTTGGATGTCAACCCATTTAACCATTTCCAATCTGGGTCTTCTGGGTCCCAGTCCATGGTGTATGATCCATCTTTGTTCTGTGTTATTTTAAGAGTATCTTTCATTAGACTTCAGAATAATCAATACCAGAATCAGATTCCCATTCCTTTCGTTCCTTCTTTCTCAATTTCTTGAGTTCTTTCATCATATCTTTAATCTCCTGATAGGCATCTTCAGGAGACATTCTATTTGTAATCTCAAGACCCACAACATATTGAACCTTATCACCAAAGCGAGCAAGTGCTCTCTCAAATGCAGTCAAATCTTCATACATCTATATTACCTCTATAATGTTCGGCAAGGATATCTATACGTGCATCAAGAGAATTCTCAAGACGATAAAGTTCATTTGTGAGTTCAACATTTTCTTGAGTTAATCGGATCATTTCACCTTTTAACCAAATACGTTCATCTTCAAGGAATTCAATTCGTTCATTTAGTGATTTAATCCAATCAATAATAGAAAATTTTGTATTAGTTACTTCATCAGTAATCATAATATTATAATTACAGGAAATATCATAATCCTCAATATCACGTCCCCACTTACTTCTTATCCATTTAAACATTATTTGACTCCTATTTCTGTTAGATAAGCATTATATCGCATAAATGAACCAAGTCTAACTGGGCGTCCTAAAGACCAACAACACTCCTGATATGATAAAAACTCATACCAAGGAGTTGTGGGATCTAGTGTTGGGAACTTAGAGTTTTCCACCTACCTCACCTTCATAAATTTTGGATTCAGGGAAACCTTCCTGCCGTCCTTTAAGAAAGTAACGGGTTGCTGATATACACTGGTTTTCAGTGAGAGACGTGACCAATCCATTTCCATCTTTATCGGTTGAGTGCCAAAGTCCATACTTTTTTTCGTATACGTAGAAACAATCATCAATTAGTTTTTTCTCTTCCATAATCATCCTCAAGTCTTACAATATCATCTTCATCACAAACAGAACCAACTTGAACTTCAATAAACTTGATTCCAAATTCACCTGCACTCATACGATGAATTTCATTCTTACGAATGTGAATATGATCACCAACTTTCACATTACATTTATATGTAGATGTAGTTACAATACCATCACCCTCAACAACAACCCAAAACTCCTGTCGTTGTTCATGTCGTTGAAGTGAGAACTGATGATTTGGGTTAACATAGATTGTTTTAACCTTGTAGATATTGATATGACTTTCTTCTAGAAGATCAAACCATCCCCAAGGTTTCTCAGTTCTTGTCATTCTTTTCTTTATGCAATTCTTCTAATTGTTTGATAAGTTCAGGAGTTTCTTCCCATTCCCAGATCGTTCCGTCTTTTTGAGTGTAAGTGCGAGTAGTCATAGATTTTTATAAACTCCAATAAAATTAGCGTGACCTTTCCATAATATACCACCGATGATCATTATGTCAAGTAAAAAAAGAACCACAAGAATCATTACAACCTTTGAGGCATCAGTCTTTAGCATACTTATACCCCGTGGTATAGTCCTTCTTCTTTAGTTTATAACGCTCAATATGCTTTTTCATATGATCTTCGGACTGGAAGAAACAGTTTTTCTTTTCCTTACCATCCTGATAGATCAACTTCCAAGGAAAAGAGTCGTGAGGAAACTCCTCTTCGATTGTTAATTTTTTCTTTTTCACTCGGTTCCCCCGTAGAGTCGTTGTCCATCATTATACCCCACCTCATAAGCAGTTTGCAACCACTTGACAATCTGCTTATAATCACCTGTTTTGGCAGCGTGGTCAAAGTCATCATAGAACCATTCGGAGCGGAAAGAAAACCCCACCATTTCATCAAACCAATCATTAAAATTGTTATCAGTCATAAACATTCTGTTCTTGCTGTACTCTATCCAAGTAGTGATAAATCGTTTGATTAGAATATCTAAAATCATTAAACCTCTGAGGTTTCTTTTCTTTCATTTTAGAAAGCATATTGATCCAATCATAATGAGTATTAACTACCCAACCATAATGTTCTTCATTCATCATCTAATTCCACATCTTTAACAAGGTCTTTCAATCGTTCCATATAAAGTTCATCCATAGGAATGACTTTCTCCTTACCAGTTCTCACATCTTCTGCAAGTTGCATCAAATGCTCCAGAAACTCTTTAGGATAAACTTCATCCTCACCTAAACTTCCCCAGAACCATTCAATACATTCTTGTTCTGGGTCATCATCCTTCAATAGACCATAATTCTCATAGTTGGAGCACATCAAATCACACCAGATACGAAAAGCAGAACCAATACTCTGCCATCCTGTCATCCAAGCGTGACCAATCCAATACTCCCACCAATTAAGTGTGGTACCTTCCTTGTCTGTTGATAATACTTCTGTAGAGAAAATCATCGTTTCTTATGATTATAGGTGATCACATACTTCTCGTGCTCATTATGTAAATCAGAGCATACATAATGCTCTAACTTACCACCAAGTTTCACAGCAATCTCTTCGAGTTGCTGTTTACACTTAGATTCATTTTCTTTAAAGACAAGATCACATTCTTCCATAATTGCATCGATAAAGTCTTGTTCTGTCCAGTCATTCAATACACTTTCAACAGGATCATTCTGATCCCAAGTGATCGTAAGTGATCCGTCAGTATTTTCAGTACATTCAATCATAGACTTTTATTTTGATAAAGTTATCATATTAAATTTAATATTCATATTTCGCATTTACTCTGTAGGTGCAGTCCATTCAGGAGTACTCAAGATTTCTAATACTTCCCCGTGTGTATAAGGTCCTTCGGAACCTACAATATCGGTAATAGGATAAGATGTACCGTTCCCCAACTCATCCACCACAATAAAAGTTGGAATAGATTCACTATCCCATTTCACAAATGTTTTAGTTTGATCTACAGATTTGCGTAGAGTTTCTGCAGAGGTTTCACAAACCTGCAAAAAATTGATTTTAGAAACTTCCGATACTGGAATAATAAGATATTGTCTATTCTGAAACATAATAATCAAAAAAATTTTTAAATGTATTTATATAATAGAAGATTATTCACTACAATTAACTATATTCATACAGTAATGGATTCAATTTGATGTAGTGTCAACTCACCACCAATATAAATTGCCTGAAGACTGTGCTTGTAGTAGATTTCAATACCAGCAGAGGTTTCAGCAAAGGTAAACTTGGAACCCTTAACATCAATTCGGTCTTCAATACCAACACTCTTGATTACATCTGCCTT
>Ga0129333_10003995_pt1 | contig 13830 bp, 16 predicted proteins | sample CPB6_08_DNA_FD_94474 | JGI IMG/M metagenome (GOLD analysis project Ga0129333, IMG submission 94474) | Freshwater to marine salinity gradient microbial communities from Chesapeake Bay, USA - CPBay_Sum_0.6_0.8_DNA | ecosystem: Environmental > Aquatic > Marine > Coastal | place: USA: Chesapeake... | reverse complement strand
TCGAGGGTCTCAGATACTGGCAGGAAGCGGCCGAGCAGGGCGACTGACCTCGAATGGCTGGAGTCACCCTCGTCCTCTTTGTGCCGCATCACCTTGACCCCGCTGACGATCAAGACCGCGCCAAAAACCAGCAACATCCACCAGAATGCCTCGATCAGAGCGGAGCCGGCGAACACGAAGACCGCGCGCAGGACCAAGGCGCCGAAGATTCCCCAAAACAGCACGCGGTGCTGGTACTTGAGCGGGATCGCGAAACTGGAGAAGATGACCGACCAGACGAAAACGTTATCCACGCTGAGGCTCTTCTCGATGACATAACCGGACATGTACTCACCGAAAGCAGCCGTGCCGAAGGAGGTCAGGACGTACACCCCGAAGAGGAGTCCGACAATCACGTACCCCGCGGACTCGACGGCGGATTCTTTGGGGGTTGGTTCGTGGTCATCCCGGTGCCGCCAGAGATCGAAGGCGATCAAGACAGCAACCACGGAGAAGAGCAGCACCCATGCCGAGACCGGGACATTCAGGTCGACGAAGCTGGAGGAGGACTTAGCGGCTAGTATCACCCCAGGTAACGTTCAGGGACCGTTGGTACATGCACATCTGGGCACATCTGGGGGTATGTGTCCAGGCGGGGGCGGGCGACGGTACGGTACCATGACCGAATCAAGGTTCCGGGCCGGGTGGAAGTTATGGGGGATCGTATTTTGCTGTGGGGCTGTGGTCCTCACCAGCTGCGCTGGGTCCCAAACCGCCGGTACGGATACGAGGGCCATCCGGGAGGGACAGCAACACTCACCCGGGAGTTCGACACCGCGGAGCAGTGAGACGGAGGACACAACCAAGCCGGCGTACGGAGAGACGGTTCCGGGGGTCTTGACGTTCCGCGGCAACCCGAGCCGGACGTTTCACGGGACCGGTCCGATCGGGGCGGCGGGGAAGGTGTCCTGGAGGTACCCGGATCGACCGATGTGCGGCCAATCGAGCGAGTACGGTGAGATCCGCACCTGGTGCGGGACCGGGTGGGCCGGACAACCCGTCGTCTTTGAACGCGACGAGCGGACCTGGGTGGCGTTTGGGGCGTACGATTACGCATTTCACTTCCTCGATGCCGAGACCGGGGAGGAGATCATCCCATCACTCAAGACCGGGGACCTCGCCAAGGGGATGCTGAGCGTGGACCCGGACGGGTACCCAATCGTGTACGGCGGGAGCCGGGACAACATGTTCCGGGCGATCGCCATCGATGGGGAGGCCCCGCGCGTACTATGGGAACTCGACGCCAGGTCATTCCGTGAGCGGAAGTGGAACAACGACTGGGATTCTGCGGCCCTGGTGCTGGACGGTAGGCTGATTCTCACCGGAGAGAACGGCAGGGTTCACGTCGTCGAGCTGAACCGGAGCTATGGGGCCGATGGGCTCGTCCGGGTGGAGCCGCGGGTCCTGTGGAGCGAGAAGAGCTGGGATGCGGAGCTTCTCGAGAACCTCGGGGATGACCGGGTGAGTGTCGAGGCCTCACCGACCATGATCGGGGAGGTCGTGTACTTCGCGAACTCCGGAGGACTGCTTCAGGGATGGGACCTCGACGGGGTCGAGACGGGGGTCGCGCCGAGACGAGTGTTTCGACTATGGCTGGGGGATGACACCGATGCCAGTTTGGTGGCGGACGAGACAGGGTTCTTGTACGCCGCTGTCGAGGTCGATCGAGGTACCAGCCGAGGCAGATCCCTCGGGCAACTCCTCAAGATCGACCCGACCAAGCAGGGAGATGCCGCCGTAGTCTGGTCGGTGGACGTGAACCACGGCAAGGACAGTGGTTCCTGGGCGACGCCAGCTCTATGGCGGGATCTTGTCATCTTCACCACCAAACCGGGAGAGGTTCTCGGGGTGGGACGGGAGGATGGCCAGGTGCGCTGGAGACTGCGGATATCTGGGTACACCCTCTCCTCCCCGTCGGTCATCGAGGATGTGCTGCTGCAGGGAGACGGTGGCGGGAAGCTGCGGGCCTGGAGGTTGCTCCCTGATGGTGAGCCGCGGGCAATGTGGACCGTGAAACTTGGCGGAAACATCGAATCGACCCCAGCGATCTGGATGGGATCGCTGTATGTCGGAGCACGCGACGGGTACTTCTACAAGATCACGACCCGGTAGAATCGTGAAGCAAACGGACCGGTCGGCCGGTTACCGAGCGACGAGGTACAGGGCATAGGCGGCCAGGGTGTACGAATCGGTGATCTCACCGGCGGCCATCATCGAGCGCAGCCGGGAGGCCGGTACCCATTGCAAGGCATCGACCTCCCCGTCGAGGGGACTCAGCGACCCGCTGACGCGGGCCAGGGCAACGTGGACGCTGCCGGAGATGATGGAGGAGTCCGAGCAAATGCTCCCCAGGATGTCTGGATTGTTCACGGACACACCGAGCTCCTCCGCGGCCTCGCGAACCGCAGTGGCCGCTGGAGTGGGATCCGTCGGGTCGGCGAACCCGCGGGGGAACTCCCACATGGACCTCTGCTGTGCGTAGCGCCACTGCTGGACCAGTGCAAACCGCGGTTCGGGGCCGTCCTCGTCGAGGATGATCGCGACAGCCCCGGGTCGGTCGAGGACGGTGGTGAGGCGCATGTGCTTGCCCAGCGACCCGGATGGGAACTGGACGTCGTCGAACCAGACGCGCCACCATGGGTTTTCATGCACCAGGTGAGCATCGATGCGAACGATGGGCCTTGATGGAGGGGGAGTGCTACCACTCATCACCGGTGGTATCTCCGAGGTACAGCGCCAGGCTCGCGGTGGCAAGAACCGAGATAAGGATGCCTCCTGCCGTGACCGAGACGGTGTGCGAGACGGTGGTGTCCTCTGGGTACCCGGTGGCAGAGCGTCCCTCGAGCAGGGAGGTCTCGGCCACGATCGGGTGGGTGGATGCTTGCTCGACCAGGGACTCCCGGGCCTCCTGCGCGGCCGAGGACAACGCGGAACGGAGGTCATCGGTGTGATGGACAATCCTGGTGGACACCGCGGACAAGGGGATCATCACTCGGTCGAGCATGAGAGAAACTGTGTCGGTGGGTGGGTGGTCGTTCACGGCTCGAGTGGGAGTGCTGTGCGGACAGGGTTCGTCACCTTCGTAAACATCTGTCTCCGTAGCTCAGTGGATAGAGCAACGGTTTCCTAAACCGTGTGCCGCAGGTTCGATCCCTGCCGGGGACGCCAACGCAGGATTGGGCGTGACAAACGAAATCCCCCGGTCGCTACCCAACGACCGGGGGATTCCTGTCTGATGTCCTCAGCTTGCGCCTAGAACATCAGCGTCTCAATGACTGTGCCGACCGGACTCCGTTGACGCATGATGGTCCTGGGTGTCGAGAAGGTACGCGAGGCACCAGCCCGGCGTGAAACCCTCACGGCTCCACCAAACCCGACCGAGCGGGGTGAGCGGGGAGCGGTCCAGGGAGGAGATGGCGGCTCGGTTCGACTCCCAGGCAACCGAAAGAATGTTCTGGACTCCATGGTAAACGAGGTCCTTGGTCAGCAATGACGTGGCTGAGTTGATGATAGAGCGACCGCGGAACTCGGGGAGGAGCCACACTTCCCGCTCGAAAGTGTGAGGCGGAAGATCGATGCCGATCGCAGAGGCGACTGGCTCGAGGAGATACAGCCCGCAGGGGACAGCATCGAGGAAGAGCACCCAACTGGAGGCAGGTTGAGCGCTCAAGTATGCCAGAGCCGTCTCGTGGGTGAGGTTGCTCGGTAGGTAGGTGGCCTCACAGAGATCGTCGTCCGCGGAGGCTCTGACCAGCATGGCCAGCGTCGGATCCAGCAGCCCGGGATCCGCGCAGACATTGCGGACGGGGACCGGATCGAGTGTCTGGCCTGGCGTGGTCAGGGGCGGCATGGGTACGACGGTTCCGCCGGGGAGCTGGTGGGCACATGATTTTCTGTGCCGCGGGGCGATGAGGCGGCACGATACAGAGCTGATCAGTTGCACACTGGAGGATCGTATGGGCGGTTTATCGGCATTATTGGACGACATCGCGGTGTTCGCCAAGCTCGCGATGGGGAGCATCAAGAAAGTCGGGGCCGTCGCGACCAGAAGCGGGACCAAGGCGTCCGGTGTGGTCATCGACGACGCCGCTGTTACGCCGGCGTACGTCCACGGCCTCGCGGCGGAACGCGAGCTACCCATCATCTGGCGGATCACGAAGAGTTCGTTGCGGAACAAGTACCTCATGCTGCTGCCAGGCATCATCCTGCTCGTCCAGATCGGGGAGGGTCTGGTGAGCGGGTTGCTGATCCTTGGAGGCCTGTACCTCGTCTACGAGGGGTGCACGAAACTTCTCGGAACCCACCACGGGGAGACTGGGGTGACCGGGGAGGATGAGATCGTGCGGAAGGCCACCAGGACGGATTTGGTGCTCTCGGCCGAGATCATGATCATCTCCGCCAAAGAGGTCGTCGGGGAGTCCATCTTCATCCAGGTGGGCACCCTGGCGGCCGTCGCCGGGATCATGACGATCCTCGTCTACGGTGTGGTTGGCCTGATCGTGAAAGCCGATGACGCCGGGGTCGCTCTCGTCGAGAAGGGCGGGAGGATCCTCCCCTGGATCGGACGCAGGATCGTCGAGGGGATGCTGTACGCGCTCAAGCTCCTCTCGGTGGTGGGTACCTTGGCAATGCTCTGGGTAGGTGGACACATCCTGGTCGAACAGCTCCACTTCTTCGGGTACGACGGACCGTACAGCCTGGTGAAAAACATCACCCATGAACTCGAGATCCAGGGCCGTGGGGCCGGGACCGTCGCTTGGCTCGTGGAGACCGGCCTGTACCTGCTCGTCGGGGTGCTGGCTGGGATGTGCCTGCGCTACCCCGTTGTGGCGGTCACGCGGGGAAGAGCGAACCCGGAACAGCACTGAGGGTGCACCCGGTCACGGTGGGCCTGTGCCTGCGGGTCGGGCACGGTCACAATACACCCATGGGCTCCTCCACGGGTCCACGAGGAGCGAACATGAACACATCATTTGAGACAGAGACCGGCGGAACGGGACGGGCGATCCTCGGCTGTGTCGGACCTGAACCGCGGGACTGGTCGGATGAGGGGGTCGCCAAGCCCGCTTGGCGTGTCGTCGTCGTGTACGCTGAGTACGAGCAGGAGTTCTGGTTCGGCACCGAGTCAGCCGCGCAGGAGTACTGTGCACGTCTCAGAGCAGCCGGGGAAGAGGCATGAACCGTCGTTTGGTGGCCTTCGATGTCATCCGGGCTGCGGCGCTGGTGCGCATCTTCCTGTGGCATGCGACCGGGTGGGCGGCGCTGACCTGGATCGGGGCGATCCCGGCCATGTTCTTCGTCGCTGGCGTCTTCGCGGCGGCTGGGATCGAGGCCCATGGCTACCGAGGCATGCTCATCAACCGGTTGCGACGCGTCATGCCACCGTACTGGGTCTTTGCCGCGGTCGTGGTCGGGGTGATCATCGCGGCCGAACGTAAACTCCAACTCGGGTGGCACAGCCTGGGTTGGCTGATCCCGGTCGTGGAGCCTCCGACACCCGTGTGGGAGGGAGGATGGGCGATTGGTCCATTGTGGTACATCCGCACCTATCTGTGGCTCTGTGTCCTGGCCGGGGTCTTGTACATCGCAGTGGTCCGGAGGGTATCGGTGCTGCTTGCCGCGCTGGCGATCGGCGTCTTCTGGCTCGAGGTCGTGCACGGAACGGGTCTGTGGGAGCTCCAGCGTGTCGTGGCCTACGCGTTCTTCTTTGCGATGGGGATGGGTTGGAGGACCAAGACCATCTTGGTCACCAGGCGCAGCATTGCGACGTGGGCAGTGGGTGGTCTCACGGTTGCCGCAGTAGCGTCTTGGTGGATGATGCCAGCGAACCTGGTCGTCAATGATTCTCACACTCTAACGCTCGGTGTCGGGGTGTTCTGGGTCGCGGTACTGACCGCCAGTCTGGAGCGCTTCGAGCGGGTCGGGGGATGGGCACGGAAAGCCGTGGCGGGACTGAACCGACGCAGTTTGACCATATACCTCTACCATGCACCGCTGACCGGCCTGTCCTACGCGTATCTGACCTCGGCATGGCAGATCCGAGGACAGATGGCGTTGATCGGCGGCACAGTGCTCGGTGCGATTATGACCTGGGCCGCGGTGGCCGTGGCCGGGGTGTTCGAGGATCTCGCGGCCGGGCGAAGAAACCTGCGTATCTCGGTGCTCGGGTCAGGGGTGGCGGTGGCATTGGTGGCCGGGGCGCTGCTGCTCCCGGTGAGCACAGATGGGGGGCTCGTGGTCCATGAGGCGGCTGCTCTCCCACCGGCGCCCTCGAAGGCGCCGGCGAAGGCGGTCCTCGACACGCCCCAAGACATGGAGTTCCTGGTTCCGCCCGCACCGAGCCACGCCGGGGCATCGGCGCAGGTGGAGACACCCTCAGGCCCGAAGACTTCCGAGAAGAACAGGAAACCGGACCGACCGACGGAGACGATCGCTCCGGTGGGTAGCGGGACGGCGTTCGCACCGGTCGTTGTCGACGGGGTGGTCCCGAACTGGTCGGACCTGGCGCCCCAGGCGGATGCAGCCATCCAGCAGCGAGTGGATGAGGTTCTGACGACATGGTTGGAGGCGGAGCGCCGGCGCGGTGTCGCACATCCCGGGGGAATCGATGTCGCTGTTGTGCGGCCTGGGAAGTTCCTGCTCACCTCCGGCATGGATGCGGAGGGGAATGCGACCGAGCGGACCGTGAAGCTGGAGTATGCCAGTATCACCAAGAGCTTCACGGCAGCCCTGCTGCTGCGGGCGGTCGAGGATGGCCGAATCACCATGGACGAACCGATCGGTTCGTTGACGGCGGCTCCGTGGTTCACCCTGACCGAGCAAATCAGCCTGCGCGACCTCTTGACCCACCGTAGTGGGCTCGTCAACTACGCCGATACCGAGGTCTGGAAGCGCGACTGGCAGTCGATCGACGGGTGGGAGAGTGCGCTGCGGGCCGTCGAGGCGGAGGGTCTCAGGTTCCAGCCCGGCAGCAAGGTCCAGTACTCGAGCAGCAACTACATCGTCGCTGGGGTGCTTGTGGGTCAACTGTACAAGCGGCCGGTCGAGTCCATGATCCGGACCGATCTGCTCGAACCGCTGGGCTTGGGGAACATCGAGGTCGGCGGAGCGCGGCCGGGAGCACCGGGCACCGGGACGGGAAACATGCGTGGCAGCGTGGAGGATTTGGCGCGGTGGGCGATCGCGATGTGGCGGGACCGCGTCGTTCTTGGCAGCATGGGAAACAACTACGCCAGCTGGACCGACCCGGAGAACCTCATCGGTTTCGGGAGCTTCTCGTACTGCCCATGCCAAAGCTCCGGCAGCCGCGTCATCGCGGCCGGCATTGGGGCGAACGGGGCCGGGGCGAGCGTCCGGTACTACCGGGGAACCGACACCGTCGTCGCGGTTCGTGTACCGGCTGGCATGACACCGGAGGCGGACAAACTCGTCGCCGATGTGCTGCGCGCCGTGCAGTGAGACCGGTGCTGGTCCTGAGTGGACCCATCGATGCTGCGAAAACGCCCTGACCAACCAGAGTCCTCCAAGGTGAGCTCCACGATCCCGTGACGATCGAGCACGCTGGTGGCGCCGAGTCGTGAGGGCTGGGCCGGCAGCAGGGGTGCGCCACCCGTGCCGACGACATACTGGACCGGGCCTGGTCCGAAGCTTCCTTCAGCGGTTCTCGGGGCGAAACGCTCGTAGTGGTGGTCATGTCCGGAAAGGACGACGTCCACACCGAACTCCGCCAACACCTGCCACAGGGGGTCCACCCGCTCGTCATCCCCATGCCGACCACTGCTCCAGCGTGGATGATGCATGAGCGCGAGGGTGCACGGGCCCTTGTCCAAGGTCAAGATCGCACGGAGGAATTCGACCTGCTCGCTTCCGGCATCGCAGATGCCCGAGGCGCAGTTCGAGTTCAGGCCGATCACCAACCACGAACCCAGCCGCAAAGCGTACCAGCCCTGCGTTACGCTTCCCACCATGTCCGCACGGAGGTCCAGCGTGGCGAAGTACTCACGGTACCCGCGGGCCTGGTCCAGCATCTCGTGGTTCCCCAGCACCGGCCAGGTGCGGTCGAGATGGTTGCCCCAGGAGTGGTCATACGAGCCGAGAAACTCCTCCAGGGTCCCCTTGTGGTACTGAAGGTCCCCCAGGGCGAACACGGCAGCATAGGGTGATCCCGGTTGGATGGATGGACCGGACTCGAGCAGACCGGCGGTCTGCTCTTGAGCGCAGGGCTCCGAGCGGTCAAACGGATCGGCGGCGAGCTCCTCGGGCGCGCAGGCGATGTCCCCGGCGGCGGCGATGACGGGGAAGGCCGGGGTTGGTCGTGGGTCAGGGAGGGTGGTGAATGTCGTGGGGGGCAGCGACGTGGAGGTGGTCGTCGGCGCGGTCTCAACCCGCATCGGAAGGTCGGGGGCGAGAAACCCAAGAACGGCGATCAGGACAGACACCAGAAGTATCGGTAGTGTCCTTAAAAACCTCACCAACACTACCGTACCCATGATCCAGTCTGGGACACAATAGGTGGCGCAGCCCGCGAGGGCGGCAACAGTGGGTATCGTTCGTACCGACGCGTAAACCACCCTCACAAAGGAGAAACATATGTCTACTATGACGAACGCCATACGATCCGATGGGATCATCGTCGATCTCGACGGCACCTTGGCCATTCACCAGGACCGAAGCCCGTTTGACTGGGGATTGGTGCACACCGATCTCCCCAATACCCCGGTCGTCTCTGTGGTCAGAGCCATGGCAGCGGCAGGGTACTCAATCGTGTACTGCTCGGGGCGAGACTCGGTCTGCCGGGAGGCGACCGAGACTTGGATCAACGAGCACGTCGGGGTCGATGGACCTCTCTACATGCGGGCCCGTGGCGACAACCGCAAGGATGCGGTCGTGAAGAAAGAGCTGTACGAGAACCACATCGAGCCCACTTACCGCATCGCCTTCGTACTCGACGACCGGGATCAGGTCGTGGAGCTGTGGCGCAACGAACTGGGTCTCACCTGCTTCCAGGTAGCACCGGGGAGTTTTTGATCCGAGGTATCAAGAGCCCTGCCGTCAAGACGGCAGGGCTCTTTTTCTGTGGCCTTGCTGAGCCGGGGCAGGTACGTGCAGGGTGTGCCGGCGACGGGGGCGGTCACTGTGCTGGACATGGGATCAGCCAGATACACGACCAGAAACGGGGTGCACATCCCCGAGGCGGCGATGAGCTGGTCCTATGCCGCCTCCGGAGGACCCGGCGGACAGCATGCCAACAAGACCTCGAGCAAGGCGACGCTCCGCATCGATACAACCTTGCTCAATCTCCCGGCTGAGTCCGCCGAAATGCTCGCGGCACGATACGGCACAGTCATCCAAGTGTACTCCAGCACCTCCAGATCACAGGCCGTGAACCGGGAGGAGTGCTTGCGCAAAGCGGGCGAACGGATCGACGAAGCGCTCGAGGTGCGGCCTGCGCGGCGGCCGAGCCGGGTGCCGAGCCGGGCCAAACGTGAACGGGTCGAGGGGAAGCGGCGGCGCGGGTTGACCAAGCAATTGCGGCGTGGCTGGACGGTTGAGGAGTAACCTGTCCTAGGACAACTCGAGGTAGGACTCGACATAACCCAGGAATCGTTCTTGATCCTCAGGGGTGAACATCTCCACAGTACGGTGCGTTATCACCAGACCGGTCTGCCGGACCGCGTGGATGATGGCCGGGGCAATACCGGCAGCAGCCAGGACCGCGGCGGTCATCTCCAAGAACCCGTCATGGGAGAGGGGTTCTGGATGGGAGCTGGCGGGATCGAAGAAGATCGGATCCTCGGGCCGAGGGGGGCGGCCGAAGGAGAACTGGAAGGCCTGACGCAGGTCGAGGAGCACCCCCTCGACCTGCTCGAACGCGGTGCGGGTGAACCAGAGCTCCCGAGTGCCGGACCGGTGCACGACCCGCTCGACGAGCGGGTTCGAGTCTGGGAACATGACGGACTGAGCTGGTTCTGCGGTATCCAACGGAAAACTCCCCCTCTGTGTCGCGAGTAACCCTAGACCGGGACCTTTGGGTACGTCAAGTGGAACGAAGGTCCCGAGAACACCAATGCGCATGTACCCGTCCGGGGGCCTGGCACCGTCTTGGGACATGACCTACCGGCACCACCCGACCCAGCAGCTCGACGGGGCGGCGCTCGCGGGGATGTTCGCGGAATCAGCGGCCCGGTGTGCGCCGGTACTCGGGAGGACAGAGCACCTGAGGATGGTCAGCGGGGACCGACGGACCAGACGGAGCTGGGCGGCACGATGCGAACTGCCGCCGGACCTCATCGAGCAGGAGTTCGCACAGGGCGGGGACTGGGTGGTGCGGGCGCGTCTGCTCGGGGCCCCAGGGATGCCGTTTGCCTGGAGCCGGAGAGGTCTCGAACGGTGCGGGGTGCGATCCAGGGCTGTTGTCGCGCTCCGGGAGGACTGCCCCGACTTGGAGGGCGCGGAGCTGATCTGGGCACTTGAGGGGCGGCACTGGGACTCGGTCCTCTACGCACTGCGGTTGGCAAACCAGAGAGGTACCAAGCTCCGCGGGCGACCGGCCACGCTCACTGCGATCTTGGACGGACCGAGCTCGTGGATGGAGCACCTCGAGGTGGCCGCGATGCTCGAGGACGATGCGGACCGGGCAGCACTGCTCGAACATGTCAAGACCCAGACCGATGGGTCAGGCCGGGCGGGACAAGATGAGATCGATTACATGCACCACAGTGGTCCGGCCTGGCTGCGGGAGGGTACGCTGGAACTCCATGATACGGGGTGCTACGGGTGTGTGCTCGAGGAAGCGGAACAGGGAGAGCGGGTCCATCGGTGGTTGCTCCCGGCCCCGCTGGCGGTGTTGCGCGGGGCTCTCGATGACGTCTGGCCATTGTACGGACGGGGAAGTGGGGAGGTGCTGATCGGGCTCCTCGAACGCTCGACGCAGCCGTTCAGGCGAGTGGTCGAGGCCGCGGGGAGGTTGAGCGGGGAGCGGATCGTTGCGGAGGTCGCGGAGAAGGTCGAACTAGATGAAGAGATGCTCGAGGGGGCTGGGGAGCCCTTCTGACCGGCGGTACGGGAAAACGAAGAAACCCACCGCAACAATCGGATGTCGCGGTGGGTTTCTTGCTCACGCTGAGGTGGGATCGGTGGCGAGGTATTGGCGCCACATTCCCCGGATCACCGATGCGCCGACCGGGTTCGGCCGCAACGCGTCGCGGCGGATGCACTCGCGCACATCGACATGGGTGAAGTCGAGTACGACGAACTCGGCACCGTGGGCAGCTGCGATCGCCTCGAGGGCCACTCGGTGGATCGGGTTGAAGTTCGTGTCATGCACGACGATCGAGTGCCCGGAGCCGAGCGCCTCGGACACGATCCGATCCCGTTCCGCGATCACCCAGCGTTCTTGGGACCTGCGGTTCTTGGGTGCCTGGGGGTGGAGCCTGAGCTCATCTTTTGTGACCTCGCGGATGCTTCCTCCTGACTCGGAGGCCATCTTGCGAGCGGTGGTGGACTTGCCGCTACCGGGAAGCCCGATAGTGAAGTACAAAACAGTCACCGTGGTTCTCCTTTGTGGTAGGTGGATTGAGTACCACCAACCATGTCGGCGGAGAGCGGTGAGCGAAACGTGCTGATCCTGGCGGGGGATCTCCCTACCCCTCGAGCAGATCCTCCCACCGGCGGATCGCGGCTGGGGAATCCAGGATGGAGCCGGGATGGGCGGACGGGTGGGTCCGAGACACCAGACCGGCGACGCAGGCAACGAGGGAGAGCATGTCCCCCTCCGTGTCGGTGTACGCGAAAAAACAGCCCATCTCCGATTCGAAGCGCACACGGGTGGCGAGGTCCGGATGATGCTCATGCAGGTGGGTGGAGACGACCATCTCGGCGGCGTAGTTATCCGGGACCCCCAGGGCGTAGGCCAGGGTGTAGTCCTGGGCGGTGAACCCAGCAAACAGTTCCGGGAGATCGGGGAACCGGGCCCGATTCTCGTACCAGGGGAGTTCGTATGCCATGATCGCTACGGTGCCTTTCGAGACGGGAACCACACGGGCGGCCTCGGCACGTCTTCGTTCGCGGAGGTCGCTGACTCTCAAGCGTACCGGCCCACCCCGGGAACGGGGCAGTGGTTTCACATGAGCGTGTTCACGGATGCACGGCGGCAGCGGTGCTTGGGATGATGCTGTTCAGCACCTCGAGCACCTCGAGCGTCATGGTGCGCAGGGTGGGGAGGTCTGTGCTACGACGCTCGGCACGGAGCGGGGCCGAGGCGGCCTCCTCGCCGAAAAGGGCCGGGAACTCCAACAGCACCGAGGGGTGTGCAGGCAGGGCCCGGGCCTGACCCTCCCAGAGGAAACCATACCCATCGCCGGCATAACGGGCCGGTGCGGCGTATACTTGGGTGGACAACTCGGTGGCAACCCGGTTGGCGATGGATCCTCCATAGAACCCTACCCAGCCGTACGGGGAATGGACATGCAGGGTCAAGACAGGCTCGACCTCGGTCGTGAGCTGCATGAGAGCCCTGGTCTCGGGTTGGGTAAGCTCGAGGCCGTCGCGGTTCAAGTCAACGTTGGTGGCGGTGCGACGCGTGAACGCGGTGGCGCCATCGGGGTTCAAGGTCGGAACCAGCCAGATACCGTACCCGACTGGTGGGTGAGTGCGGATCGCCTCGGCGAGCAGCAGCCCACCACACTCATCCCCGTGCACCTGGGTGAGCACGAGGACCTGAGGACCTGAAAGATCCCCCCACTGCTCGACCCAGAGGGTATGGCCGGACGTGGAGGTTCCAAACGGCCGGCGAAGATTCGGACGCCTGCCGGTCTCGTTGATGAGATGAGGCAGCGCAGCATGACGCAGACAGCCCACATCGCGAGTCTCCTCGAACAACTGGCCCGGCTCGGGTTCGGGGGGCGAGGTGGGGGTGGGCAGGGGCGTGAGCACCTGTGGGGCCGGAGCGGGTGTCGTCGGGGCGGAACTGCAGCCGAGGATGCCGAGAGCGAGGAGGGTGGGCAGCAGGAGATGGGTCCGCACCCAAACTAGGGTTCCGAGGGAGACTAGCGGCACACGCTCCGGAAAACATGGGGAATTTCGGTTTTGGCAACGGGGCGCACATGGTTACTTTCGAGAAAGGAACTTCGGAAACTTGAACCAGGATCCCCTGGTGGCCGAAGTTGGTACAGACAATGGATATCACCAACATGCTCATCATCTCGGGCCTGCTACTGGCCGTGGTGCTGCTCGTGGTCGCGATCGCCGGGGTCGTCCTGATGCTCGTCGACTACCAAGAGGATTTCGCAACCCTCGAGCGTCGCACGGATGCCCGCCAGCTGTGGCAGGATCTGCAGCACGGAATGGGCCGCTTGCCAGCAAAGCGCTAGCAGGAATCCTCGCTACACATCACCCTTGACCAGATGGTCAGGGGTGATTTGTTTTTCCGGGAGTTCCCCTTGATTGTCGGGGTGGATCTTGCCGGAGCAGTTCGAGTGAGAAACTGTCTCGCACATGGCGCACGACCCGGGAAGAAAAGCCCTTGAGTTGCTGCGGGCAGAGAGGTTCTTGAGGGACCGGGGATCGTTGGATCAGTTCGGCGTGGGAGCGGTGCTCCATGAGGACCCGGAGCTGCACTTACCCCACCTCGAAGGTCTCGCCGAGGGAATCGTGAGCATGCTACCGCCGGACCTTCGCCCGGTGCGGGCGGAGACGGAGGACAACACATCTTCCTGGGTGGGTACCGACGAACTGACCGTGCTGCAGTTCACCCCGTACCGTGGGGTTGACGGGAGGGCGTGGATCGGGGCG
>Ga0129333_10003994_pt1 | contig 13831 bp, 12 predicted proteins | sample CPB6_08_DNA_FD_94474 | JGI IMG/M metagenome (GOLD analysis project Ga0129333, IMG submission 94474) | Freshwater to marine salinity gradient microbial communities from Chesapeake Bay, USA - CPBay_Sum_0.6_0.8_DNA | ecosystem: Environmental > Aquatic > Marine > Coastal | place: USA: Chesapeake... | reverse complement strand
GCCCTGCTGCTGACCTGTCGCCGGGTTGAAGACCGGCCCCGAGTTGCCGGATGCCCCGGCCACCCGCTGCCCGTTGATCCAGTGGTCGATCGTGTACACGTGCTACTCCGCTCGTTTGCTGTGACGTGGAATCGGTCAGATGAGGTACTGCGAGAGGCCGCGCTTGAGGTAGCGGCCGCGACCCTTGGTTCCGTGGAAGCCCTGATCGTCGACGAGGACCTCGCCGCGGGACATGACGACGTCGACGTGTCCGTCGATCTCGTAGCCCTCCCAGGCGCTGTGGTCCATGTTCATGTGATGGGTCTTGTCGTACCCGATACTCGTGTGTCCATTCGGGTCATACACGACGATGTCCGCATCCGACCCGGGGGCGATGGCGCCCTTCTTCGGGTAGAGCCCGAACATCCGAGCAGGCGTCGTGGATGTGATCTCCACCCATCGCTCGACGCTGAGCTGCCCGTCGACGACCCCCTGGTAGATGAGGTCCATGCGGTGCTCGACTGACCCGATGCCATTGGGGATCTTGGAGAAGTCGCCGAGACCGAGCTCCTTTTGCTCCTTGAAGCAGAAGGGGCAGTGGTCAGTGCTCACGATCGACAGGTCGTTGGTGCGCAGATAGCGCCAGAGCTCGTCCTGGTGCCCCTCCTCACGAGAGCGGAGCGGGGTGGAGCAGACCCACTTGGCGCCCTCGAAACCCGGAGCACCGAGTTGCTCCTCGAGGGACAGGTAGAGGTACTGCGGGCAGGTCTCGCCGAAGACGTTGAGTCCGAGGTCGCGGGCCTCCTGCAACGTCTGCACCGCTTGCTTGGCGGACATGTGGACGATGTAGAGCGGGGCTCCGGTGATTCGCGCGAGCATGATCGCGCGATGTGTCGCCTCCTCCTCCGTCTCCCAGGGGCGTGTCAGCCCATGGTTGATCGGGGCCGTCTCACCTCGGGCGAGGGCCTGCGCGATGAGCACGTCGATCGCGATGCCGTTCTCGGCGTGCATCATGATCATCGACCCGTTGTTCTTGGCCTGCTGCATGGCGCGAAGGATCTGGCCGTCGTCGCTGTAGAAGACGCCCGGATAGGCCATGAAGAGCTTGAAGCTCGTCACGCCTTCGTCGACCAGTTCGTCCATCGCCTTGAGGGAGTCATCGTCGACGCCGCCGATGATCTGATGGAAGCCGTAGTCGATGAGGCAGTTGCCGTCGGCTTTGGCGTGCCACGCGGCGAGGCCGTCCTGTACGCGCTCGCCGTAGCGTTGCACGGCGAAGTCGATGATCGTCGTCGTGCCACCCCACGCGGCTGCGCGCGTGCCGGTCTCGAAGGTGTCGGATGCAAACGTGCCACCGAACGGCAATTCCATGTGAGTGTGGGCATCGATGCCGCCGGGGATGACGTACTTGCCCGTGGCGTCGATGACGCGATCGACCTTGCCGGCGAGTTCGTCTGACGCTGCGCCTGGAGCAAGCAGCGCTGAGATGGTCTCGCCGTCGACGAGCACATCTGTCACGGTCATGCCCTGCGGGGTGACGACCGATCCGCCTTGAATGAGGGTGCGCATGTCAGCCTCCTGTGTGTCGGGAATCAGGCGCGAGTGAGGTCGCCGTAGGCATCGGGCCGGCGATCGCGATAGAACGCCCACCGGTTGCGCACCTCTGCGAGCAGGTCCATGTCGAGGTCGCGGACGACAAGTTCGGGCTTGTAGGGGTCGGCAGGCTCGCCCACGAACTTGCCCTCGGGATCGACGAAGTAGCTGGTCCCGTAGAAGTCGTTGTCGCCGATCTCGGACTCAATGCCCACGCGGTTGATTGCGCCGACGAAGTACTCGTTGGCGACGGCCGAGGCGGGTTGCTCCAACTGCCAGAGGTACGCAGAGAGGCCACGGTGCGTGGCCGACGGATTGAAGACGATCTGGGCGCCGTTGAGACCCAGTGCGCGCCAGCCCTCGGGGAAGTGCCGGTCGTAGCAGATGTAGACGCCGACGGGGCCGACCGCTGTCTGGAAGACGGGGTAGCCGAGGTTGCCGGGACGGAAGTAGAACTTCTCCCAGAAGCCCTTGACCTGCGGGATGTGGTTCTTGCGGTACTTGCCGAGGTAGGTGCCATCGGCATCGACGACCGCGGCGGTGTTGTAGAGGATGCCGGGCTGCTCCTCCTCGTACATCGGGAGCACGAGCACCATGCCGAGCTCGGCCGCGAGGGCCTGGAAGCGCTCCGTGGTGGGTCCGGGAATGGACTCCGCGTACTCGTAGTACTTCGCATCCTGCACCTGGCAGAAGTACGGGCCATAGAAAAGCTCCTGGAAGCACATGACCTTCGCGCCCTGCGCGGCCGCCTGCCGCGCGTACTCCTCGTGGGCGACGATCATGGACTCCTTGTCGCCCGTCCAGTTGGTCTGGACAAGGGCTGCCCGCACGACGGACATGGCACCTCCACGTGGCTCTCGGCGAAGACCGAGGACCCGGACTTCCCGGGACGGATCCTCACACTAGACCCGTACGTGGCGCCCGGTGAGGAGACCGGGCGAATCGCCCGGTCTGTCGTCCATGACCGCTCTGCCGCCGCGGATGTCGGAGTCCGCCAGCAGACGTAGCGGTGACATCTCAGTCCCACCGGGTCGCCCCACGGGTACGGCGGGGGCCGCTAGTGTGGAGCGATCGCCCGAGCGACGAGGCGCGGGCCGCACTCGGGAGGTGATCGTGGTCGCGGGATTCATCGACGGGGCCCCCGTAGCCGCCGGCTCGGCCGGCACCTTTGATGTCATCGATCCTTCCGATGGCACCGTGGTGCAGACCGTGGGTCTCGCGGGTCCTACGGAGGTCGATAGCGCCGTCGCCGCAGCCAAGCGTGCTCAGCCCGAGTGGGCAGCGGCGACGCCGGCGGAGCGCGGGGCGGCACTGCTCGCGCTCGCGCAGCGCGTCGAGGCCAGGGCGGCGGAGTACGCCGAGGTCGAGTCCCGCCAGACCGGCAAGACGATCCGGCTGGCGACGGAGTTCGACGTCCCGGGCAGTATCGACAATGCCGTGTTCTTCGCCGGGGCCGCGCGTCAGCTCGAGGGGCTGGCGTCGGGGGAGTACGACGCGACGCACACCTCGGTGATCCGACGCGAGCCCGTGGGTGTGGTCGGCTCGATCGCCCCCTGGAACTACCCCCTGCAGATGGCCATGTGGAAGGTCCTCCCCGCGATTGCCGCAGGCAACACGATCGTGCTTAAGCCGGCGGAGATCACCCCGCTCACCACCCTCATGCTGGCCGAGGATGCGGCAGCCGCCGGAATCCCCGCGGGCGTCCTCAACGTCGTTGTCGGCCGTGGCCCCGAGGCTGGGGAGGCGCTCGTAAGCCATCCGGATGTCGCGATGGTGTCCTTCACCGGCTCGACGCCCGTAGGGCGGCGCGTCATGGAGCTCGCCGCGGGGCGGGCAGCCCGGGTCCATCTCGAGCTTGGGGGCAAGGCACCTTTCGTCGTGTACGACGATGCCGATATCGATGCGGCCATCCAGGGCGCGGTCGCTGGTGCCCTCATCAACGCGGGTCAGGACTGCACGGCTGCCACACGCATCTACGCCCAGCGCGGGGTCTACGACGAGATCGTCGCGGGCGTGGCCGATCTGCTCGGCCGGGTCAGGGTCGGGGATCCGCGCGATCCCGCGACGGACCTCGGGCCCCTCGTCTCCTTCGCGCAGCGTGATCGCGTCGCGGGGTTCGTCGATCGGGCTCGCGGTGTTGGCGCCGAGGTCCGGGCCGGTGGCGTGATCCCCGGCGGCGACCTGGCCAAAGGTGCCTACTACGCCCCGACCCTGGTCACTGGGGCGGCCCAGGACGCCGAAATCGTCCAGGAGGAGATCTTCGGGCCGGTACTCGTCGCGCTGCCCTTCGACTCCGACGCTGAGGGCATCGACCTGGCCAATGACACCCGTTACGGCCTCGCGGCCTCGGTGTGGTCCCGGGATGTCTTCCGCACGATGCGGGCACAACGGGCAATTCGGGCAGGGACCGTCTGGGTCAACGATCACATCCCCATCGTGAGCGAGATGCCCCACGGAGGGATGAAGCAATCCGGGTTCGGGAAGGACATGTCGAAGTACTCCCTCGAGGAATATACGGTGGTCAAGCATGTCTCGTGGGATATCTCAGGGGAGCCACGCAAGGAGTGGCATCGCACGATCTTCACCGATACCGGTCCGGCCCCGGCGGGGCGGTGAGGCACCCCTTCCGGGGTTCCGCGTTAGCATCAGTCAGGAGCCAGGCGAGCGACCGCTCGACGAACACGAGGAGTATGAGATGACGAAGCGCCCCTTGTCCCCGCAGGCTGCCGCGATTGTGGCCATGTCCCGGTCCAGCCTGTCGCGCCGCCGGCTCCTTCAGGTGGCGGGCATCACGGGCGTGGCTGCTACGGCCGCCGCATGCGGTGCCGGGGGTGGTTCGAGCGACGAGAGCAGCGCCGCTCCCTCCCCGACGCAGGCATCGGATCTGTCCGACTCCGAGAAGTTCGTCAATTGGGCCAACTGGCCGCTCTACATCGACGTCAACGACGAGACCGGCGCGTACCCCACGCTCGAGGCGTTCACGGCCACGACGGGCATCGACGTCAACTACACCGAGGACGTCAACGACAACAACGAGTTCTACGCCAAGGTGCGCGCCCAGCTCGAGGCTGGCCAGTCGATCGATCGCGACATCGTCGTCCTTACTGACTGGATGGCAGCGCTGTGGATCAACAATGGCTTCGCAGCCAAGTTCGACAAGGCCCTGATTCCCAACGCCGCCAACCTCGAGCCGGCGTACAACGGCGTCGCCTTCGACCCCAACCGCGACTACACCCTGCCGTGGTTCTCCGGCTTCGGGGCGTTCGGCTGGAACAAGGCGGCGCTCCAGGAGACCCTGGGCACCGGCAGCCTGACGTCACTCGATCAGCTCTGGGACCCGGCGCTCAAGGGCCGCATCACGGTCCTGTCCGAGATGCGCGACACGATGGGCATCATCATGGCGTGGCAGGGCGCTGACCCCTCCAACTTCACCGATGACCAGTACCAGGCGGGCATCGCCGAGCTGCAGAAGCAGATCGACAGCGGGCAGATCCGCCAGGTGGCGGGTAACGACTACGTCGCCGCGCTCGAGACCGGCGACGTCATCGCCGTCATCGGCTGGTCCGGCGACATGTTCCAGCTCGGCGATGACTACGGCGTGGGCCTGCCCGAGAGCGGCGGCATGCTGTGGACGGACAACATGCTCATCCCGTCCGTTGCGACCCACAAGAAGAATGCCGAGGCGGTCATGAACTACTACTACGACCCCGCCGTCGCCGCCGAGGTCGCCGCCTACGTCCAGTACATCTCCCCAGTTGCGGGCGCCAAGGAGGCCATGGCCGACATCGATCCCACCCTGGTCGACAACCAGTGGATCTTCCCGGATCAGGCCACCCTCGATAACTCCTACGTCTTCATGACCTTGACGCCGGAGCAGGACGAGGCCTACCAGCGCGAGTTCCAGAAGGCCATCGGTCTGTAGTCCGAGAGGCGTAGGCTGCCGGGTCGCAGGAGAGGAGAGCCGTGGCGGCCAATGATGGAGTTCAGGATCTGCACCTGGTCAACTTGGTCAAGTCCTTCGGTGACTTCGTTGCCGTCGACGATCTGACCCTGACTATTCCCGCGGGGTCGTTCTTCGCCCTCTTGGGGCCGTCAGGGTGCGGCAAGACCACGACCCTCCGCATGGTGGCCGGACTCGAGGATCCGACGAGCGGGCAGATCATGCTCGGCTCGACGGACATCACGAATGAGAAGCCGTACAAGAGGCATGTCAATACGGTCTTCCAGTCGTATGCGCTCTTCCCGCACCTGGACATCTTCGAGAACGTCGCGTTCGGTCTGCGCCGCCGCGGCATCAAGGATGTGACGGGTCCGGTCAATGCCATGCTCGATCTCGTCGAGCTCGGGCCGATGGCACGGCGCAAGCCAGCACAGCTGTCCGGTGGTCAGCAGCAGCGCGTGGCGGTCGCTCGCGCGCTGATCAACCAGCCGGGTGTGCTCCTGCTGGACGAGCCTCTCGGCGCCCTCGACCTCAAGTTGCGTCGACAGATGCAGATCGAGCTCAAGCGCATTCAGACCGAGGTGGGGACGACATTCGTCCATGTCACCCATGACCAGGAAGAGGCCATGACGATGGCCGACACGGTCGCGGTCATGAACAAGGGGCGCATTGAGCAGATGGGTGCCCCGGTCGACATCTATGAGCTGCCGCGCACCGCGTTCGTGGCCAACTTCCTGGGCCAGTCCAACACCGTGGCCGGCACCGTGTCCGGTAGGTCGGGCAGCGATTTGGTCGTCAACGCCTATGGCGCGTCGTTTACGGTTCCGTCCGCCCGGTCGACGCGGCAGGACGGCGCCATCCTCGTCGGGGTCCGACCCGAGAAGTTGTCGGTCGCCTCAGCTGGGGGCGCTGTTCCGGATCGCAGCAACAGGGTCACCGGCAAGGTGACCGACGCCTCTTTCACGGGCGTGTCCACTCAGTACCTCGTCATGACCAGCTGGGGCGATGAGTGGACGGTGTTCGAGCAGAATAGGTCCGCGGACATCCTGCGCCCGGGCGACGAGGTGGTCATGCACTGGGCGCCTGAGCACACCTTCGGCCTCGACGTCCCGTCGGAGTCCTGACATGCCGGCACTCGCCCCCAGCGCCGGAGGGTCTGCCGGTGTCGTCGTCTCGGGAGCTGCCGCCCAGCGGCGTCCGCGCACCGCGTATCTGCTGCTCATTCCCGGTATCGCCTGGCTGACGATCTTCTTCGTCGTCCCGCTCATCTCGCTGTTCTTCACCAGCCTCCAGGCACCCACCGGCAAGTCTGGCGTCTATCAGCCCGCCTTCGAGGTGTCGAACTACCTCGTCGCCATCCAGGAGTACTGGCCCACATTCGTCAAGTCCTTCATCTACTCCGGCATCGCGACGGTCCTCGCCCTGGTCATCGCCTACCCCCTGGCCTACTTCATCGCCTTCCGCGCCGGCAAGTGGCGTGCGCTGCTCCTCGTGCTCGTCGTCGCGCCGTTCTTCGCGTCGTTCCTGCTTCGCACATACGCGTGGCGGACGATCCTGGCGGACGAGGGCTTCATCACCAGCTTCTTCAATGCCCTGCACCTGCTGCCGGAGAACCGCATTCTCAACACCCCGATCGCGGTCGTCCTCGGCCTGACATACAACTTCTTGCCCTTCATGATCCTGCCCCTCTACGCCGCACTCGAGCGCATCGACCCGCGTCTGATCGAGGCGGCCGGCGACCTCTATGCCTCGCCATTCACCGGCTTCCGCAAGGTCATCTGGCCCCTGAGCCTGCCGGGCGTCGTGGCGGGGACGCTGCTGACATTCATTCCCGCGTCAGGCGACTACATCAACGCCACCCTGCTCGGTGCTCCGAGCGATCGCATGGTGGGCAATGCGATCCAGACCAACTTCTTGCAGTTCCGCGACTACCCGATCGCGAGCGCATTGTCGTTCATCCTCATGGCGATCATCCTCACCGTCGTCTTCGTGTATATCCGACGGGCCGGCACGGAGGATCTCGTCTGATGCGTTGGCTGCGCAAGAACCTCATACCGATCATCGGACTGCTCGTCCTGGTCTATCTCTTCGTTCCTATCGCTGTTGTCGCGATCCTCAGCTTCAACAAGCCGGACGGGAAGTTCAACATCTCCTGGAACCAGTTCTCGCTCGATGCGTGGCAGAACATCTGCGGCGTACCCGGCGTCTGTGGATCCTTCGTCACCAGCATCCAGATCGGCCTCATCGCGACGCTCGTCGGCACCATCTTCGGAACGATGATCGCCTTCGCCCTGGTGCGCTACCGATTCCGCGGGCGCTCGACGACCAATCTGCTCATCTTCCTGCCGATGGCCACACCTGAAGTCGTCCTCGGCTCAAGCCTTCTGGCCCTGTTCCTCAACCTGGCCTTCCCCTTGGGCTTTTGGACCGTGACCATCGCCCACATCATGTTCATCATCAGCTTCGTCGTGGTGACGGTGAAGGCTCGCCTGCAGGGCATGGACCCCAGGCTCGAGGAGGCGGCGCGCGATCTCTACGCCGATCCCACGGCGACCTTCCGCTACGTCACCTTCCCGCTGGTCCTCCCCGGCATTCTCGGTGCGGCGCTCCTCGGATTCAGCCTGTCCTTCGACGACTACATCATCAGTGCGTTCAATGCTGGCACGCTTGTGACGTTCCCGATCTACATCTGGGGTGCCGCTCAGCGCGGCATCCCGGTGCAGGTCAACGCTCTGGCCACCCTCGTGTTCGTCATCGCCCTCGTCACGGTCGTGTCGGTGCAGATCATCGGTGCTCGTCGTCGCCGCAAGATGGAGAGCGCCGTCGGCAGCTGATCACCCATGCCCTTCCCTGACGTCGTCACATCCCAAGCACGCGCGGCACTCGCCGACGTGCACTTCGTGCCGTACTGGCTCGACCAGCCCGATCGTCCGGCCCCGCGTCCGGCGCTGGTCGGTGATATCGAGGCGGATCTCGTCGTGGTCGGTGCCGGGCTCAGCGGCCTGTGGACCGCGTATGAGGCGCGGCGGCGCTTCCCGGCTTGGCGGGTGGTGCTGCTCGACGGCCAGCGCATCGCCGAGGCAGCCTCGGGGCGCAACGGCGGGTTCGTCGCGGCGTCCTTGACGCACGGCCTGCCCAATGGCCTGTCGCGTTGGCCCGACGACATGCACGAGCTCGTCCGGCAGGGGCAGGCGAACCTTGATGGGATCGTCGCCGTCATCGAGGCCGAGGGGATCGACTGCGACCTGGTGCGCTCGGGGGAGCTCGACGTCGCGGTCGAGGACTACCAGGTGGCCGACCTGCGTGAGATGGTCGATGAGGCCGCCGGCCTGGGTCTGGACTACGAATTCCTCGACCGAGATGACGTGCGGTCGCTCGTCGATTCGCCGACGTACCGCGCCGGGGTTCTCGATCGCTCGGGGGTGGTCATGGTCGATCCGGCGCGACTGTCGTGGGGGCTTGCCGCGGCGAGCGAGCGCGCCGGGGTGGACATCTTCGAGCACACGCGTGTCACCTCGCTGGATCGCGCAGGGGCGGGCATGCGCGTCACCACGGACTTCGGCTCAGTGCGCGCCCGACGGGTCGCGCTGGCCACCAGCGCGTTCCCGCCGCTGCTCAAGCGTCTGGGCCATTACGTCGTGCCGGTCTACGACTCGGTGCTCATGACCGAGCCGCTCACCGCTGACCAGCGAGCCGCAATCGGCTGGCAGGACCGGGTCGGCATCGGCGACGCCGGCAACCAGTTCCACTACTACCGGATGACCGCAGACGGCCGGATCCTGTGGGGTGGGTACGACGCGTCGTACTACGGCGGCTTCAACCCGATGCACGAGCGACAGGGTGCACCCTTCGCTCGCCTCTCCGAGCACTTTCGCTATACGTTCCCGCAACTCGAGGGCTTGCGGTTCACGCATGCGTGGGCCGGTGCGATCGACACGTGCTCCCGCTTCAGCGCGTTCTGGGGTACGGCCTACGACGGGCGGGTGTCGTACAGCCTCGGGTTCACTGGGCTCGGCGTGGGTGCGAGCAGGTTCGGTGCCCAGGTGATGCTGGACCTGCTGTCCGGCGAGCACACCGAGCGCACGAGCCTGGAGATGGTCCAGAGCAAGCCCATTCCCTTCCCGCCGGAGCCCATTCGCGGCCTCGGGATCGGCATCACGCGTCGCGCCATCGACAAGGCCGACCGCAACGAGGGCAGGCGCAACCTGTGGCTGCGTACCCTTGACCGCATCGGCCTCGGCTTCGACAGCTGACCCCCTAGGGTGGGCTCATGACTCGCTACGGCGGACAGTTCGGGCCGGACCTGACCTTTCTCGGCGTGCCCCGTTGCGATCTCGACGACCCGGCGACCTACGCCGATGCGGACGTCGTGATCCTGGGCGCTCCCTTTGATGGCGGCACGTCGTTCCGCAGCGGGGCCCGCTTCGGGCCCCAGGCGCTGCGCATGGCCTGCTATCTCGGTCACGACGGCTCCCGCCCCTCCCTCGCCCTGCGCACCGATGGCCTGCAGGACCTCCGAGTCGTCGACGGTGGCGATGTCGAGATGTTCAGTGGCGATGCTGCGCGCTCCTGCGCGGACCTCGAGGTGGTCGTGCAACGGGTCGCCGAGACAGGTGCTGTGCCGCTGGTGCTCGGCGGCGACCACACCATCACGTGGCCCGACGTCACCGGCGTCGCTCGGGCTCGCGGCTGGGGACGGGTATCGGTGCTGCACTTCGATGCCCATGCCGACACGGGTGACATCGAGTTCGGCTCCCTCATCGGGCACGGACAGCCCATGCGCAGGCTCATCGAGTCGGGAGCGGCGCGAGGGGACCGCTTTCTCCAGATTGGCCTGCGCGGCTACTGGCCCCCGCCGGACATCCTTGACTGGATGGCCGAGCAGCGGATGCGCTCCTACGAGATGACCGAGATCGTGACGCGCGGACTCGACGACTGCCTCACCGAATCCTTCGAGATCGCGATGGACGACTGCGACGGGGTCTTCCTCTCAGTCGACATCGACGTGGCCGATCCGGGTCACGCCCCCGGCACAGGCACGCCTGAGCCGGGCGGACTGAGTTCGCGGCAACTTCTCGACGCCGTGCGACGAATCTGCCTCGAACTGCCCGTCGTCGGCATGGACGTCGTTGAGGTGTCCCCGCCCTACGATCATGCGGACATCACCGCAATGCTCGGCAATCGCGTGATCCTCGAGGCGCTATCGGCGATGGCACGACGCCGCCGGGACGAAGCGACAGGGGAGTCGTGGGATCCATCGACACCATTGCTTGCCGACCGGGGGGATTTCTGATGCGCGTCCTAGCGATCGGCTCTGGCGGTGTCGGCACCTCCGCGGCGCTCATCGCGGCGCGCCGCGACTTCTTCGAGGCGTGGGTGTGTGCCGACTACGACGAGTCGCGGTCTCGCGCGCTCAGTGATCGGGTCGGTGACGCGAGATTCACCGGCATCGCTCTCGATGCGAGCGATCTGGGCGCGGTCGAGGCAGCCTGTCGTGCTCACGGCATCACGCATGTGCTCAATGTGGTCGATCCGCGATTCAACATGTCGATCTTTGACGCCGCCTTCGCCGCGGGCGCCCACTATCTCGACACGGCCATGAGCCTGTCGCGCCCGCACCCGGAGCGCCCCCACTCGGACACCTTCGTCAAACTCGGCGACGAGCAGTTCGACAGGTCAGACGCTTGGGCGGAGCGCGGACTTCTGGCCCTGTGCGGCATCGGCGTCGAGCCGGGCCTCGCGGACGTCTTCGCCCGCTACGCCGCGGATCACCTCTTCACGGAAATCGACGAGATCGGCATCCGCGATGGCGCGAACCTGCTCGTCGCCGGGTACGACTTCGCGCCGAGCTTCTCGATCTGGACCACGATCGAGGAGTGCCTGAACCCGCCGGTGATCTGGGAGCGCGACCGTGGCTGGTTCACCACCGCGCCGTTCTCTGAGCCCGAGGTCTTCGACTTCCCCGAGGGCATCGGACCCGTCGAGTGCGTCAACGTCGAGCACGAAGAGGTGCTCCTTGTGCCTCGCTGGATCGAGTGCAAGCGGGTGACGTTCAAGTACGGCCTGGGCGATGAGTTCATCGAGGTCCTCAAGACACTGCACAAGCTTGGCCTCGATCGCACCGAGCCGGTCTCTGTGCGCGGAGCACAGGTCAGCCCCCGTGACGTCGTGGCTGCATGCCTGCCGGACCCTGCTCAGCTCGGCGACAGGATGAGCGGCAAGACCTGCGCGGGGACATGGATCACCGGGACGGGCCCAGATGGTGCACGGCGCGAGGTCTACCTCTTCCACGTGGCCGACAACGAGTGGACGATGCGCGAGTACGGCACCCAGGCGGTCACCTGGCAGACGGCGATGAATCCGGTGATCGCGCTGGAGTTGCTCGCGGCTGGCACGTGGACGGGGACCGGCGTCCTCGGCCCTGAGGCCTTCGATGCGGTGCCGTACCTCGACCTCATGCGTGACGGCTACGGCCAGGAGTGGGGCATGCGCGAGCAGGCGTAGGCGGCCTCGGGGCCGACCGTGGGCTCCGGACCGTCCGGGCCGGGCACCGGCGTCGGGTAGACTCTCGGCGTCCGGCTGACTGCCGGCGCCCGTCAATCGCAAGAGCGAGCCATCCGTGAGAGGTCGACATGTCAGCGTCCGCGCGCCCCGAGGGCATCATCTACCCGCCCATTGACGACCTGCTCGCGAAGTCCGACTCGAAGTACTCCCTGGTGATCTACGCCGCCAAGCGGGCTCGACAGATCAACGCCTACTACTCTCAGCTCGGCGAGGGACTGCTGGAGTACGTCGGCCCGCTCGTGGAGACCCACGTGCAGGAGAAGCCGCTCTCGATCGCCATGCGCGAGATCGACGCCGGCCTGCTCACCTCCGAGCCTTTCGACCCCGCGGCCGAGCCCGTTGCCGAAGCGACCGTCGTCGAGGTGGTCGAGGAGGACCTCACCTGAGCGCACGCATCGTCCTTGGCGTCTCCGGGGGCATCGCCGCCTACAAGGCGTGCACCCTGCTGAGGATCCTGCGCGAATCCGGTCACGACGTGCGCGTTGTGCCGACGGCTTCCGCACTGCGCTTCGTCGGTGCACCGACATGGGAGGCGCTCTCCGGACACTCGGTGAGCGACTCGGTGTGGGACGACGTGCCTGCAGTGCCCCATGTATCGCTGGGTCGCTGGGCCGATGCGGTCATCATCGCGCCTGCAAGTGCCAACGTTCTCGCGCGCGCCGCCGCGGGTATGTCCGATGATCTCCTCACCGCTACCCTTCTCACGGCAACGTGCCCGATCCTTATGGCGCCTGCCATGCACACCGAGATGTGGGAGCACCCCGCCACGAGAGCGAACGTCGCCACCCTGCGCGGCAGGGGCGTGCAGATCATCGAGCCCGCGGTCGGCCGTCTCACCGGCGCCGACACCGGGCCTGGCCGCCTGCCTGAGCCTGAGGACCTTGCCCGAGCGCTCGAGGCTGCCCTGGAGTCATCGCCCCGCGATCTTGCGGGCAGGCGGCTGCTCGTCTCGGTGGGAGGCACCCGCGAGCCACTTGATCCCGTGCGGTTCCTGGGCAACCACTCGAGTGGGCGTCAGGGTTTCGCCATCGTCGAGCGGGCGTTGGCTCGGGGCGCTCAGGTGACGGCTGTCGTCGGCGCGGTCGACGTCCCCGCGCCTGCGGGTGCTCGCGTGCTGCCCGTCGTCACGGCGGCGCAGATGCGCGAGGCCATGCTCGCTGAGCAGGCATCGGCAGATGCGGTCGTGATGGCAGCGGCCGTCGCGGACTTCCGGCCCGATCGTGTCGCCGAAAGCAAGATCAAGAAGTCCGATGACGTGGCTCCCGAGCCGGTGAATCTTGTGCGCAACCCCGACATCCTCGTCGACCTCGTCGCATCACGACGCCAGTCGCAGGTGATCGTCGGATTCGCGGCCGAGACGGCGACTGATGATTCGCAGCTCCTGTCGCTGGCCCGGGCCAAGCTCACGCGCAAGGGCTGCGATCTCCTCGTGGTCAACGACGTTGGAGATGATCGGGTCTTCGGCCGCGATGAGACGCGCGTGCAGGTGCTGGCTGCGGACGGGGGAGTGCGGGCCGATGTGCGCGGCCGCAAGGCTGCGGCGGCCGACGCCGTACTCGACGAGATCGTCAAGATTCTTCCCGCCTAGCGCTGTCCCCTCAGGCTGGCCCCTCGCGCGTCGGGTAGGGTCGACGACGTCAAGAGCGCCAGCATCAAGCCCCGGCTCGCTGGCCGGCAACCCTCGCGCCGCGGTGGGGTGCCCCGGGTGAGGACTTGGCCCGCTCCGGCGGGCAAGCGCGGGTCGACAGACCCCTG
>Ga0129333_10003993_pt1 | contig 13834 bp, 13 predicted proteins | sample CPB6_08_DNA_FD_94474 | JGI IMG/M metagenome (GOLD analysis project Ga0129333, IMG submission 94474) | Freshwater to marine salinity gradient microbial communities from Chesapeake Bay, USA - CPBay_Sum_0.6_0.8_DNA | ecosystem: Environmental > Aquatic > Marine > Coastal | place: USA: Chesapeake... | reverse complement strand
TCCTCGCGACCGCGATCCTCTCGCAGGGCGCCCAGCCGCATGTGGTCATCCGGACCGAGGGTGATTGGCGCCTGATTGAGGCCAACGGCATACCCAACCACGTCACCGGGCGGTTCCCGAACCGCAACAACCCCAACCCCCTCTCGGAGAAATCCTACGCGTTCCGGGTGACCCTGCGCCCCCAAGCCGCGGCCAAGCCAACGCCGACCGGCTACGCGTGGCTCGGGGTCGCACTCAACGGCGTCCCCCTCGAGCCTGGCACCCAGGAATTCTGGAAGGACGACCGGACCTGCGGTTGGCATCACGAGGCCATCGGAGGAGAGTCGAACCTCGGCATCGACCAGAGCCTCGCGCACGTGCAGCCGAACGGCGCCTACCATTACCACGGACCACCCCTCGGCCTGATCGAGGCGCTCGGCGGAGAGGGCAAAGCCCCGCTGCTCGTCGGATGGGCGGCCGACGGCTTCCCCATCTACGGCAAGCAGTGCCATGCCTCGGCGACGGACGCGCGCAGCCCCCTGCGCGAGATGCGACCGAGCTACCGCCTCAAGTCCGGCAACCGGCCCACCGGCGCCAAGGACCCGGGCGGGAAGCATGACGGCAACTTCACCGAGGACTTCGAGTATGCCGCGGGTCTAGGCGACCTCGACGAGTGCAACGGCCACGTCGGCGTCACACCGGAGTTCCCCAAGGGCACCTATCACTACCACGCAACCACGGCCTTTCCGATGCTGCCCAGGTTATGGCGCGGAACGGCTGACGCGAGTTTCCGCAAGAAAGGCCCCCCGCCAGGCGTGACCCAACGCAAGCCGCGACGCGAGGACGACATCGAGTCCGACGGGCGCTGACCGCGCTCAGGCCGTCGGCGGGGACGAAGGCTCGGGGAAGTCGGCCAGCGCCTCGCGCGTGACCACGGCGCGCCGCGCGTCGCGCGCGTCGCTGTCGAGCTCCATCCCGGCGCGCAGCTGGACGTGCGCCGGCTGCCCCTCGATCATCAGCCGGTCGACCGTGGCGCGACGGGCCTCGGGCAGGATGCCGAGGTCGCAGGCAAGGCGGAGCAGGGAGAGGTTGAGCATCGACTCGCCACTCGTGAGCAGGCGCGCGTGGCGGAGCGTGCCGAAGGCGCGGGCGACGCGGTCGACGAACTTCTCCCCCTCGGTCTCGAGGAGGCGGAGGCGCGCGTTCTCCTCCTGCTCGACGACATGCTTCACCCAGCCGCCGAGGTGGCGCAGGATGGCGTCCTCGGAGAGGCCGAGCGTCTGCTGGTTGGAGATTTGGAAGACGTTGCCGGCGGCGTCGGAGCCCTCGCCCAGCCAGCCACGGACCGCGAGTCCGTCCTGGCCGAGGGCGCGCGCGACCTTGTCCATGTGACCCGCCAGACAGAGCCCCGGGAGATGGAGCATCGCCGAGGCGCGCAGACCTGTGCCGACGTTGGTCGGGCAGGCGGTGAGGAAACCGAGTCGCTCGGAGTAGGCGAGCGGCAGCGCGGCACCGAGGGCGTCGTCGAGTTGCTCGGCGATATGCCAGGCGGCACGCAGGTGCCAGCCGCCCTTGACCACCTGCACGCGGAGATGGTCCTCCTCGTTGATCATCACGGAGACGGTCTGGTCACGGCTGATGACAGCCGCACCACCCTTCCCGCCCGACAGCTCCTTGGAGATGAGATGGCGCTCGACGAGGGCCGCGCGCTCCAGCTCGGAGAGCGCCTCCATCCGGACCTCGTGTCCGCGGCGGAACCTGGGCTCGGCGTGCAGGGCCGCGAGGCAAAGCTCCGCGACCTTGGCGCGCTGCGCCGCCTTGGCCCAGCCCGGGAATGGATGGTCAGACAGGTTGCGCGCGAGGCGAATACGGGTGGAGAGAACGATGGCCTGCTGAGCACCCAGCATGTGGGTGAGCTCGTTCTCCGAGGAGAGGATGTCGCGGACGGACATGGAAGTCTCAGGCCAACTGGCCCTCCAGGGTGCGGATGAGGTCGCGCAGGCGCGCGGCGGCCTCGTAATCCTCGGAGGCGACCGCCTCGGACATCTCCCGGCGGGCGGCCTCGAGCCTGAGCTTAGCCTGATCGGCCGAGAGCACGCCACCGGCCGGCCCACGCCCGAGGTGCTGGGCGCCTCGCTGGACCTTCCCGAGCAGCGGGTCGAGAATGGAGGCGAATGCAGTCCAGCAAGCCGGGCAACCGAGGCGACCACGCTTGCGGAAGTCGGCGTCGTTGAGCCCGCAGTTCGGGCAGGCTAGGCTCGGGGGGACCTCGGACTGGGAGAGGGCGCCAGCCAGCTGGAAGACAGCGGGATCACCCGCCCCGCCCTTCTCCGCGCATCCCTCGCAAAGATGGACCTTCGTGACCTGCCCCTGGACAATCTGGGTCAGATGAACGGTGGCGGTGGCGCCGCAAACGGAGCAAGGGACGGTTTTGCCCATCGACCGGAATCGAAACGAGGCGGCGGCGATTGGCAAGGGGAAGCGGGGCATGGGGTTTGACTTCCCCTGCCGGTCGAGGTTCTTCTTCAGCCCACCGCGATGGCCTCCTTGCCGCGCATCGTCATCACTGGAGTCGGCCTCACCGCGCCGAACGGGAACTCCCTGTCCGAATTCCGAGCCAACTTGCTCGCGGGCAAGGCACGCATCGCCGAAATCGATGTGCGCCACATGGGCCGCCACCCTGCCGGGGTCTGCGACTTCGACGCCACGCGCTGGCAGAAGCGAAAGGAAATCCGCAACGGCACCCGGGTCGGCTCCATCTCCATCTACTGCTCGCGCGAGGCCGTGGCCGACAGCGGACTCGACTGGGAGAAGACGGATAAATCCCGCGTCGGCGTCTACCTCGGCATCACCGAGCACGGCAACGTCGAGACGGAGAACGAGATCTGGAATATCTCCCAGTTCGGCAACGACACCAAGTACTGGACGCACCACCACAACCCGCGCACGGTCGCCAACAACCCGGCCGGCGAGGTGACGATGAACCTGGGCATCACCGGACCCCACTACACCATCGGGGCCGCCTGCGCCGCGGGCAACGCCGGCCTGATCCAGGCCGCCCAGATGCTCCAGCTCGGCGAGGTCGACGTCGCCCTCGCCGGCGGCGTCTCCGAATCCATCCACACCTTCGGCATCTACGCCGGCTTCAAGAACCAGGGCGCGCTCGGCTCGCACACCGACCCGAACAAGGCCTCCCGCCCCTTCGACCGCTCGCGCAACGGCATCGTCATCTCCGAGGGCGGCGCCGTCTACGTGCTCGAGCGCCTCGACGACGCCCTCGCGCGTGGCGCGCGCATCCTCGGCGAGATCGCCGGCTGGTGCATCAACTCCGACGCCACCGACGCCGTCCTGCCCAATCCCGACCGTCAGGCCGAGTGCGTGCGCAAGGCGCTCGCCCGCGCCGGGATGCAGCCGGCCGACATCCATGTCATCTCGACCCACGCGACGGCCACGACCCTCGGTGATGTCCAGGAGTGCATCGCCCTGCGGACGGTCTTCGCCGACTGCCCGCGCACCCGGGTCAACAACACCAAGAGCTACATCGGTCACTGCATGGGCGCCGCCGGCGCCCTTGAGCTCGCCGGTAACCTCCCGTCGTTCCAGGACGGCATGGTGCACCCCACCATCAACGTCGACGACCTTGACCCCGAATGCGCCATCCCGGGGCTGGTCCTCAACCAGCCCGTCTCCGCCGGCCGGGTGGACACCATCCTGAACAACTCCTTCGGCATGCTGGGGATCAACTCGGTCCTCATCGTGAAGAAATATGGGGTTGCTTGACGGAAAAGGGGCGGTTTGTAGAGAGTCTGCCCCATGAACAAGGACGACGTTAAGTCCATCGTGCTCGACATCATCCGGGACATCGCCCCGGACGAGGATCTTTCCGCACTCAAGCACGAGGTGCGCCTCCGCGACCAGCTCACCCTGGACTCGATGGACTTCCTCGACATCGTCATGGAGCTCCGGAAGAAGCACGGCATCGAGGTGCCCGAGGCGGACTACCCCCAGTTGGCGTCCCTCGAGTCCTGCGGCGACTACCTGCTGCCCAAGTTCCAGGCCAAGGGCAAGTAAGCCGCCTGGCGTCCTTCAGGCCTCGACCGCGGCGCCGTCACCCGTCGCGGCGGTGAAAAGCGTCGGCCGGTGACCGAAGCGCGATGCGTAGGCATCCGCGAGCCCCTTGGCCTCGGCCTCGCCGAAGCGGGCGTCACACAGCGCCATGCAGGCGCCGCCGAAGCCCCCGCCGGTGAGGCGCGCGCCGAGCACACCTGGGCAACGGACCGCGTGCTCGACGAGGAAGTCGAGCTCCTCGCAGCTGTTGCCGAAGAGATCCCGGGAGGAGGCATGCGAGGCCGTGAGGTTGCGACCGACACGGGCGGAATCACCCGCGGCCAAGGCGAGGTGCGTGTCGCGCACCCGGGCGGTCTCGCCGACCACATGCCGGGCGCGGGCGAGCAAGTCGCCCTGCAGGTCGGTGGCCGCGGCCAGCAGGGCCTCGTCGGCTGAGGCTAAATCGCGCAGGTTCGGGCGCAGTCGGCGGAGAACCGCGAGGGCGTCCATGCACTCGCGATGTCGGGTGGCGTAGAGCGAGTCGATCAAGGCGTGCTTCTTCTGCGTGTTGAGCACCCAGAAGCGCAGGCCGGCGGGCATCGGCACGTTGGAGAAGGTGTTCGTGGCGCAGTCGATGGCGACAAGGTGGTCCTTTTTCCCGAAGGCGGAGCAGCCTTGGTCAAGGATGCCGCACGGCATGCCGACGAAGGTATTCTCCGCCTTGCGCCCAAGCTCGGCCATCCGCTTGCGGTCGACCGGGTGGCGGTAAAGGGCGGCGAGTGCGTAACCCGTGGCCAACTCGATGGCAGCCGAGCTGGAGAGTCCCGCGCCCATCGGGAGGTCGTTGGTCACGGCGATATCCAACCCGTGCGGCACGGCCATGCCGTCGTCGCGCAGGACGGAGAGCATGCCCAGGGGATAGTTGACCCAGCCATCCGTGCCTTGCACCGGGCGGACCTGCGAAAGATCCAGTTCCACCAGGTTCTTCTGGGCCTGGCTGACAAGACGGATGACCTGGTCGGGGCGCGGTGCCACCGCGATCTTGACACCCCGGTCGATGGCCGCGCCGAGCACGGGGCCTCCGTTGTAATCAAGGTGGTTCCCGATGAACTCCAGTCGTCCTGGTGCGCGCGCGACGACGGCGGGCGGACGGCCAAACTGCTCCTCAAAGAAGACTCGCATGGACGCAGAGGGTGCTGGACAGCCGCAGACAGGGCGAGGGCATTTTCCGCCAGCAGGCTTGCCGCTGGAACCAAGTGGGGCACAATGGGGTTTCATCAGGATGCGCCCCCTTCTCCTCGTCGCCGGATATCTCGGGCTGGCTGTTTTGGCCGCCGCGGAGACCGTCAAGCTACGCAAAAAGGACAACGGCAACATCATTGAGGTCGAAATCGTCGAGGTCGAGGTCGACAAGATCAGCTTCCGCGTGCCTGGCGGCGATCGGGTCCATTCCGTCGACTGGGAGAGCCTCGATGCTGCCTGGATCAAGCGCAACTCGCCGGTGGTCTGGAACGAGCGCGAGTTGCTCCTGCAACCTCCCTCGGACAAGCAGGACAAGAAGCCGGACCCCAACGAGGACCCCTTCGCGAAGGAGACCACCCCGACGGACACCAAGGAACTCCTGAAGAATCTCGGGAGCGCGCTCGGCGACCGGATGCGCGGCATCGAGCCGTGGAGCATCTCCTCCTTCTGCAAGGAAAACGGCTTGGAGGAGGCCACCTTCTGGAGGGGCTATGACGAGCTGCGCAAGGCGAGCGGGACCTATGCCGAGCCCAAGGCCTCCGACGCGGATAAATCCGACAAATCCACACGCAGCTCGCGCGGCAAGGATAGCGGTCGCGACCGGCCCTCATGGGAGCGCGATCCCGCCGGACAGGCTCGGGAAAACCAACTCCGGGCGGAGTGGGACAAGGGCCAGACCCAACTCACCTGCCTCGGCTACATGCGCACGCTCTCCGAGGGCGGCTACAAGGGACGCCTGACCTGGCAGATGCTGCGTGCCAATGCCGAGGACCGTAAGAGCTTGGTCGGACGGTTGCGCAAGTACGAGGCCCTGGCCGGAGAACTGGCGGACAAGGCGGAAAAGGCCGATGCCAAGCGCGATGCCCTCGTGTTGCGCAAGCTGCTCGGCGACGTCGCCGCATCCTTCGAGCGGATCTCCAAGGAGAACAACACCCAGGAGGAGAAGCTTAAGTCGGATTGCCTGGCCCTGCTCAATCGCCTCTCAGCGGGCCGATGAGGTATGGTTGGTCGGCGAAAGACACCCGAGGCTGCGCTGGCGCGACTGGGCCTGCGGACCGCCGGTATCGCTCATGACTTGGTCCAGCCCCTGACCTCCGCCCTGCTCGCCGCCAGGCAGATCAAAGGCAAGGGCTCCATACCGCTACGCGCGGCGCTCCATCGCATGGAAGACCTCATCCAGTCCATCCGGACTGAAATTAATCCAGTACCCCGCGAAGGCCCGACCCTGTTGGCCGACCTGGGTCGAATCGCCCGTGACTTGCGCGCCGGATTATCGCCAGCGGAGCGACGACGCGTGGACATCCGGCTCGATGGGAGAATCCGTGCCGACGCCTCGGCATTGGGACGTATCCTTGGCAACCTGACGCAGAACGCCCTGCGCCACGGCAGGGGTCGAGTGCAGGTGAGGGGCTCAGCGCCCGGCGGCAAACTGGCGATTGTCGTCACCGGTGGCTCCGGCAAGGCGAAGAGCGAAACCGGATGGGGCATCGGATTGGCAAGTTCCCAAGAACTCGCCAATCGCTATGGATTGACCCTACGGGTGGAAATCTCACCCGAAGGCTCACGCGCCACCCTGGAAAAACACACCTAAAGAGGACCGGCCGTCTCCCCCTTCGGGAAAACGGCCGGTTTGTAATGGTGGAGCCAATCGGGATCGACCCGACGACCTCTTGCCAACGCCCCACGCTGCGCGTGGGCCTGCAAGAGGACCGGCCGTCTCCCCCTTCGGGAAAACGGCCGGTTTGTAATGGTGGAGCCAATCGGGATCGAACCGACGACCTCTTGCATGCCATGCAAGCGCTCTACCAGCTGAGCTATGGCCCCGGAAAGGGGAAGGGGAACAAACCCCCGCCCAAGGGCGCGGTCAACGCTTTTCTACCCCCATATGGACCACATGCCCACGCTTGCCAAGCGGCCGTTGGCAGGGTTGCCTCCGACCAATGGTCGACCCTGAGGACATCTCTTCCGAAGCCGGCGAGGAAGAACCCAGCAACCCCTCCCCCGGGGCTGCGCGCGGCGGCCTGCGGATCGAGAAAACCTTCATCGAGGGTCTGCCCGAGGACGAGTGGCGCGGACCGATCGAGCTCGTCGAGCGTGAGTCCGAAGCCGAGCTCGCGATTCGCACGATGCTCAACGAGCGCGTGCTCGGATTCGACACGGAGACCAAGCCCTGCCACCGCCGCGGCGAGTCCCACCTCCCCTCCGTGCTCCAACTGGCGACTTCCGACCGCGTCTTCGTCTTCCGCATCGAGTCGTGCGGCGGCATTCCCTTCGCCTTCCCTGTGCTCTGCAACCCGCGCATCGCCAAGGTCGGCGTCGCGGTCCGCGACGACGTGCGTCACCTCATCCGCCGCGCTCCTTTCGACGCGCGTGCCTTCATCGAGATCTCCGACTATACCCGCAAGGCAGGGGTCGAGAACACCGGCCTACGCGCCCTCGCCGCCCATTACCTCGGCTTCCAGATGAAGAAGTCGAAGAAAGTGCAGGTCTCCGACTGGTCGCGACGCCTCGACAAGCGCCAGGTGCAGTACGCGGCGAACGACGCCTGGGTCGGCCGCGAGCTCTTCCTCAAGCTCGAGGCGACGGGTATCGTCCCGAAATTCAGCTGACGTCACCGGCGGCCGCCCGGCCGCTGGCAACCGCCAGCCAGATCCAGCCCGCGATCAGCGCGGTGCCGCCGACCGGCGTGACCGCGCCCAGCCAGGTCGGCGCACCCAACGCCATCGCATAAAGGGTGCCGGCGAAGATCACGGCGCCTCCGAGCAGGCAAAGCCGCGCACCCCGTCGCCCGGCCGGCAGCACCGCCACGGCCGCGGCGTGCACGAGCAGGTACAGCGTCGCCGTGCGCCACCACTCCGCGGCGGCAGGGAGGGCCTCGAGACGCGCGCGCAGTCCATGCGCACCGAAAGCCCCGAGCCCGACCGCGGTGGCGGCGAGCAAGGCGGCAACGGCACGCAGGCGCATCAGGCCTTGGGTTCCTTCGGCTCCTTGGGCTCCTTCGGCTCGGACTTCTTCTTCTCCTTCTGGACGAAGGTGAGGCCCTCGGGCGAGGCGCCCACGACGACCGGCTCGCCCTTGCGCAGCTCGCCGCGCAGGATGACCTCGGCGAGGGGGTCCTCAAGGTGGCGCTCGACGGCGCGGCGCAGCGGGCGGGCCCCGTACTTCTCATCCCAGCCGTGCTCGACCAGGAAGTCGCGGGCGGCGTCGGTCATCTGGAGGGTGATGTCGAGGTCGGCGAGGCGCTTGACCACCTTCTTGAGCTCGATGTCGACGATGACGTGCATGTGCTCCTTGCCGAGCTGGTGGAAGATGACGATGTCGGTCAGGCGGTTGAGGAACTCCGGCTTGAAGGCGCGCTTGGTCTCCTCGAGGATGCGCTCCTTGAGCTTCTCGTAGTCGCGCGTGGAGTCCGTGCCGGCGTCGAAGCCCATCACGGAGTTACGCTGCAGCACATCGGCCCCGACGTTGGAGGTCAGGATGATGATGGTGTTGCGGAAGTCGACCGTTCGCCCGAGCGAGTCGGTCAGGCGGCCGTCCTCCAGCACCTGGAGCAGCAACTGGATGGCATCGGGGTGGGCCTTCTCGATCTCATCGAAGAGCACCACCGCGTAGGGCTTGCGGCGGACCTGCTCGGTCAGCTGGCCGCCCTCCTCGTAGCCGACGTAGCCGGGAGGCGAGCCGATGAGGCGGGAGACGGCGAACTTCTCCATGTACTCCGACATGTCGATCTGGATGACCGAGTCGGCCTCGCCGAACATCTTCTCGGCGAGGGTGCGGGCGAGGAGTGTCTTGCCGACCCCGGTCGGGCCGAGGAAGAGGAACGATCCGATAGGGCGACGCGGGTCCTTGAGATCGGCGCGCGAACGGCGCAAGGCGCGGGCCACGACCTCGCAGGCGCGCTCCTGCCCGATGACGGAGGCCTGGAGGTCCTTCTCGAGCTCGAGGAGCTTCTGGGTCTCCTTCTTCTCCATGCGCGAGAGCGGGATGCCGGTCCAGTCGGCCACGATGGAGAGGATGTCGTCCTCCGAGACCACGACCTTGGTCTCCTCGCGACGCTTCTTCCAATCCTCGAGGGACTTCTCGCGCTTGGCGCGGAGCTTCTTCTCCTGGTCGCGGAGGTCGGCGGCCTGCTCGAACTTCTGGTGGCGCGAGGCGTCCTCCTTGGCGAGCACGACGGCGTCGATCTCCCCCTGGAGCTTCTCGATCTCGGGCGGCAGGTTGAGGGCGCGGATGCGGGCGCGCGCGCCAGCCTCGTCCATCACGTCGATGGCCTTGTCGGGTAGGTGGCGCGAGGTGATGTAACGGCTGGAGAGCTTCACCGCCTGCTCAATGGCGGCGTCGGTGAACTCGCACTTGTGGTGCTGCTCGTACTTGTGGCGGATGCCCTTGAGGATGCGGACCGCGTCCTCGGGTGAGGGGTCGTCGACCTTGACCGACTGGAAGCGGCGCTCGAGGGCGGCATCCTTCTCGATGTGCTTACGATACTCCGAGAGCGTGGTCGCGCCCACGCACTGGATTTCGCCGCGGGAGAGCGCGGGCTTGAGGATGTTGGAGGCGTCCATCGCGCCCTCGGCCGCCCCGGCGCCGACGATGGTGTGGATTTCGTCGATGAAGAGGATGACGTTCTTGGCGCGCTTGATTTCATCCATCACGCCCTTGATGCGCTCCTCGAACTGGCCGCGGTACTTCGTGCCGGCGACCATCAGGGCCATGTCGAGGGTGATGACCTTGCGGTCGAGGAGGATTTCGGGCACGGAGCCGGAGGCGACCTCCTGGGCGAGACCCTCGATGATGGCGGTCTTGCCCACGCCCGCCTCGCCGATGAGCACGGGGTTGTTCTTCGTGCGGCGGCAGAGAATCTGGATGACGCGGCGAATCTCCTCCTTGCGTCCGATCACCGGGTCGAGCTCTCCGGCTCGCGCGAGCTCGGTGAGGTCGCGCCCGTAGGTCTTGAGCAGCGAGAGGCGCTCGCCGCGACCGGGACGGCCGCCCTCGGCGCGGGGCGACGGTGCATCCTCGCCCGATTCACCCTCCGACTGTCCGGAAGACGGAGGCTCGCCCTCGGAGCCTTCCTCGGGTTGGATCTGCGCGAGGATTTCCTGGCGACAGCGCTCGATGTCGACGTTAAGTTCGGCGAGCACCTTGGCGGCGACGCCCTCGCCCTCGCGCAGGAGGCCGAGCAGGATGTGCTCCGTGCCGATGTAAGCGTGTCCGAGCTTGGCAGCCTCGCTCTTCGCGTAGGTGAAAACTTTTTGGACGCGCGGCGTGAGGGGGAGCGCATCGGGGGCCTTCGCCTCCTCGGGGCCCTTGCCGACCTGCTTCTCGACGAGCTCGCGGACCTTCTTGAGCTCGACGCCCATGCGTCCGAGCACGTTGACGGCGACGCCCTCGCCAAGCTTGATCAGGCCGAGCAGGATGTGCTCGGTGCCGACATAGTTATGGTAGAAGCGCTTGGCCTCGACCCGGGCAAGGTCGACGACGCGACGCGCGCGGGGGGAGAAATTTCCGTTCTTGTCCTTGTCCATGGTAAATGGGTTAAGCGGGGATTGTGCCAAACTCTATGCGGCGTTCGGCAGGGGGCAAGTGGGATGGGGAAAGGGGCTTAACCCCCTCTTTATCATAGCCCTTTGCCTTTGCCATCCGGCCCCCCTCCCCTTTCCTTGGTTTTCCGATGCCGCAAACCCTCGACCAGGCTGCCGACACCCTTGATGCCCTCCTGCGTGGTCTAAAAGGCCGCCGGGTGGCCGTTCTGGGTCATATGAGGCCAGATGGTGACTGCATCGGCTCCCAGACCGCCCTCTGCCGCATGCTCCGGGCGATGGGCGCCGATGCCCGATGCGCCAACCGCCACCGGGTACCGCCCAACCTGACGGCCTATGCCGAGGGCCTGGACTTCGTGACAGAGGAGGGTTTCGCGGCCCGGGCGGACGAGGTCGCTGTCGCAGTCGACTGTGCCGACCTGTCCCGCATCGGCGCGACCCTGACCGACCCGTATGCAACGGGCCTCGCCGGCAACATCGACCACCATGTCTCCAATGACGGCTTCGCCAAGGTGAACGTCGTGGTTGAGGATGCCGCCGCAACCTGCCATGTGCTCGCGCACGCCGCGCTCGCCAAGGGCTGGCCCATCGATGCCGCGACCGCCGCCTCGCTCTACCTCGGGCTCGTCACCGACACGGGGAGCTTCCGCTTCCGCTCGACCTCGCCCGAAGTACTCGAGGTCGCCGCCGCGCTTATTCGCCGCGGCGCCTCCCCTTCCCTCACGACCGAGCGCGTCTTCGAGAGCGAGTCGCCGACCAAGTTCGCGCTCATCCAGCGCTTCCTGGCCGGCATGCGCCTAATCGAGAATGGGCGCGTGGCCATCGGCGAGATTCCCGAAGGACTTTACGCCGAGACGGGCACGTGCAAGGAGGACAAGGAGGGCTTAGTCGACTTCCCGCGCTCGATCGCCGGCGTCGACATCGCCGTCCTGCTCGAGGAGGACAAGGCGGGCATCAAGGGGAGCCTGCGCGGGAAAAACCCTGAGCTCCGGCTCGACCTGCTCGCCGCCAAGCTCAACGGCGGCGGACACAAGCTGGCCGCCGGCTTCAACTGCCTTGGCGCGACGCTGGCCAAGGATCGTGCGCGCATTGAGGCGACCATCCTCGCCCACCTGCGCGAGCGCGCGCCGCGATGAGCGAGCCGCGCGAACCCGAGGGCGTGCTGCTCGTCGACAAGCCGCGCGGGCCAACCTCCCACGACATCGTGGGTCGCATCCGCCGACTCTACGGGACTCGTCGCGTCGGGCACGCCGGCACGCTCGACCCCATGGCCACCGGCCTGCTGGTCATCTTGGTCGGCAAGGCGACCAAAGCCTCGGCTTACCTGATGTCACAGGACAAGGCCTATGAAGCCGACCTCACCCTCGGCGTCGTGACCGACTCGCAGGACGCCGAGGGCGAGGTGCGCGAGACCAACCCCGTGCCTGAGCTCGCCGAGGACACCATCCGCGGCGCCATGGCCAAGATGCTCGGGGACCAGTACCAGACGCCACCGATGCACTCGGCGCGCAAGGTCAACGGCGTCCCGCTTTACAAACTCGCCCACCAGGGCCTTGAGATCGAGCGCGAGCCGCGCTTCATCCGTGTCGAGTCCATGGACCTCGTCCGCTGGTCTCCGCCTGTGCTGACTCTCCGCACCCGCTGCACGAAGGGCACCTACGTGCGGACGCTCGGACATGACCTCGGCAAGGCGCTTGGCCCCGGCGGCCACCTGACGGCGCTGCGCCGCACTGCCTCGGGCGCGCACGATGTCAGCCAGGCCGTGACGCTCGATGCCTTGGACAAGATGACGATGGCCGAGCGGTTCGCCCGCCTCATCCCCGTGGCCCAGGCCGTCCCGGGCAACGCCCTTGGCTGAACCATGGGCTCGCACGTCGCCATCGGGGTCTTCGACGGTGTCCACGCCGGTCACCGTGCCGTCCTCGCCTCCGCCGTCGCCGCGGCGCGCCCAGCGCGCGAGGAAGTCGTGGCCCTGACCTTCGAACCGCATCCCAGTCGTCTGCTCCGCCCGGATCGTCCCGTCCCGCTCATCCTCAACCGACAGCAGAAGGACGCGCGCCTCGCCGAGGCCGGTGCCCACCGCGTGGTGCACCAGCCGTTCGACGCCGCGCACCGTGAGATCCGCGCGGGCGACTATGTCGCCTGGCTGCTCGCGCGCTTCCCGGGACTGCGCTCGCTGCATGTCGGCGACAACTTCCGCTATGGACAAGGCCGCGAGGGCGACGCGCTGCGCCTCGCGGAGGAGGCGCGCGCCGCCGGACTCGCCGTCGGCATCGTGCCGCCGGTGCGCGTCGACGCCGAGGTCACCAGCAGCTCGCGCATCCGCGAGGCCCTCCTCGCGGGAGAGATAGCCAAGGCCAACGCGATGCTCGTGCGACCCTATGAGGCGGAGGGAACGGTTGAAGCCGGCCGCCAGATTGGGCGCACGCTCGGCTTCCCCACCCTGAACCTACGCTGGCAGCCCGAACTCATCCCCGCCCACGGCGTCTATGCCGCGGAGGTCGTGACGCCGGCGGGCGTGGCCGAGCCAGCGGTGGCCAACTGGGGCCTGCGACCGACGGTCGAATCGTCGCCGGCCGAGCCGCTGCTGGAGGCGCACCTGCTGCGCCCCTCGGGGCCCGCACCCGTTCCCGGCGACGCCATCCGGGTCCGCTGGCTGTCATGGATCCGTCCCGAGCGCCGCTTCGGCGATGTCACCGAACTGCGTGCGCAGATAGGCGAGGACAGCGCCGAGGCGGCGCGTCGACTCGGTCTGGCCTGACCGGGATCAGTTCCCCGCGACGAAGCGCGGGATGATGCCGCCGAAGGCGCCGTTCGAGAAGAAGACCACGCAGCTGGGCTTCCCCAAGTCGGGCACGACCGCCCGCAGCTCGGCGAGCAAGGCCTCGGACGAGGCGGGTGCGGCGGCGCGGCGACCCAGCGTGGCCAGCTCGGCAGCGACGCCGACGCTGTCAAAGCCGTCGACGCCCAGCTTGTCCGCCCGGTGCGGCGCGGCGATGAGCGCGACATCTGCGAGCGCGAGCGCG
>Ga0129333_10003991_pt1 | contig 13837 bp, 13 predicted proteins | sample CPB6_08_DNA_FD_94474 | JGI IMG/M metagenome (GOLD analysis project Ga0129333, IMG submission 94474) | Freshwater to marine salinity gradient microbial communities from Chesapeake Bay, USA - CPBay_Sum_0.6_0.8_DNA | ecosystem: Environmental > Aquatic > Marine > Coastal | place: USA: Chesapeake... | reverse complement strand
TCGCTGATCGGTCGCTGATCGATCGTCGACTAAATCACCATGAGCACGCCCGGGGTTGCCACCAGCGCCCCGACGAGTGACGTGACCTGTTCGCGACTCTGCGCCACTACGGTGTAGGTGATCGAGGTGAAATTTCCGGCGCCGCTCGCCCGCTCGCTGATGCGCTCGGCCGGCAGGTCGGGGCTGTATTGCAGTACCACGGCATCGATGCGCGCGCGAAACCCCCGCTCGCTGCGGCCGACTACCTTGATGGGATAGTCGGTCGGAAATTGCAGCGGGCTCATCGCCCCGTCCGCGCCGTCCGCCGTGCTCATCCTGCGTTGCTCATCGTACGTTGCTCACCACGGCTGCGGGGCGAGCTCACGCTTGAGGGCCTCGAAGGCCCTCCACATTTGCTTCCACACCGGTCCTGGCACGCCTGCGCCCACGGCGACACCGTCGAGTCGGGTGACGGGCATGACGGTCTTGGTCGCCGAGGCGAGCCAGATCTCCTCGGCTTTACGTAATTCGGTTTCGCTCACCGAGCGCGCCTCGTTGCGCAGGCCCGTACGCAGCGCGAGTTCCTCGACCACGCTGCGCGTCGTACCGGGCAGGATCACCTCGGAGTTCGGCGGCGTGACGAGCACGCCGTCGAGCACCACGTGCACCGTGGAAGCGGTTGCTTCCATCATCTGTCCGTCACGCAGCAGGATCGTCTCGTCGGCGCCGACATCGCAGCCGAGCTGGCGCTGCAAGACATTACCGAGCAGGGCGACCGACTTGATGTCGCAGCGCCGCCAGCGAATGTCGGGAGCGGTGATGCAAGCGAGACCTTCGGCAAGCTGACGCGGTGTCGGATGAGGCATCGGAGAAGCAAAGGCAAACACCGTCGGTGGGATGTCCGGCATAGGCGCATGGCTGCGATCATCATCGGCGCCGCGAGACACCTGAACGTAAACGTAGATGTCGCCATCGCCATTGCGACGCATCAGTTCGCGCACGAGTTCGCGCCAGCCATCGCGGCTGTGCGGGTCACGCAGTCGCAGCGCTGCACAACTGCGAGCGAGTCGATCGAAGTGCTCCATGAAGCGGAACGGCCGGCCTTCGAAGACGGGTATGACCTCGTAGACGCCGTCACCGAACAGAAAGCTCCGGTCGAGCGGCGAGATGCGCGCCTCAGCGAGCGGCAGCCACGCGCCATTTAGGTGGCAGATCGGCAGCGGCGGAGCCATGGCTCACCTCATCCAAAGCGTGACGGTATCGCGACTGCGCGCCCACAAACCGCCTTCGGGCACGTCTGCGGTGACGACGAGGGGTACGCGTCGCAACACGGTGTTGCCGTCAAGCACGCGCATTTCGCCGACGCGCTGGCCCGCCTTCAGCGGGGCGATGAGCGGTTCGTTGAGAACGGTGGTGACCTTGAGTCGTGAGGCGCCACCGCGGGCGATGGTTGCCGAGACATTGTTCTGCGGGCCCACTTTGACGAATTCCTCGCTGCCCTTGTACGCGCGTGGTTGCAGCACCATCTCGCCCGCCTTGCGCAGCGTCACCGTCTCGTAGAAAGCGAAGCCGTAGTTGAGGATGGCGGCGCTCGCCTGCTCGCGAATACGGGGCGAGTCGGTGCCGAACACCGTCGAGATCATCCGCGTGCCGCTGCGCTCGGCGGAGCTTGCCAGACAGTACCCCGCCGAGTCGGTATGACCGGTCTTGATGCCATCGACGCTCGAATCCTTGTACAGCAGACCGTTGCGATTACCCTGACGGATGTTGTTCCAGACGAATTCCTTCTGCGAGTAAAAACGGTAGTACTGCGGGAAGTCGCTGATGAGGGCGCGCGAGAGAATCGCCATGTCGCGCGCCGTCGTGAAAAGACTGGGATCGGGCAAGCCGGTCGCGTTGGCGAAGCTTGAGTTCTTCATGCCGAGTGCGCGTGCTTGCTGCGTCATGAGTTGCGCAAAAGTCTCTTCGGAGCCGGCGAGGCGCTCCGCGATCGCCACCGCCGCGTCGTTGCCCGACTGCACGATCATGCCCTGCAACAGGACTTCGAGCGGTACCTTGTCGCCGACCTGAAGGAAGGTGCGTGATCCTTCGGAGCGCCAGGCACGTTCGCTGATCGTCACGAGCTCATCGAGCTTGAGTCGCCCCTCGGCGACAGCGCGAAAAGCGACGTAGGCCGTCATGATTTTGGTGAGGCTCGCCGGTTCGACGCGTACATCCTCGTTCTGACCGGCGAGACGCTGACCGGTCGCGTGGTCCATGAGGATCCACGACCTGGCTTCGACGGGGGGCGGTTGCGGGATCGGATTCGTGATGGCCCACGCGTCGACGGATGAGAGCGCGTTGATGAGGGCGACGGTCGCGAGGATCGAAGCTCGACGGAACGGCGTGTTGAGGTGGACGGATGTCATGAAAACCCTCGACAAAGGATCGGCAAACGGACGCCGGCGAGCGGCGAAGCGATGGATATTGTAAACGCCCAGCATCGTGGCGGCGTGCGCCTTAATCGTGAGCAGGGCGTGCGTCCGGAATTCCCGCAAGACGCAGACGCTCGATGAGGTCTTCCGCCTCGAGCGCATTCTCTACGGGGCCGACTTGCACTCGGAATACCGAACGCTCGCCGATGCGTACCTCGCGGATGAGCGCATTGCGGATGCCTGCGGCGGCGAGCCGTCCGACCATCGAGTCGGCGTTGGCGCGCTGGGAGAACGAGCCTGCCTGCAGGAAGTGCGAGCTCACGCCGATCCCCGACTCGAGCGAGTTCGTAGCGGCGGGCGCTGCGATTGCTGCGGGCACGATGCGCTCGAGGACGCGTTCGGCGAGTCCGGCAGAGCGACTGTCGGGCAGTTCCTCACCCGGCTCGATCACTCGGATTTCCACGGGTGCAGTGCCCTCGCGCAGCATGTCGAGCTTGTAGGCCGCGCTGTAGGAGAGATCGATGATCCGATCGCCGACGAAGGGCCCGCGATCGTTGACGCGTACCGTGACGGCGCGCCCGTTCCTGAGATTGGTCACCCTGACGTACACCGGGATCGGCAGGGTCTTGTGCGCGGCGGTCATCGCATACATGTCGTAGGGCTCACCGCTCGAGGTGCGTTCGGCATGGAATCCCGGGCCGTACCACGAGGCGAGTCCGCGTTCGACATGGCCGCGCGCGCTGCGCTGCACGCGGTAGGTTTTGCCGAACACCTCGTACTTTTCCGGGTTGCCGTAACGACTACGCGGTTCGGGACGCGGCACCGGATCGGGGATGGAGGCGAGATCGCGCGGCGGTGCGGGAACGTCGGCGACCGGCTTGCTCGGCGGCGGCAGCGGTTCGGGCCCTCGCGGCAACAGGCTGCAGCCCGACAGCAGCATCATAGCGAGCAGGAGTACGCGCCGCGCCATCAACGCCCGCTATCTGCCGCCGCAGGTACAGACGGGCTCGGCGCGGCGAGTCCTGCGGCGATGGCCGTGGCGAGATCGTGTACGGCCATCGCGTAGAGGATGCTGCGGTTGTAGCGGGTGATGACGTGGAAATTACGCAGACCGACGCGAACGTTCGGTCGATCGGCGAGTTCCGCCGGTACCAGCATCACGGGTGTTGCATCTGCGATCGACTCGGGCAGTGTGAAGCCACGGGCGCGTGCACCGGCTGCCGTCTCGTTGAGATTGAGGTTGCGCCGATCCAGTGTCGGCATGACGTTCGCGAACGTGTCCGGAGCAGCCGTCACATCGAGCAGCGCCGGCATATCGCGCTCCCAACCATGCACGACGAAATAATTGGCGATGCTTCCGATCACATCGTCCCAATCCTCGAACAGATCGCGTCGCGCATCTCTGGCGCCATCGAGCGAGCCGTTCACTGCGAAACGCCGATAGCTCGAGGGCATGAACTGCGGCGCACCCATTGCACCCGCATACGAGCCGAGGATGCTGCGCGGATCGAGCGACTCCTCGCGTGCGAGCAGCACGAACTGCTCTAGCTCGGAGCGGAAGAACCGCGAGCGTGGCGGGTAGTCGAACCCCAGGGTCATCAGCGCATCGAGCACTCGCCAAGAGCCCTTGTTGCGTCCGTAGTTGGTTTCGATGCCGATGATCGCCACCAGATAGGCGGGTGATACGCCGGTGGCGGCATGTGCGGCATCGAGTCGATCACGTTGTTGACGGGCGAACTCGACACCACGTGCCACGCGTTCGGTCGATACCAAGCGATTGCTGTATTCCCACCATCGCAGCACCGACTCGGCGGGTCGGCTGATCGCGGCGATGATGCGCGGCTGGAACATACCGGCACCAAGCAGCGTTCGCAGCTCATCCTGCGGCACACCGTGTTTTACGGAGACCTCGTCGATGAACCCGCGGATGTCGGCGCGTTCCAAGTCGAAGGGCGAAGGCTCAGCAGGCAGATTGCCGCCCGAATCGGCGCTCGCTGCGCTCATGGCTGCTGGAGACGCTGCCGATGCGTTGGTCGCAGGAGTCGCACCGACGGCGCTCGCGGCGCCTGCGACGGATGATTTCTTTGGCGCTGTCGTGCAAGCGCCCACTGCGAGGAGCGCGAGCGCGACGGCGAGGCGCGCGAGGGTGAGGATCATCAGCCAGCGAGCTTCCTGTTCGCGTACAACGACATCAGCATACCGAAGCCGGCGAGCAGGGTCACCATGGATGTACCGCCGTAGCTGACGAGCGGCAGCGGCACGCCGACGACTGGGAGCAAACCGCTCACCATGCCCGCGTTGATGAACACGTAGACGAAGAAGGTCGCTGCGAGACTGCCAGAGAGGAGTCGCGCGAAAGTATCGCGCATCTGCGAGGCGAGGAACAATGCACGCAGCACGACGAATACATAGAGACCGAGCAGCACCAGCGCACCGACGAGGCCGAGTTCTTCGCCGATCACGGCGTACACGAAATCGGTGGTGCGCTCGGGCAGGAAGTCGAGCTGCCCCTGCGAGCCTTGCAGATAACCCTTGCCGAACACGCCACCGGAGCCGATCGCGATCGTCGATTGGATGATGTGATAACCGGAGCCGAGGGGGTCGGCCTGCGGATCGAGGAAGGTGAGCACGCGTTGGCGCTGGTAATCGTGCAACAAGAACCAGCCCGCCCACGCGCTTCCGACGCCAGCCGCGCCCACCAGGGCGATGATCTTGAGCGACAGTCCGGCGAGCAGTACGACGATGAAGCCAGCGGCGAGGATCAGCAGTCCCGTGCCAAGGTCGGGCTGTACGATGGTGAGACCGGTCGGTATCAGGATCACCACCGCGAGCAGCAGCAGCGTGCGCGCATCGGGAGGCAAGGGACGCTCGCGCAGGATCCAGGCGCAAGCCATCGGTACCGCGAGCTTCATCAGTTCGGAGGGCTGGAAGCGTACGAAGCCGAGATCGAGCCAGCGCTGAGCGCCCTTGCCGATGTAACCGATCGCATCGACCACGATGAGGAGTAGCAGGCCGACGACATATAGCACCGGAGTCATGCGTCGCAGCACGCCAGGTCGCAACTGCGCGAGCACCAGCATCAGTAGTACGCCGACGCCGAGACGGATGCTGCCGCGAAGCACCGACTCCCAGTCGCCTCCTGAAGAGCTGTAGAGGATCAACTGCCCGTAGAGTGCGATTGCTGCGAGACCTGCGAGCAGCGGTCCGTCGAGACGCAGCGCGCCGAGCAGTCGCGCGGTCTGCGTCAGCGTGCGTCGGGTGGTGCCGTCGACATCCTCGCGCAACATGACTTATTCCTCGCCGTCGGTGATCGCCGTCGCCGCTGCGCCCGCGGGCGTCGGAGCGGGAAACTTGCGTAGCAGGTAGGCATCCATGATGGCACGCGCGATCGGGGCTGCGGTACCGCTGCCGCTGCGGCCATTCTCGACGATCACGGCAAGCGCTATTTTCGGCGATTCGACCGGCGCGAAGGCGACGAACCAGGCGTGGTCGCGCAATCTCTCGGAAATCGCCGCCTCGTTATAGCGGGCATTTTGCGCAACGGAGAACACCTGCGCGGTACCCGTTTTCCCCGCGATGGTGTACGGCGCGCCCGCTGCAGCACGCGACGCGGTACCGCCTTGCATCACGGCGAGCATGCCATCGACGATGCGATCCCAATCCTCGGCTTTGCCTGCCTGCGGGGTCGGCAATTTCTTCGGTGCGAGGTCGGTTATTTTTTGAGTCACCGGGTCACGCAGTGCGCGTACGAGACGCGGCTGGAAGTTGTTCCCGCGCGTGGCGAGGATCGCAGTCATGTGCGCAAGCTGCATCGGCGTGCTCGTCATGTAACCCTGGCCGATGCCGAAGATCACCGTCTCGCCCGGGAACCACACCTGGTCACTGCGCTTGCGAAACGTTTGTCGCTTCCATTCGGGCGAGGGCAGGATGCCCGCCTTCTCGCCGCCGATGTCGATCCCGGTTGGCTCGCCGAGGCCGAACTCCGCGAGGAAGTCGTGAAGACGACGCGGGCCGATACGGCTTGCCATCTCGTAGAAGTAAGTGTCGCAGGACTGTGCGATCGCCGTACGCAGATCGACCGCGCCGTGCCCTCGCGGACGCCAGTCCCTGAACCGATGAGTGCTGCCTGGCAGCGAGAAGAAACCGACGCAGTAATGCGGCAGATTCGCGTCGGTCACTCCATAGGTGAGTCCGGCGAGCGCGACCACCGGCTTGATGGTCGAGCCCGGCGGATAGGTGCCACGGAGAGCGCGGTTAAAGAGTGGACGGTCGACGCTCTCGTTGAGATCGCGGTATTCCGCGCGGGTGAGGCCGCGCGCGAAGAGATTGGGGTCGAAGCCCGGACGGCTGACGAGCGCGATCACATCGCCGTTCGTCGGATCGAGCGCGACAATCGCAGCACGATTGTCGCGTACCACCTCCTCGGCGACCCGTTGCACCTCGAGATCCAGCGTGAGGAAAAGGTCGGTGCCGGGGTCCCCCGGTTTGGTGGCAAGCTCGGCCTCGAGTCCGCCGGCTTTGTCGACTGAGCGACCGCGCGCGTTGACCATGATTTCGCGGCGGCCGTTGCGGCCGCGCAGCGAATCTTCGTAAGCCGCCTCGACGCCTACCTTGCCGATGGTGGACGTGCCCGCGTATTGCTCGCGATCGATACGCTTGAGATCTCCCTCCGAAATCGACCCGACGTAGCCGATCGCGTGCACCGCGAGATCGCCGTGCGGGTAGGTCCGCGCGAGGCGAGTGCGTATGTCTACGCCAGGAAAGTCGAAGCGATGCACGGCAAAGCGCGCCATGTCCTCCTCGTCGAGACGCAGGCGGATGGGCACGCTGTCGAAAGGGCGATGCGAGCGAATGACCCGACGAGCATCATCGAGATCTTCCTCGGGCAAGAGACCGATCCCGACGAGGCCGCGCAGCGTTGCATCGATATCGCCGACTTCCTCGGGGACGAGTTCGAGTTGGTAGGCGGGTTTATTCTCGGCGAGGATCGCGCCGTTGCGATCGTAGATGATGCCGCGTGGCGCCGGCTGCGGCTCGATGCGCACCCGGTTGCCCTGTGCGAGATCGCTGTAGCGTTCGTATTCGACCACCTGCAGCCAGATGAGCCGCCCGACGAGCACCGCGGTGAGCGTGCAGATGATCACGGTCGCGGCGATCGATCGCTGCTCGAAGAGGCGTTGCTCGCGCCAAAAATCTTTGATTCTTCCGCGGATACTCATGGCAGGGCTCGTCGGCGTATCAGCGGCGGGCGCGGTTTTCGTGGGCCTGCCATGATGCCGTCAGCGGCCAGAGCAGCGGCGCCACGAGCACCGGCAGCCAACGCATCCAGCCGCCGGTAGCGTGTCCCGTGAATCCGTCGATGGACCAAGTCAAGGTCTCGTAGGCCACGACCATCAGCGCGACGAATAACGTCTGTTCGAACATCGTCTTGTTGCGCACGATCAGGTGTTGACGCGCCGTAATGTAGGCGACGAAGGCAAGTGCGAGCGCGTGTTGGCCGAAAATAACGCCGCGGTAAACATCGAGGGCGAGACCGACGAGGAAGCCGAGTCCGACACCGCCTACTCGAGGCGCGATCAGCGACCAGAAAATCACGGCAATCACCGCGAACGGTGGGCGGATCGTGGCGAGCCACGACGGCAGCGGCAACACCTGCAGCACGAAGGCCGCGAGCGTAGTGAGCGCGAGTCGCTTGCGTACCGTGAGTATCATCGCGGGGTCAAGGCAGGCGCCGGAGCTGCGGGATGCGCCGGCTTAAACCAAAGAAATGCGACCACCCGATCGCGGTCTATCTTCGCCGTGCTGCGCGCCTCGACCTGAGCGAGCGGTGAGCCGCCGTCGCGACGCACACGGCTCACCGTCGCGACGGGGTAACCGGCCGGGAACACTCCGCCGAGACCCGAGGTGACGAGCAGATCGCCCTCGCGTACGTCGGTCTGCAGCGGCAACAGCGGCAGCGTGAGCTCGCCCTCGCGTCCGGTGCCGAGCGCGAGCGTGCGTTGACCAGTGCGCACGATTTGCACGGGTACGGCGTGTTCGGGATCCGATAAGAGAATGACTTCGGTGCTCCACGGTCCCACGCGCAGCGCTTGGCCGATGAGACCTGCGCCGGCGATCACCGCCTGGCCCTTGCGCACGCCGTGCATCGCGCCCCGATCGACCGTGTATCGCTGACGCAGTCGATTGAGATCCTCGGCGATCACGCGCGTGGTGAGCCATTGGCTTGCGACATCGGCCGCGGCGAGGCGCAGATTGCGCAGTTCGCGGTTTTCGCGCTCGAGATCGGCGCGTCGCAGCGCGAGCAGTTCGAGTTCGCGGATGCGCGCACGCAACGCCGCATTTTCCGACTGCAGCGCCTCGCGTTGCTCGAACGTTGCGCGCGTCCACTGCCATGCAGCCGCCGGCGAGGCGAGAGCCATCTGCAAAGGGTATGCGGCCGCTTGCAGGGCGAAGCGCACCGAGTCGAGCCAGCCGCCACGCTGGTCGATCCACATCAAGGCGAGTGCGAGCAGAGCGTAGCCGAAAAAGCGCAGCCCGGCTGCGGCGCCGCGCGTCGGGATGTTTCGGCTGGCGGCCGCGTTACTCAAGCCCGAAGTTGCCGGGTCCGAGTTCGTCCATGAGTTCGAGGATACGTCCGCCGCCCCGCGCTACGCAGGTGAGCGGGTCTTCAGCAATCACCACCGGAACGCCGGTTTCCTCGGTGATGAGCTTGTCGATGTCGCGCAGCAGCGCGCCGCCGCCCGTAACCACGATACCTCGATCCGCGACGTCCGAACCGAGTTCCGGCGGAGTCTGCTCGAGCGCTTGTTTCACCGCGCCGACGATGCCCTGCAGAGGTTCTTGCAGCGCTTCGAGGATCTCGTTGCTGTTGAGCGTGAAGCTGCGCGGCACACCTTCGGAGAGATTGCGACCTTTGACGGAAATTTCGCGCACGGTCTGTCCCGGATAGGCGGTGCCGATTTCGATCTTGATGCGCTCGGCGGTCGTTTCGCCGATGAGGATGCCGTAGTTGCGACGCACGTAGTTCATGATCGCCTCGTCGAAGCGATCACCGCCGATACGCGCCGAATGTGCATATACGATGCCGTTGAGCGAGATCACGGCGACCTCCGAGGTGCCGCCGCCGATGTCGAGTACCATCGAGCCACGCGCCTCCTGCACCGGCAGACCCGCGCCGACAGCTGCGGCCATCGGTTCGCTCACGATCGCAACGGTGCGCGCACCGGCACCTTCGGCCGATTCGCGAATCGCGCGTCGCTCGACCTGCGTCGAGCCGACCGGCACGCACACGAGCACGCGCGGGGAGGGCTTGAGCAGTCGGTTGTCGTGCACCTTCGCGATGAAGTACTGCAGCATTTTTTCGGTGTAGGTGAAGTCGGCGATCACGCCGTCTTTCATCGGCCTCACGGCCGTGATGTTGCCGGGGGTGCGCCCGAGCATGCTCTTCGCTTCGGCGCCCACCGCGACGATGACCTTGCCGCCGCGACTGTAGTCATCCTGTACCGCGACCACTGAGGGCTCGTTCAAGACGATTCCGCGATCACGGACGTAAATCAGCGTGTTCGCCGTGCCGAGGTCGATGGAAATATCGCTCGAGAAGTAGCCGCGCAGACGTTTGAACATCGTGTTTGGACCGCAGGTCTGGAGGAGGTGGGGACACCCCGGAAAAGGCTGGCAATTTAACAACCTGCGCGCTCTTCCACAAGGCAACGGTGCTATCATCATCGGCCCGGTTCAGGCCGGTTTCCAAGCGTTTTTCGTCACTCCAGCCGGACAGTTGCGCCTCGCCATGAGTCTCACCCGAGCAGACATCGAAAACATCGCGCGCCTCGCGCGCCTCGAACTCACGGAGGCCGAGATTCCGGTCTACGTGGACTCCTTGTCCCGCATCTTCGCCTTCGTCGGCGAACTCGATCGGGCGCCCACCGCGGGAATCGTACCGATGGCTCACCCTTTGCCGGGTCTTGCGCAGCGACTGCGCGCCGACGAGGTCACCGAGACGGACTGCCGGGAGGACTTCCAGCGCAATGCACCGAAGGTCGAGGCGGGGTTGTACCTCGTGCCGAAGGTGATCGAATGAGTACCCCGGCACCCACCGTCGCCGCGCTCGCCGCGGGACTCGCGAAGGGTGAGTTCTCGAGTCTCGAGATCACCCGCGCCTACCTCGAGCGATGCGCCGCGGCGCAACCCGCGCTCAACGCCTTCGTGACGATGACCAACGAGTCCGCGCTTGCCGCGGCGGCGGCGGCCGACGCCGCGCGTGCCGCCGGTCGGGCGGCTGCGATCACCGGCGTACCGATCGGGCACAAGGATATTTTTTGCACCGAGGGTGTGCGCACCACCTGCGGCTCGAAGATGCTCTCGAATTTCGTCTCGCCGTACGATGCCACCATCGTCGCGGGCCTGAAGTCTGCGGGCACGGTCATGCTGGGCAAGCTCAACATGGACGAGTTCGCGATGGGCTCTTCGAACGAGACGAGCTACTTCGGTGCCGTACGCAATCCCTGGAACACCGCCATGGTGCCGGGCGGCTCCTCTGGCGGCTCGGCGGCGGCAGTGGCCGCGCGTCTCGTCCCCGCTGCCACGGCCACCGACACCGGCGGCTCGATCCGCCAGCCGGCGGCCCTCTGCGGCGTCACCGGCATCAAGCCGACCTATGGTCGCTGCAGCCGGTACGGCATGATCGCCTTCGCCTCGAGTCTCGATCAGGCCGGACTCATCACCGTGAGTGCCGAGGACGCGGCGCTTCTCCTCGGCCCGATGTCCGGCTTCGACCCGCGCGACTCGACGAGCGTCGATTCGCCGGTACCCGACTACACGCGCACGCTCAACGATTCGCTCGAGGGTCTCACGCTCGGTATCGTCAAAGAATTCTTCGACAAGGGTCTCGATTCGGGTTGCGAGCAGCGCATCCGCGATGCGATCAAGGTCTACGAGAAACTCGGAGCGAAGGTTCGCGAGGTCAGCTGTCCGAACCTGCCGCTGTCCGTACCGACCTATTACGTCGTGGCCCCGGCCGAGTGCTCGTCCAATCTCGCGCGTTTCGACGGCGTGCGCTTCGGTCATCGTTGCGATTCGCCGAAGAACCTCACCGACCTCTATTGTCGTTCGCGCGGCGAGGGCTTCGGCGCCGAGGTCAAACGTCGAATCATGACCGGTACCTACGTGCTCTCGGCCGGCTATTACGATGCCTACTACCTCAAGGCGCAGCGTGTGCGACAGCTCATCAGCGCCGACTTCGCCCGTGCGTTCGGCGAGTGCGACATGCTGGTCGGCCCGACGTCACCGACGCCGGCGTTTCGCATCGGCGCCAAGAGCGACGATCCGATCACCATGTATCTCAACGACATCTACACCATCGGTGCCAACCTCGCGGGTTTGCCGGCCATGTCCATTCCCTGTGGTTTCGTCGATGAGTTGCCGGTCGGTCTGCAGATCATCGGCCCGCATTTCTCCGAGGCGCGCATGCTCAACGCCGCGCACCGTTATCAGCAGGAAACCGACTGGCACCTTCGTGTGCCGGCGGCTTTCGCCTGAGGTTCCCGCCATGGAATGGGAAACCGTCATCGGCCTCGAGATCCACGCGCAGCTCGCCACGCGCTCTAAGATTTTCTCGGGCTCCTCGACCGCCTACGGCGCGGCGCCGAACACGCAGGCTAACCTCGTCGATCTCGGCTACCCGGGCGTGCTGCCGGTGCTGAACGGCGAGGCCGTGCGCATGGCCGTGCGCTTCGGACTCGCGATCGGCGCGCAGATAGCGCCGCACTCGGTGTTCGCGCGTAAGAACTATTTCTATCCCGATCTGCCGAAGGGCTATCAGATCAGCCAGTACGAATTGCCGATCGTCGCCAAAGGTGTGCTCGACATCGTGCTCGAGGACGGCTCGCGCAAGCGCATCGGCATCACGCGAGCGCATCTCGAAGAAGATGCGGGCAAGTCGTTGCACGAGGGGCTGCCGGGTCTGAGCGGCATCGACCTCAATCGCGCCGGTACGCCGCTCATCGAGATCGTCAGCGAGCCTGACCTGCGCTCGGCCAAGGAGGCCGTCGCGTACATGAAGAAGGTGCACACGCTCGTGCGCTACCTCGACATCTGCGACGGCAACATGCAGGAAGGTTCTTTTCGCTGCGATGCGAACGTGTCGGTGCGCCCTAAGGGTAGCGACAAGTTCGGTACGCGCGCCGAGATCAAGAACCTCAATTCTTTCCGCTTCGTCGAGAAGGCGATCAACTACGAGATCGAGCGGCAGATCGAGCTCATCGAGAGTGGTGGCAAGGTGGTGCAGGAGACGCGGCTTTACGATCCCGACAAGGGCGAGACGCGCTCCATGCGTTCGAAGGAAGAAGCGAACGACTACCGCTACTTCCCGGACCCCGATCTCCTCCCGGTCGTTCTCGACGAGGCCTTCATCGCCGGCATCAAGACGGGTCTTCCCGAGTTGCCCGACGAGAAGGCGGCGCGTTTCGTACGCGAGTACGGGCTGTCCGAGTACGACGCGGGCGTGCTCACGGCGAGTCGCGAGCAGGGGGCGTACTACGAGGATGTCGTCACGCGGGTCGGCGGCGATCCGAAGCTCTGCGCAAACTGGGTGATGGGTGATGTTGCGGCTTTCCTCAACAAGGACAACCTCGACATCGCCGCATCGAAGGTGGATTCCGCCGCGCTCGCGGGGCTCGTCACGCGCATCCTCGATGCAACCATCTCCGGCAAGATCGCCAAGGACGTGTTCGAGGCGATGTGGGTCGAAGGCGGGACGGCCGATGCCATCATCGAGAAGAAAGGCCTGCGCCAGATCACCGATACCGGCGCCATCGAAAAGGCGATCGAGGAGGTGATGGCGAAGAACCCCGGGCAGCTCGCCGATTACCGTTCGGGCAAGGACAAGTTGTTCGGGTTCTTCGTTGGCCAGGTGATGAAGGCGACCGGCGGTAAGGCCAATCCGGCGCAGCTCAACGAGCTGCTCAAGAAAAAACTCGCCGGCTGAGCAGGTACCATCTTCGATGCCGAACGACGCCCGCGAGGGACGCCTCGCCATCGATTACGTGCAACGCTTCGCGGTCGAGCAGCAGGCCGTACGCGGCCAGTTCGTCCGCCTCGGCCCCGCTTGGCTCGCGCTGCGTGAGCACGCCGACTATCCGTTTGCCGTCCGACGGCTGCTCGGTGAGGCGGTCTCTGCCGCCGTGCTGCTCGCCTCGACGCTGAAATTCGAGGGCGAGCTCACGCTGCAGTTGCAGGGCAGCGGCGCGGTTCGGCTGATCGTCGCCCAATGCACGCACGACTTTCGCGTAAGAGGGGTCGCGCGATTCGATCGTGCGCGCTTCTCCGAGGGCGATGCCGAGGTCGATTTCACGACGCTCGCGGGCGAAGGCACGATCGTCGTGACCATCGAGGCCGACCGTCGCGCCTCGCGCTATCAGGGAATCGTACCCATCGACGGCGGCTCG
>Ga0129333_10003990_pt1 | contig 13839 bp, 24 predicted proteins | sample CPB6_08_DNA_FD_94474 | JGI IMG/M metagenome (GOLD analysis project Ga0129333, IMG submission 94474) | Freshwater to marine salinity gradient microbial communities from Chesapeake Bay, USA - CPBay_Sum_0.6_0.8_DNA | ecosystem: Environmental > Aquatic > Marine > Coastal | place: USA: Chesapeake... | reverse complement strand
TGTCTTTACGTCCCACAGGGAATAGCATTTCCGTTGCGTAACCTAACGCATCGTTAAGATGATCGTAACCATCATCCTTGTTGGGCACAAGTGTATCCTCTTTATAAGTTTGTTTTTCCAAACTTTCTATTACTTTACGACAACTGGGGTCAACAAACATTCTTCTTTGATCTTCGGCATTACATAGCAATGCATTTACTGCATTAATACGATCTCTAACCGGTGGGTGACTGTTTCTATATTTTACCTGAAAATTGGCTGCTTGTAATATGCTGATATCGGTTCTTCCACCTGCACTGCTTTTACGTTGCACACCTGCAGGATCTGGATATACAATTATGTTTTCTTCGGGATATCTTCGCCTAATTTCTTCCACCATTTCATCTGTATTACTGCTATGCAATACTATTTCATCAAAAATATGCAGACCCGTGTCTGTTCTTGCCATTAAGACTGCACTCATGGGCTGCACATTAAAATCCATGCCTATATGTATTGTTCTTGGACGTTGACTGCAGGGCACAACATTCTCTCTGGTAAAATTATAGTAAATTACTCCTGCATAGGTTTCAAAACTGGCTTCATATTCCTGTCTAAATTGACGTGCATCTAAATCGCGGCGTGCACTGTCTATTTCTTGTTCGGTAACATTGCCCCCATCTATGGTGCGAAATGTAAAACTGCTCCAATCCGGGTTGTTGCTGTCCTGTCCTCGTTGATATAGATCAAATGCCCAATTACGACCCATTGGTGTGCTGATAAACATTGCATGACCCTGTCTATCACTTAGTGCAGGTCTAATTACCTCTGTCCAGGCCTTTTCTTCTATCAGGGCAAATTCATCAAATACCACGAAATCTAAAAATACACCCCTTAGACTGTCGGGATTATCTGCTCCTCTAAGACTAATCCTGCTGCCATTAATTAATCTTACGCTGAGATCGCTTTCGTTAACGCGGTCTACCCAATTTACTGCATATAGGCGTGCCTTGAGGCTGTCCCATGTTATCTGTTTGGCCATACGATAACTGGGTGCAATATACCAAACATTTCTATGGGGTTGACGGGCGAATCGTGCCATTTCTCTCACGCTGAGGTATGTTTTACCCCAACGTCTACCCGCGATGATCACACGAAACCGTGCGGGATCCATGCAGACTTGGTTTTGGCCCATGTTTAATGGCATCAGTCCGTCCAAGGCAACACGGCATCAATCTCCGGTGCTGCATCCTCTCTTTGATGCAATAAGACTTTACCTAAAAATATTAACATTGTTACATTTCCATTTAGAGCCTGTTTAATTTGTTCTTGTCTTAATCTTGCGCGTGTTTCTGCTTGACACTGTTTTATTAATTGACCGAAACGACGCCGTATAGTACTTTCGTGCACATTGAACCATTCTGCTATTTCTGTCATGGTACAATGCAAGCGGGCCAATTTAATCACAGTCAATTGATCAATATCCGCTCGGTTACGACCCTGAGGATCTGTTTTTACTTCGCCCATGAGAGTTTGTTCTTTTGGCGGTTCCTGCGTAAATGGTGGTTCTGGAAGACCTTCTATCATAGTGTTCTATCTTTGACTACAATTCTAAAAAATCGTTCTTCAACGATTTGATTGCTGGTAGTAATGCGATTGGTTATTGTATAGGTATTTCCCACGCTGCCATTGGCCAAATATACTGTGGTAATAGCCGGAGTGGTAGTAAAAATATTACTGGTCCATTGGGTCATTGGCAAAGGATCGCTGGTTATAGTGCTAATAGTCCAATGACTGTTAGTAATAATATCTCCACCTGCTATCCAATCTGTCCAATCAATACTGTAATCCAATCGGGCCTGCGGGTCTTTTTCAATATAGGCTCCAATACGGTCTTTAAGGTAGCCTGTGGTTGTGGTCATATCTTTCTCCTGCGATTAGTATCATATGGTGGCACTGCTTCGGTTAAGATTCTTGTTTCTTCTCGTACCGAAAATATTCTTGTTTCGGGTGCAATTTTAATTATCCTTGTTGTATCTGGTATCTGGGGTATTTCACGCGGTTCTATTACCAAGATACGACTTTCTGCGGGTACTCTTATATAACGATAAGGATCTCTATATATGAATACACCTACTTGTACACTGCTAAAAAATCCCTGCAGTGTTTCTGGTTGGCCGCTGAACACAATACCTGCTGTGCCGTTTTGGCCGGATTGATCAATGATAAATTGTGCTGCCGCCTGTACGCTGGCTGCTGCAGTAAAGAAAATACCTGCTATACCATTTTGGCCCGATTGATCAATTGCAACTGCTGCTATACTGTCTAAGGTAATCTGTGGATTGAAACTTAATCCGCCGGCGACCGTAAAGGTTGCAGCACTATTAAATGTGCCGGATCCAAATAAAATATAATGTCCTGTTGCGGATAATTCGCTGTCGGCAAGGCATTGTGTAGTGCCTGCGAATATATGATTACCCACTGCAGTTTGTGTAAACACAGCCTCTGCAGTGCCGGTGCCAAATAAGATATAATTACCTGCAGCGGTCAATGACGCCGCGGCAGACATTGCGGTTAGACCGCCCAATGTAAGTGTGGGTTCGGCGGTTAATTGTGTTCTTGCATGTAAAGTTACACCATTACTGCCCCAAATATTATCAGGCCAATCATCCCAACTGGTGCTACCGGTACTGTCCCAAGTATAGGGATCGTAGGGATCATCTACGTAGACATAATTTGGAGTAATAACCAATGCTGACGCCGTAATTGCAGCACTGACTTCAACAGTATCGCCCAGATAATAATTCTGCTCTACATACAGGCCATCAACGTAGGGATCTGTAGCCACGCTGGCATATAAAGTTATGCCTCCGGCAACCTGTGCAGCGGCAATTGAAGGTAAAACTGCAGAGCCGGATCTTTGTACCGCGGCTGTGGTGCTTAGATTAAATGTGGCTGCGAGTGTGGGAGGAACTACGCTGATATCGCCCTGTGCCTGCAGGGCCGCCGACACCAAGAGATCACGTCCTTCTACGTAATCATCTTCTACATAGTCTGTGGCCACATAATCGCTGAGTGTGACTGTGACTACCCGTGCAAGATCTGCCTGCACAGCAATAGTGAACACAGCCCGGATGCTGGAATCTTCTACGTAATCATCTACTACATATTCCGGACTGACATAATTAATAAATTCAGCAGTCAGCACCATACGACGCTATTAGGCCAAGGTAACAGTTAGGTTATTGCTGTTAATTGTAAAAGTATCGCCTATGGTTACATTTTTAGCCGTGGTTAATGCACCATAAAATAATACATTTCCGGCCAATGCTGTGTTCCCATCGGTTATAGCAATGTGTGTTACTATGCCCCAATCTGCTGTGGCAGTGGGAAAAGTTACGCTTGAAGTATTGCTAATGCTACCGCCCGAAGCAGCATTTGCAAATGTGGCTGCTGTTCTTGCGTAGGCACTGCCGCTGGTGCTAATTTCATTAGCACCGGCTAAATTATTGGTTTCAAGCCCTGTGTTGCTGGTAAAAAGACCTACATATACTGTGCTGGGTGCTGTATAAGCAGTATTTCTTAGCGTATGATCAAGCAATTTATTTTCTAAAAAGTCGCTGGCTGCTGACATAATATCTCCTTGGTTTGCGAATATCCTGTGTCAAATATTTATATACCGGTAGACTACATTACCGGTTAGGCTAACTTATAACAGGTTAATAGATAACTGGCCGCGGTGACTTGATAATTTATGGTAAGGCCTCCGGGGGTGCTATCATAAAAAAAAGTAAAACTACATTGTTGGTCCAATCGCACTGTGGTATCTCCGCGGTCATCCAAACTGCCGGGCTGATCCGGGCCGAAACTAAACTGATCTCTGTCAGTGTCTCCGCTTAGATAAAGACCATTATAAACATCGCTGGTACCTTGTGGAACCGATTGTGCTGCTTGCGGATCTCCACCGAGATTAATTATACCATTAAAAACTATTCTACGTTGGGTAAGTGGCAAGGTAGCACTTAAAGTTATGCATTCAACCATGGGACCTATAGGTTGATTAGCCTGCAATGGGTTGGTGTAATTTACTGTATGTGTGCCTGATAAGGTTAATTGCCAAAGTCCAGGTTCCAGCGTAAACGTGGGCAGGCCTACTACACTGCTGCTGGCATAAGGACTGGGATCTAATTGTGTCCAACCCACGTTGTTACTGGCACTGTTTTTGGTAAATCTTATAGCGTGTTCATAAGCAGTGGCACGACCGGTGCGATGACGACTATGTCCTATCACGATGCAACAAAACCACGTGCTAAACTGACCAAATAGGTCGTGCCCGAATCGTATGTGCTGATTACTGCTACATCTATTGGTGCTGTGCCAACGCTTAAACTACTGATATTGCTTTGAAAACGACTGCTGGCCGGCCACGTGGCCGATCTGGTAGCACCATTGTGATCAATTATTACTGTTAAAGTTCCCACTTCGGGAAAATTAGCATAACTGAATGCAATATTTCCTGTGGCCTGGATACGTTGTACATTACCATTACTGTAGTCAATGGTCACATTGCCTTGAGTGGTTGAGTGCGTATATAAGCGTTCTTCATATCTATGCAATTTAGGAAAACGATTTTGCCATTGACCTGCTGTGCTATTATACTGTAATAGGTGTAGATCTGTGCTGCTTGTGATACCAACATTGCCGAATTCGCTGGCTACGCTATTAATGTTGTCAATGGCCTGTTTAATCTGCACTCGTGCTAACGCAGGATTATCCAAACCATTATCTACATTCGCGGTGGTTATATTTGCAGTGGGCCAAGTCATATAATTTCCCAATCCTGAAGTTCTTCATTCCATTGATATATGTTAGGCAGCGTGGGGCGTGGTTTTGGTCTATCCCATTGTCCGGTTACAGGATTTAAGGTAGCAGTGCCCGGTGGTTTTGGGGGATGAAATATATCCAACTGTCTATTGTAGATCCATCCGGGGCCTGGATAATTAGCCCTTAAGGGTTGGCCCCCCAAATAATGACGGCCTTCTGCTGTATTGTAACTACATTGAATCCAGGCCTGGGGATCTCCCAATACGCCCTGATCTATCACTGCCTGCTCTACTACAACGACTTGTATAACGCGGTCCTCTGAATCTATTTGTGCAAAATGTGCCATGGGTTGTCCTTAGAGTGTATAACTGATAATTGCGATGCCCGAACCTCCGGCACCTGGATCCGATCCATAACCCCCACCGCCGCCGCCACCGCGGTTGGCTGTGCCTGCACTACGGCCCGAACTGCTGAACACTTTACCGCCGGATCCGCCACCACCCTGGCCACCTGAGCCGTAAACATCGTCACCGCTGCCGCCACCGCCTCCACCATAATAAGTTGCGGTACCGCTGATATCGGTGCTAATTCCATCGCCGCCAGATCCGCCTGCCGTATTTCCCACGTTGGCTGCTATTGCTCCGGCTCCACCTCCCCCGGCACAATGATATTTGGTAGTATGTGCACTACTGTTTCTGCCGCCGCCATCGTTTCCATAATTAGGAGGCCCACCTGTCTGCGTGGCCACACCTCTTGCACTATTAGCATTATATCCCGCTCCTCCACCGGATCCGCCAGTGCCGCCTGCGGCATTATGATCACCGGCACCGCCTCCCCGAGCAGTAATATTACTAAAGCCCGAAGCAGCAGTCATTGTGCTATTAGCACCTATACTACCATCGCTACCATCACTGGGACCTCCTTTGTTGCCGCCGGCTCCAATCGTAAAGGTATAAACAGTGCCGGGAACCACCGTGACAGCATCACTGAGATACACACCTCCGGCACCGCCTCCTCCGCCGGCCCAAGCCCCACCACCTCCTCCGCCACCCACTAATAATAACTTAATTGAAGTTACTCCGGTTGGAGCAGTCCAAGTTTGGGTAGAGGTAATTGTGGTCACTGTGGCTGCTGCTGCAGTGCCTGTGGTACCTATGAATCCTTGTCTTGCTGCAAACATTATAGGAATCCCTTGTTCAAACTGGCATAATAGGTGCCATCATTGCTATAGACCGCACTGATAATGTCAACAGCATTGGCTGTAGTAGTCAATGTCCTGCTATTTCCAGCAAACTTCATATTACTGGTTAGTATACGGCTACCAGTACTGTCCTGTTTTAGTATGAGTAGTAAGGTTTGTCCTGCTTGAGGATTTTCAAATTGGCTGAATGTCACGTTGCCGGTCAATGTCACAGTTTGTACGCTGGCATTGGCAACATTAGGCGTTATTGTGGCTGCATAAGTTAGATTAGCAGTAGTTTCCTTGAAGTTGCGTAATTCTGCTCCGCTGAGCACACCTGTGGTAGTAATGCTGCTCAATGTGCCCACGCTGGTCACATTGGGTTGACTGGCTGTGCTCAGTGTGCCTGTGATCAAAGTGCCCGAAACATTACCAGTGCTGACATTGCCTGATACTGATAGTGATGCTAAAGTCCCTACCTGTGTAATAGAGGTCTGCACTGCATTAAGATTAATGGTTAAAACATTACTGGCCAATGAACCCGAAACATTACCTGCCAAGGTAAATGTTTCTAATTTGTTGTTGTTGAGATTGGTAAAGTTGGTGTCCATCTCGTTATGAGTAAGAGCACTGCCTTTGCCTGATCTTGTGGTAATAGTGGTCATATGGGGTTTTCCTGACGGTGGTTAATCATTGTTATTTATAGAAGACTGCGAACCCAGTTTGCCAGTTCCCTGGGACTGACTATCTGTAGCACTACCATCCCGTACAGTGCCTGTGCTTCAATACTGGCCTGACGCCAACGGTCACTGCCCTGCAGATAACCTTGATTTGGCCCTTTTATGCCTCTTTCTGCAGGATATGGCATACTGGCAGTGGGTTCTCCCATGCAGACTCCATCCCATCCTACGGCACACACACGAGTTTGCTGCCATCCGGCCAACAATGCCAAGGCCATATGTGTGCTCTGTGCACGACTGTCCACGCGATTATATGGTAAATCTTCTGGCCATGCTCGGGGTATGTACACTGTTTCTGGATCAATATCCCGAGGTAAGGCCCCTAGGTAAGCAGGATGACTCAAGACCACTGCATCATTGGTACCATATGGATATACACGATTTTGACTGAGCACACGAACCTGTGGTGGTAACTCAAGGTTCAATAACATACGACCACTGCAACCATTACCTAATATGATCCAAGTCAATTCCACGCTTTTTTAACCCCCTACATCGTTTAATTTGGAAAAATAATAAATATTCAAGAAAGGAATAGATTTATGAACGAGAATATTTTGGCAGAATATTTGACAGCGGTTGCGGCGAGATTTCAGGCTGCACATCGGCGTGGCGTTGACTTGGAGGCTTGGCCTCGTTTTGAAGCGATGTTGGATTATTTCAATCGTTATCAGCATATCAGACCTGGTCATTTTGAATATTTAATCAATCGCACTCATCCCAGGGGAAAATACCCTAATTATAGACAACATCGTGGTTATGACTGCAGTCTGGGCAGCATACCAGACTGCCCTGTGCATGAATTGCAGGCCATAGTGAATTGGCGATTACCTGTGAGTAGAGAACTGCAAACATTGATGGCTCAATTGGGATATAACCTGAGACAACTACGCCAACAGCAGAGATCTGTGGTTTCTGACAACGCCGCGGTCACGGATCTATTTGATTGGTCCTGAAAAAAACAAGTAAGTCGGCGTGCGGATGAACTTCGTTCATCTCTTGGTGGATATTAAATTAACAACTGATATTGAAACCGATAATGATGCTGATATGATCCGCGATTGAACCTGCTATACAGATCTCATGATCTATATTAACTATATAGCCAGGCAACTTTTACCAAAAAACACTACCATGAGTCTGTAACCGGTAGGCAAATTGCTATCATGAGTCTGTAACCGGTAGGCAAAAAAATCTACTTTTTAGACTATTAGAATAAATATTATTGAAAGGAAGGAATAATAATGGCAATTCCAATTCAATCGTTAGTTCAAAGATTACAAAGTAGCACCGGTATAGACACAGTTCGGGCTACCCGAATAGTAGAACGCTATTGTCAAATTACAGCACGAGAATTATTACAATTTTACCATTCAAACCAAAGAGATTTTCCCATAGCCCAATTGAGATATCTAAAATTACAGGATCCATTGCGATTTAGGGCAAATGGGCGTAGTTATTCAGGAAGAAATCTGTTACAATCATATCGTGAAAGATTATTTACGGTGATTAGTTTGGGAAATAATTTACAACAAAAGGTAAGCAAAGTGCAACTACATTATAGTTTAGAAGAAATTACACGATACGTGGGAACACCTATAGAATATGTGCAATGTGTTTATGGCGATTATAAAGACCAAATATCTGATCAGACATCTTGGGTTGATATAGATTTAGACAATTTGGCTCGTTATATTGAACAAACGCAACAGGCAGTCCAAGTCCATCACAGTGATAATTACCAAGCAGAATTGCAGCGTAATCTAAATCACGCTTTGGGTATTAGTTTAATTGCTTTGGCATTAGATGGTAAAATGCCGCATATTGCCCGTCCTGAAGTAAGTGCATTTGGTCGTGAATATTATGTTGGACCCAATTTGCAGATTGTGCCTAAACGTGTTCGTTTAGCAGCATTGGGTCCTTGTTGGGAATATGATTTGAACAGTAGTGCAGTTGCATGGAAATTAAGTGTCTATAGACAGATTTGCGATCTACAAAATCTTAAGTTTGAGGCATTTGAAACATTAGAATATATTGACCATAAAGCCCGTATTAGACAGCGTGTAGCACAATCTGTATTTGACACAGATGAAGAATGGGCTGTAAAAATTGTTAAACAAGCCATCACAGCCATAGGATTTGGTGCAACAGCACATACAGCACACTATGAGCACAATGGTCGTTGGCGTGTGCCTGCATTGGCCACTGTGATCACTGCAGAAAATCGTCTACATCGTTTTTTACAAGATCCATGGGTAGCCAATTTTATCCAAGAACAACGATTGCAAAATCGTACAATTTTGGATTATTATCGCCAACAAGGACAGGATAGCCAATGGCGACAGATTCCTGAATTATGCAATACAGCAGGAAGGTTAATGCCAAATAGTGTTATGGCTTATCTATATCAACAGGCCGAAACAGAATTAATGAATACAGTCCGACAATTTATACCAATGGAAAACATATTATTAACTGTGCATGATTGCATATACACTCGCACTGCCATTCCAGGTCCCCAATTGCGGGAAATACGAGCGGCATTACGCAGTCAAGGTCAGTATATATCAATTGGTCAAGAACAACACACAGCCTGTTTACCCTTAAAAACAGAAATAGAATTGCATCGTGAAAGAATTAAACAGGAAGAACAACTGGCAGCACAACGCTTTGCTCGTGATCCTGCACAGCCGCAGTTTGCCCCAACTAAATCACCTGCACAGACTTGGGTAGAACAGGATTACAATAAATCTGCCAGCAATTGCAGCAGATATGACCCAGAAGAAGAACTCCCCGAAGATAGAACGCAGATACCTAATAACCAAGATTGGTTACCGGATTGGGTTAAACAGAGATTGACTGCTTAAACTGTATACTATCTGGGGTCAACGGGCCTTCAACGGGTATATAGGTCCAACGACCCAATACGACCCTATTGCCTTTGCGGGTCAACCAACCAGTAAGCAGATCACGCTGCTGATCTGTAAAAGCCGTGTTTCGTGGTTCAATTATGGTCTGATTGGAGTGTGTTAGGTGTCGGATCCTGACCGGAATTCCGCATATCTGTGTCAATTTCATTTTGACTCGCTATTGAATAAGTTGTAGTTGAATTCAAATATGTTGTTAATCTTTGGGCTTGTGCTTGTTGGCGATCATATTCCTGATCAAAACTTTGGAAATTAGCGAATTCCTCTTGATCAAGATATGCAATATGGCAATGACAACGAGCACATAGTACTTCTGCAAACCATAGACCCTGTGGTTCAGGAAATGGTCTTACCAATTTGCCATGTGTTTTATGCTGTCTAATACGACGATTAAGCAGTCTGCGTTCTTTACGATTAATATATTCCACGACCGTATTTACCGACCTTTACCTGAGGTACGCACAATACCTATGGAATTACCAATTTGGTTAATTCTATATGTGCCCTGTGGAGTAATTACACTTTGCGTGTTAAAGTCTGCCAAACCAATACGATTCTGTTCTATTGGTGGCATACGGAAACAATTTTGACCTGTTTGTAGTTCTGCAGGAATTGGCCTACCCAAATTATCACTACAACTCAATGCAGCACTGGTTTCTATGGCATGCTGCAAATTGGCACAGCCCGTAAGGCCGCAGATTGCTATCACTGCAAAGAAAATTTTCATTTAGTTAATCTCATGAGTAATTGATATTGTGCCCATGCATGTAATACTGCAGCATTGCGTTGACCAGCGTGATAGTGTGCACGATAAATCTCCATAATGCCATCCCAATCCCGTTCGGGCAATTCTACTACCACAGTCTGCAGTCGTTCTACATCATGTACTGCAATTGTATGTGTTTGATCTGTGACCACCGACCAATTTAATTTACTGGGTTGGCGTATCATAATAGGATTGACTCCTCTATGAATTTTAGCCAACTTTAAGTGTGGATATTCGTCACCTTCAGTCATTATTTTCTCGCTCCCTGACGCTATCTAAAAGATACCTTGTAGATTGCAAATATTCTTTGACCTGATCCAGTATAGTAGCATCAATACGGGCTTGTTCAATATTATCCAAAACAATACCCAGAAGATAATATGATTGATTTATTTTATCTGTGACTATCATTCTACAACCTCTTTGTTATACTCATTGCGATTGATTACGACGGGTTGAACACTATACTTGGCAAAATTATCGTCTCGCCAGTCAGGAAATGCTATGTCAAATAACTTGCTTTGTATATTACATAGTTCGCGAATTTGTTTAATCTGCATCGCGTATTTTTTACTCAAAGTTCGTTTTTGTCCTGGAGGCCAGTTAGGTTCTATATATAAAAAATAGGTGTCTTCGTAGCCCAGCACAGACCAATCCTGGTGCTCCTGATCATAATAGGGATCAACCCACTCTCGTAGTTGTTGTTTGTAATTGCTTATAACTTCCTCAATATCCAAAAGTTTAGCGTTGCCTTTAAGAGCCTCAAATGTAAAATCTTGATTCATTCTGCTGACTCCCGATAAGCCTTACGAGCCAGTTTAATATCCTTTTTTGACCAAAACTTGATGGCTTCATCCCAGCACCAATCACCATCAAAGTTTTCAGAGATAATATCACCATGAAGTTGGTAAAAATAATCGTTGTCTGTGCGACTAACAAAATCATCACTGGTCACTTCATCCAAAATATCAAAAAGTTCTTGATTCATTCTGCTGACTCCAACTCTGCCTTAAATTGTTCAAACACTTGAGCATCTCTATGATCCAAATTATTTTCTTGGCACCAATTAATAAAAATATCAATGCCAGTGAATAAATCCAATTTTGCCCAATCTTTAAGTTTCATTCTGCGGCCTCTATGTGTATGTGTGTATAGCAGCGGTATTGCTACTATGACTCTATTATAAAATCGGGCTGAATATTTGTCAAATACTGAGTTTTTGGTGTTGTTTTTATGCCGAAATTGGGCTTTTATGGCGTCTAAATGGGGGGTTTTTCTGCAGGGGTATATGCACATAAGGAAATGCCCCATAATGGTCAAATTATGGGGCATTTATGACACTGCACTGGAATGCTGAGCCCCTGCCATTAAGGATCTGGAATAATTTGGCAATTTTTACATTTAGGCTGGGGCTCAGCACAATTATTTATCTCTGTCTGATTCAGGAACAAGATCTATATATTGATCTAACCAAGCATATTTGGCCTGACGTTTATGATGTCTAAGACTGCTGATTCTATAATTTTCCAATGTAGGAAAACGAGCCTGTATAGCCTGTTTAGTGGCCAATCTAAAGTATGCACAATCCTCTAATGTCCAACGATAACGTCTTCGTTGAGTCATATGTGGATTACCTACTGCATATGGACGGGTTTTGGGATGACGATCATTTGCGACCATATTGGTCATGGTATCACTGTGTGTGCCAACAACTAAATGATCGGGATTACAACAGGCCATATTACTGCACTTATGATATACTTCTTCATTACGGGCCAAGGCTCTTTGTAATTCATATTTTTTCATTGCACGGTGTGTAGTGGTCATAATGTGTTTTTGGTCTGCTAATCTAAAAGCACCACACATTCCATAACCCTGCACATGTCGTGCACCTTTTACCACATTCCAACATCCTGTTTTAGGATCCTTGATGCATCTTTTTAAGATTAATTGTCGCACATTAAATCTTATATCTCCGGCTACATCTGGAAATCTACGCTCAATATTGGGCTGTCTCGGCATTATTGTACAGTTCCTATCTCACTATGTATCCATTGAACATCATTATAACCCTGTTCAGTCCTTGTTAATATTCTTGGTTGATCAGTAATTTGCAGTAGTTCAATCCACATGCGGTCAGGATCTATGACATCAAACACTATTTCATAGGTCATGGATGTCATACTGGGTATTTTTAATCTGTTAATACTGTATGAATAACCAGCGGCAATGAGATAGTGAACTTCTGGATCTTGAAGGAAATAATCAGTGATGTTGTCGGGTAACAGATCATTATTGAAAGTGAATAATTCACTGTCATCAAATACCGTTAATCTATAGTGTAATGATGTCATAGTAAATTCCTATAACATATTTATATAAATAGGCAAAAAGGATACAAAATTAGCGTATATTAGTGCTAACTACTCTCACAGGTACATCGTGATCAATTAAAAAACCTGCGAATTTATAGGCCACGCTGGTGCTGGCAAAACGATAGACGCGAATTTTATCTGTTTGTTTTACACAAAGACTTTGACTAACCGTAAGTTTTTTACTTATACGTTGTGGTAGTAGATGTAGTGCCGGTGTTATGACCAATACTTCAGCGGCAGACTTAACTGGCCGAGATATTGGATCCAATGGCAACTTGTCGCCACGACGCACCTGTATAGACTGCCAAACAGACATTTCCACTTGCTCCATTGCTTACATAGGCCACATCTCCAGTTTCAGCGGTCAAGTTACCAACTTGGCTAACTGTTTGTGGTGTTAATTTTAGAATATTTTCAATTGTTACTCGTTGATTGCCTGGTTGTAATCTAATGGGCAATGCACTTATACTGGTCAAATTGCTGTTAATTTGACCTTGTGGTATTAGGCCTGAACTATCAAGACTGGGTATACCACTGGCAGCATCTCGGCTATTTACAATATTGTTAATGGCTACAACTGCATCATATAAATCTGCCCGTGCGGCTGCTGGACTATCGCTGGTGCTGTCTAAATTGCTGGTGCTGATTGCGGTATTGGGCCAAGCCATTTTGTTATTCCTTATTCAACTGCATAATTGTTATTTAACTGAACTAAAAACCAAGTAGAGGCATCTTTGGTCAATTGAGTCTGTGGAGTAAATGTGCTGCCATATCTCACACCTGTACTAATTCTTGCACTATTAATTAGTCCTTGAAATCCTGCACTGCCAGTACTGGGTCCAGGAGCACCTTTACCAAATGTAATATTGGTATCATGAAATCTATAACTACCTGCACTATTACTATAGGTAATATTGGGATGTAATGCTGAATAACGCTGTGTCCCATTTATATAATAACTAAAACGTGCAAGACCTGCTTGTTCTGCATCATTGGCACCACGTTCAATACAAAAATGATACCATTGATTATTGCTTAACACAAGATT
>Ga0129333_10003989_pt1 | contig 13840 bp, 21 predicted proteins | sample CPB6_08_DNA_FD_94474 | JGI IMG/M metagenome (GOLD analysis project Ga0129333, IMG submission 94474) | Freshwater to marine salinity gradient microbial communities from Chesapeake Bay, USA - CPBay_Sum_0.6_0.8_DNA | ecosystem: Environmental > Aquatic > Marine > Coastal | place: USA: Chesapeake... | reverse complement strand
GGACTTTTCCGTTTAGTATGTTCTAACGGACTTACAGTTCCTACTTCAGTTGCTGAAAGGTTCTCACTTCGTCACAATCACTTTTCATTAGATCAAGTTAAGGGATTGGCTGAAGACTTCTCAAAAAAACTTCCAAAGATCGAAGAGTCTGTTTCCAAAATGATGGAAAAAGAATTAACCGAAAAGGAAAAACTTCGTTTAATCAAAAGGGCAGTTGAGATTCGATGGTCGCTTGGTAATGCCCCGGCAACCATAGATGTAAGTGATCTCTTAACCCCATTTCGTCCCGAAGATGAAGGGAGTGACCTTTGGACAGTGTTCAACGTAATACAGGAAAAAATGATGAAAGGTGGTTTTTCTTACCAAACACCAAGAGGTAGAACGACCAAACTACGTGGAATCAAAAGTATCCAAGCATCACACAACCTAAACACTAAACTTTGGGAAGCGGCAGAGGATTTGGTTCTTGTATAACAAATAAAAACGGGGGTCACTGACCCCCATTTTAGATTATGGAGAAATTAAGTAAATTTAAACACGAAGAAAAGTTTTTAGAACTTTTAACGGATAAAAACCAAGAACTTTTTTCTATTATAGAATTAGCAGAAGGTCACGGAATAAGTCCTCACCTGTTATCAAACAAACCTAAGTTTATTGAGTATTTTTCAAATGGAGTGCAGTTCTCTGATGGAACTACTTATTTAGATTCAATTTTTGTATTTGACGAAAATATTTATATATATTTATCTAAAAGTGATGTTGCTATCTCTTCTTTTTCTTGTAAAATTTACTATCCTATAAAGAAAAAGAAAGATGTCGAGTTCTTTATATTAAACTTAAAAAAAATGAAAAAAAATGGAAATTAATGGTAATCAACTTCAAGAAAAAATTAATAATGGAGAAAAAGTAATTGTTGAAATGTATGCGACCTGGTGCGGTCCTTGTAAAATGTTAAAACCCTTGTTTGAAAAAGTTGCAAAAGAAAACACCTCAGACGTTCAAATGTATACTTTAGACGTGGATTCAAATAGAGACTTTGCAATGAAATACGGGGTTAGAAGCGTACCAACAATCAAAACCTTTAACGTTGGGGAAGTTACAAATACAAAAGTTGGTGTTCTATCAGAAGGACAAATAAAAGAATTAGTAACTGAATTAACAAATGGATAAGATAGCGGTTCTTTTCACAATGAAAACCTGTCCTCATTGTGTTGCACTTAAGGAAATTTTAGATAGGGACGGTGTTGATTATGTTGATAGGGATATATACGAGTATGAAGAAGACTATAATATGTTTGTCGAGGCAACTGGTAGCGATTTTGTTCCCGCTTTTATGCTAATCGAGGACTTTGATGGAGATGAACCAAAGACATCTTTATTTGTCCCTGATAGAGACTTCAACGATATTGATGAAGGTATTACAATAATTAAAGAATTTTACGAAAGATAACTAAAAACCCCACTATAAAGGTGGGGTTTCTTTTTACAGTAAAATAACATCTTTTAATCTATCCTGAATTAAATATGGTTTATCTAAACTCGGATTTAAAATATCATCAAAAAATTGATATTTACTTAAAGTTTCTTTGAAACTTGTTAAATCCATATCAAAAACATCTAATACCAAATTCTCAATAAGTTTATTAGATAACTTAGAATCTGATACAACTTTAATTTTATAATCTTCATTTTCATTTAATTCATTTGAATACTTAAAATATAATTTATTTATGCCTAATAAACTATACATATGATTAAAAATATAATGAGAGTAATAGAACATTGCTCTACCACAACCTAAACTATGTCCGTAAGGAAACTCTGAACTCACTGTAATTTCTGAAATAGGTTCGTATTCATCAACATAGAAAGACTTATTTACCGACACCCAACCTTTTTTTAAGTCATTAATGTTTTGATCGTATTTTATAATATCCAATATGTTAATATCTTTAAGCCCTAAAGAACTTAAAACGTCATCAAACCAATTTGAAAATTCATTTTTAACCTCATTTAAATCGACTAATTTATTACTTGTTGTTTGTCCATTAACAATTACAAAGCTTTCACAATCTGTAACCTGAATTATTGTATTTTCTGTTTTGTCGAACTTTGACAGGATGTAATCAGCAAATAGGTTTACAAAATACCTTCTTGTGTTTTTTTCTAACTTTCTCATATTTTTGATTTTTATAATGAATATAAGAATTAAATGAAAGTATAAAGAGTTATATGTAATCAGTAAAAATTTCGTTTATTATTTTCTTTGTTCTGGTCCAGTCAGGATATTCAGGAGTTCTTATGTCAATACACTCATATTCGTTATTAGAGAACATATTACTCATAAGTTCTGTATATCCACCAAAATATTCTAAAAATGAATCAGTATATGCCGAACCTTTATTATTTTCTAAAAAAGTTTTAATGTTATCAATAAAATCTCTTATTTTAATATATTGGTAATATCTAGTTTTTTCACCAACCTTTTTTGGAACCTCATCAATACGACCCTCAAAATACTCATCAAGACCATTATAAACGGCTTCATAAACCTCATCTTCATATGCACTGTTTTCAGCGTTGTAATAAATACTTCTCAACTCAGAACCTAAATCTTCTAAATCTTTACTGAAAAGTTCATTAGACGCATCCGAATCTTTCAAAAGGTCGTTTAGATCTTCAGGTCTTATTCTAAAATAACCTTCAGTCCCTTGTTCTTCAGATAAATGTTCAAAAAAGTCAGAATCATAATCCTCTAATGAAAGTTCTTGATTTCCAATTTTTTTGTAAACAATATCTTTAAGATGTGTTAAATTCGAATCATCTAAAACTTCTATTGTATCCTGTGGTGACATACTAGAATCATAATACCAATCATGACCTAAACCGTCCTCACCTAATACTAGTTTTGCGACATATTGAGGATCCACATCTCTTCTACTTGAACTACAGAAAAAATTAGATAATTCTTCTCGATCTCTTAGATATAGGTAAAAACCACCATTTCTAATTTCAACATCAGTTATTAAATTGTCAATGATAAACATAACTGTGTTTTCGTAATCTTCTTCTAAACCTTTTAGTAGTAATATATTTTTAAGTTCTTCAGGTGCATCGTTATATTTTAGATTCTTTAATACACCACTTTCCTCTAAAAAATTTATTATATCGTTATCCCAATCACGATACGATATTTGACCTAAATCAATTTCATCTAATAGACCATATTTTTTAACAAACTTAAAAAAAGTAATATAATCGTTGAAGTAAGGTTCAATTTCTTCCTCATATTTACCATCATTAAAAGAATCCACCAAATTTTTTGCCCTTTGTAAACTCATATCAAATAAATATCAAACAAAAAAAAAGGTGTCCCATATAGAACACCTGTAATTTTTTACACAACTTTAATTATCTTCTGTAATATTTTGAAATAACTTTTTTAACATTCTCTTGAACACTTGTTTTCTGAGGAGCGGCGCTTCCTCCGCCCTGTTGAGGTGTTGCACTAGCCTGTTGACTTTGTTGTTGTGCTTGTTGATTTGCTTTGTTTTTACATCCGCAACCCATAATCAATTTTTTTATTGGTTTATTTATTAATAAATACTTTGTAAATTAAACTTTAAGACACAAATAAAAAAAATCAATTATTTTATCTTGTAATATTTATAGAGTATGAAAAACTTTTTCAAGAATTTTCTTTTAGAACAAGATGAAAATATTGTTTCAATATCACCTGATGATTATTTAGAATTGATAGATGATGTTGGTGGAATTGCAGAAAGAATAACAAAACTAAAACCATATAAAGGTAAGGGAATCGTTATTACCGGTAGTTTGTCGGTTGCCGATAGAAAAAATATCGGACCATTAACAGGTCTTGTTAGAGTAATGGGTAGGTTGAATATTTCCAATACGAATATCCCTAATCTTAACGGTATTTCTGTAGATGGTTATGTTAACGATTATGGGTCTACTATGTGGAAAAATAAAATGCAGCAACAATTAAATCAAAAATTTTCAGAGTTGGATGAAAAAAGGAGAGAAGATGATTGGAATATTGAAAACGGAGATGATGAGTCAGAAAAAACTGAGGCTCTTTATAAGTATTTGAATTCATACAATGAAGTTGACACAGTTGAAGATGATGAAGGAAATGATGTTCCTGAAGACAAATATTATATTTATCCTTCTGGACGTGGTAATTATGGATATGGAAATCAATATGAATGGTTAGGAGGGGGAGGAAGCTTTAACCCAAAAACATATGACGTTTATAATGAAGATGAAATTGATGTTGCGGCTAAAAAAGCTGTAGAAATTTTAATAGATGATTCAGGTGTTGATTCTTTTTCAGAATGGGTTTGGGAACAGGCTATAGATAAAGATGAATGGGAAAGATGGTTAGCCGATTTTTATTACGATATTGTAAGAGATGATCCTGAAAACTATGATATACCACTTGAATTGTCCGAACAACAAAAAGGGTTAATAGAACAACTTCAAAAAACAATTAATTCTTTAAATGAAAGACAAAGAAGAGAAGATCTAACTGATGAACAATATAAAGGAATAGAAAAAAAAATTGAAGGACTTGAAGACACAATTCAAGAAATAAAAGACGATCCACAAGGTGATTATGACGAAAGTCTAATTGAAAATGAAATAGAAAGTAGAGTTGATGAATGGGTTGATGATATTAAAGGATTCATCAGACACTATGGTTATGATGATAAATTTATTTTAGATTTTGTAGACACTGACGAAGTTGCAAATATTGTGATTAACTCTGACGGTTATGGTAGTATATTAAGCTCCTATGATGGTGATTATGATACATATAATATAAATGGAACCGAGTATTATGTAATGAGAGTCAATTAGGTATTTATTTGTTTTACCTTTTGTATTAGTTTTATTATGAATGGCACGAAGAAAAAAAATAGAATTTTTAATGGACACCGATTGGATGTTCGAAAAACCTATTGATAGGGAATACAAAGAATACAAACTACTTTCATATTTTCAAAAAATGGGAGAAAAACTTGACAAGTTAGAGTTATACCCAGGTTTTATTGAACTATCACTACATCTCATGAATGTCCAAACCCTTATGAGAGATCACAAAATCATTTATACCGATAAAAAATTAATGAGTATCGATGATGAAATAATGGTAAAAGACTTGAAGTTCAAAGAAATTCCCATTATGTCAGATGAAGAATTAGAAGAATTTACAAAAATATTAATATACTCCGCACCAAGGATTATGGAGTATTTTAATATTGCTAAGTCAGTTTGGACCATTGTTTTTGATTCCTTAGATATGAAAGTGAAAAGAAATAAAAAAAATATACTACACCCAAAAGGTTTTTTTTATTTCATAGATCCTGACAAAAATTATTATGTTTGGGAATACGTAATAAAAAAAGAAACAAAAAAAAATCCACAACAAATTACAAAAGTTAAATTGATTTATAAAGATCAATTAAATGATTTGACTATTTCAAAAATTATAAATAACTTTTCTTCGTTTGATATAGATGATAAAAAAACTGGACCAATTTTTTTAATGTCGTCTAAAGGAGTATTCCCAATAGAAGAAACTTTATTACCTATGTTTAAAAGAAGAATTGCTGGTTTGATTTCACAAACAAAAAAGTTTGAACTAATTAAATTAACTAACGATGGGTTTTAATAAAAGATTTTTGAAAAAAGAAAACATCCTCTCTAATTTAGAAAACCTTATGAAATACTTAGACGCAGATGCGGTCATCTGCACTGATGATTTCTCGCACCAAGTCTATAGGTTATTCAATGAAGGAAAATCAGAAGAAGAAATAATAAATCTAATAAATAAAATAAAATGAAAATTAAATTGGAATATGTTTGGTTAGACGGATATAAACCTGAACCAAATCTAAGAAGTAAAGTTAAAATTGTTGAGTATGACAAAATTAAAAATGCTTTCTTGGATGGTAATTTTCCTATTTGGAACTTTGACGGATCATCAACATTACAAGCGGATACTGGTAACTCAGACAGGCTTTTGAAACCAATAAGACACTATATGCCCCCCGCATTTCCAATGGAAAACAACACTGTTTATGTTTTATGTGAAGTTTTGAATCCTGACGGAACTCCACATGAGTCAAATAAAAGATCTGATATTGGAGAAGGATTTGAAGATCTTTGGTTAGGTTTTGAACAGGAGTACTTTATACGGGAAGAAATTAACGGAAACATTCTTGGACACAAAAGAAATATCCTTAAAGGACAAGGTGAATATTATTGTGGTGTTGGGCATAATGTTGTTGGGAGAGAGTTTGTTGAAAAACATACTGATATGTGTTTGGAGTATGGTATCGATATTACTGGAACAAATGCCGAGGTTGCCCTTGGACAATGGGAATATCAGGTGTTTTCAAAAGGTAAATTAAAAGGTGGCGATGACTTATGGATGTCAAGGTACTTCCTATATAAGATTTCAGAACAATATAACTATCACATAGAACTACACCCAAAACCATTAACACATGGAGAATGGAATGGATCAGGATTACACACAAATTTTTCAACAGAATTAATGAGAGAAGGTGATGTTAATATGACACTTTCTGAAAGGGAAGAATATTTTAAATCAATCTTTTCGAGTTTTGAATCAAGACATTATGAACACATTAAAAATTATGGTTCACAAAATGATTTAAGACTAACTGGTGAATATGAAACACAATCCATAGATAAGTTCAGTTGGGGTATTTCAGATAGGGGTGCGTCAATTAGAGTTCCACAATCAACCGCAGAAAATTGGACGGGTTACTTGGAAGATAGAAGACCTGGATCAAATGCTGACCCCTATAAGATTGTACATCAAATTGTAACATCATTAAATAATGCTGAAAAAATCAACCAAATGAAATATAAAATAAACTATAAAGTTGATATTAAAGATTTGGATAAAAAATATGGGACAAAGTCAACAGAAGAAATTCTTGATGAATATAGAAATGATGACGATTATAATATTGATTCCCAAACAATGGACGGTTCTAACATAGAAACAGAAGAAATTAAATTTGATTTAAATGGAAAATAAAGAACAAGTAAATCACCCAAGTCATTACGGAGGAGAATCAAATGTTTACGAAACAATAAAGGTGATAGATAATTGGCAATTAGGATTTAATCTCGGAAATACAATCAAATATATCTCAAGAGCAGGAAAAAAAGACCCAAAAAAAGAACTTGAAGATTTAAAAAAGGCAAAATTTTATTTGGATTATCATATTAAAAGTTTAGAAGAAAAAATATTGTAGTATGTTGTAAAAATCATAGTATGGGGATATTTATATATAAACACATATTATGAAAAAACTTGAATTACAAATTGGTGAAAAATACAACTATTGGACTATATTATCATTATCTGATTTTGAAAGTAAAAAAGGTGAAAGATATTACAAATGTCAGTGTGATTGTGGAAACATAAAAGATGTTAGGGCACATCATTTAAAAAGTGGTAATTCTAAGTCTTGTGGTTGTTTTGTTAAAAAAAGAATATCAGAAATAAAAAGAATTGATATTGATGGGGTAAAATTTGGAAAACTAACCCCATTAAAAAGAGTTAGTCATAATGGTAGTAAACATTTTAATCATTGGTTATGTAAGTGTGATTGTGGGAATGAAGTTGTGGCATCAACAGGTTCTCTTAGGAGAGGTAAACATTTATCTTGTGGTTGTATACGAAAAGGAGAGGAAAACCATAATTGGAAAGGTGGAAGAATTATAATGAAATCAGGATATGTGAGAAAATACTCACCCGAACACCCAAATAACATAATAGGTTATGTGTTGGAACATAGACTAATTATGGAAGAAATATTAGGAAGATATTTAGAACCAAATGAAGAAGTACATCATAAGAATGGAATTAGGAATGATAATTCTAAAGAGAATCTTGAATTATGGGTTAAATCACAACCACCAGGACAAAGAGTTGACGATATGATTGATTTTTGTTATAATTTCTTAAAAAAATATAAATCAGAATTATTAAAATAAGTAAAAAAATGATAGAAACAAATAGAATTATAAATGGGGATTGTGTTGAGGTAATGAAAAACTTACCTGAAGGTTTTGTTGATCTAATTGTCACATCACCCCCATATGGAGTTGGTATCGATTATGATGTGCACGAAGATGATGTTGAATTTGAAGAATACCTCAATTTTGCAAAAAATTGGTTAACAGAGGCCTATAAAGTTTTGAAAGATGATGGACGAATCGCTTTGAATATTCCATATGAAATCAATAGACAAAAGAAAGGTGGTCGTATTTTCTTTGTTTCAGAGATGTGGCAGATTATGAAAGAGATTGGTTATGGATTCTTTGGAATTGTTGACCTTGAAGAACAATCACCACATAGGAGTAAAACTACGGCATGGGGATCTTGGATGAGTCCATCAAGTCCCTATATTTACAATCCCAAAGAGTGTGTGATATTGGCATATAAGAATAAACACATAAAAAAAATAAAAGGTCAACCTGAATGGACTGGTGAATTAACAGAAATAGAAAATCAAGATGGCACAAAAAGAAACAAAATGGTTTATAGTGAGACTGATAAAAAAGAGTTTATCGAACTTGTCTACGGTCAGTGGAATTATTTTGCTGACACTAAATCTCTTACTAAAGCAACCTTCTCAATGGACATCCCGACCAAAGCGATCAAAATATTGTCATATAAGAATGATGTAATATTGGATCCATTTGCAGGATCAGGAACAACTTTAGTTGCCGCTGAGATTTTAAACAGAAGATGGATAGGTATTGAATTATCGCCAAATTATTGTGACGTTGCACGAGGTCGAGTTCAAGCATTTGTGGATGAAAAAACTAAAGTTAATGTAGAGTAAATTAATTGAAGATCAACTTGTCACCCTCACTTATGTCGTATTTTTTACAGGTTCCTCCTTGGAGTTCTAAAACTAAATCACCAAAACCATCATAAGTTTGACACTTTTCTGTTTTACAAGGTTCACAACTATGTTGAATGGAAGATATTCTATTCCCATCTATGAATATTATATCTAAAGGTATAATACAATTTTTCATCCAAAAACCTTGAGGACCTTTTTTCATAAAAAATAACATACCATCGAAACTACCATCAAATTTTTTTCCCATCATTCCTTTTTGAATGTCTTTAGATGACAACAAAGGAATAACATTGAACAAATTATCATTTATATGAACTTCCATATTTATAAATATCTATGAAGAAATTTAAAAAAACCGCAGGTATAATTCTAAAACATAAAAATGAAGTTTTACTTTGCAAAAGATCGCCCCAAAAATCTTTACCAAATGTTTGGTCTATACCTTCAGGACACATGGAAGAAGGAGAATCACCTGGACAATCTGCAATTAGAGAATTTTATGAGGAAACAAACATTGAAATTGACACCAAAATAGATCTTGTAGGTATTATAGACAAATTTGAAAATAATGGCGTAAAGAGAGGTGCCATGTTTGTTTTTTTGAAAAACATTAATTCAAAAGAAACACCGAATTTAGAGGAAGCAAAAGATGGATTTGAACATAGCGAGTGCAAATATTTTACACTCGAGGAACTTCCCGAACAAAAACAAAATAAGGACCTAATACAACTAATAAAAAAAATACTCAAATAGTTTTTTCAAAAGAATTTTATTTCTATATTTGTAGAAATAAGACGATATGATAAAAAACACATTCAACCACAACATCACAATTATGAACGAGAAGTTTGGAACTATCCTCAAAGAATCCTTTGTGGATCCAGTTCAGTTCAAGATTTTTTTGAAGATGGTTGATGGAGCATTGAATCTCAAAGAAGATTTATCATTTTATGATGGTAATATGTTTTTAGTTCACATTCCACATAAAATATTAAAAGAGTCTATTGTTTTAACTAACATGACACCAGTATCATTAGGAGATCAAGTTAGAAATAAAATTGAATCATTAGTGTAATATGAAAAAAGTTTTATTAGCGTTTATAGGATTTTTAATCTTGTCGTCTTGTAATAAAGAAGAAATAAGACCACAAGAACCTTTATCACCACAACCAATAATTACAGATACAACATTTGTTGACTCTACATTAACATTAGAGGGATCTACTTGGGTTATTTACAAAGTCTTAAATACAGATTTTATTTATCAAGATGTAAGTGACACTTTACTATTCTTGAGTGACGAAGATTACACCTATAATCAGTTTTATTCTAAGTATAATTTGGATTTAACACCTAATTCATTTGTAGTAAGTCTGTATGACACTCCCTGGGGAAACCTTAGTGGTAAATTATACAACTTCAATTTAGTATCAGGAAGGATAGACGGTCTAGATTTTTATGACATATTTAATACTGAAAGGAAAATTAAAATTTGGATAAAAAAAATATAGTTTCTTTGTTATCTCTAAAACAAAGTGGTGGAGTTGTCGACCGTCCGATGTCGACCCAAAAGAAAAGGTGAAGAAATTCACCTTTTTTTATTTTTCGATATATTTATTATTAAAAAATATTAAATGAGAAATAAATTCATCATTTCTGAAAATGAAAGACTTAATATTCTGAGACAACATAACTCATTGAATCAATCTATTTTAGAACAATCCACAGGATCGACATCTGCATCAACAACTACCGTTGCAGAACCTCGTTGGAAAAGTTTGGTAAATGTAAATCAGGTAAAGGCCATACAGGCAAGAATGAACGATGAATGTCCCAAAGATATTTTAAGTACAGTATTAGAAAAATACCCCAAAGCAAGAACAGGTTCTTTACCAAACTATAAACTTAAAGAAGATGGTATAAAGGGTAAAGGGACTATCGCCGCTTTTCAAGCATGTAACGGAAAATGGATAATTGGTGGAATCGGTGGGGTCGCGTCAACAACAGGGGGTGGAGGAGCACCTTTGGTTCAGGCTCCAAAAATAGGAGAACCAATAAACGCTAATGATATAGCAACATTAACATCACTATAAAAAAAAACAACTATGGGAAAGGTAATTCTAACTGAAGGTCAATATCAAAGACTGAAAAAAAGATTGATAAATAACATGATAAATGAGGTCGACTATGGGTCAATTGCGTCTGGTGCATTGGCAGGCGGAGCTGCAGGGGCCGCATTGGGTCTTGCAGGTATTGTGCCTGGTGCCATGGTTGGGGTTGCTGCGAATATGTTGAGAGGTGCAGGAGGATCAAGAGGTGGTGTTATGAAAATGTTTAGTGCATGTAAATCACAAGGAGTTGGTAAATCTACAATGGCGGGAAGTACTTTGGACGAAATTGCGGCAAAAATACACGAAGCTATCTCAGGAGCGGGAACATGGGAAAATAACGTTTATAACGCATTAAACAGACTTCAAACAATTCCAGATCTATGTTCTCTTATTACAAGATATTCAGAAAATTATCCTGGAAGTTCTTTATGGGGAGATTTAGATGGAGATTTTGATTCAGATTCAGAATGGAATGAATACATTTACACACCACTCTTAAAGGCTAAAAGAAAATCAGAAGAACTTGCAGCAAAAGCTGCACAGGCAAAGAAAACAACAACAGGAGGAGGGGGTGCCGGATCAATCAGTGAAAAAAATTGGATGATACTATACTCACAACTTCAAAAAATGGGATTGGATGTACAACTGACAAGTGATAACAAAGGATTATATTGGGGTAAAGCACCATTAAATTATTGGGGTATTTGGAGAGATAGTTCAAAAAATGGCGGATATCCTTTCATTAAAGGAAATCCTCCTACTAACACTTATAAATTTTTAGACGGTGTGTATCAAGGTCAATCATTAAATGATATGTATGTGATAGAAAAAGGAAAACCTGGAGTTCCAATCAAGGTCAAAGATTTAATAGGTGCCAAAACTGTTTCATCAAAAAGTGCGGTAAAACCTAAAGTTGGTGCATCAGCGAAAAAACCGGTGGCAAAAAAACCAAGTTCTCCGTCAATGCCAGATATAGATTTCTCATCAGGACTAAAATAAAAATAAATAAGGGAGTTAATCTCCCTTTTTTTATGCCGATTTTTTTCGTATCTTTGTTGTATGGAAAAAATGTTATATTTAGTAAGAGGTTTACCTGGGTCAGGAAAATCAACACTTGCAAAACAACTAACCTCAAATGTATTTGAAGCTGACCACTACTTTTATGATAATGATGGAAACTACAATTTTATTCCATCCAAAATAAAAGAAGCACATCAAGAGTGTCAAGAATTTGTTGGTCATGCGATGGAATCAGGGATACCAAAAATTGCGGTATCAAACACATTCACACAAGAATGGGAACTTCACCCATATTACGAGTTGGCAATTAAGCATGGTTATTACGTGACTTGTATTGTGGTTGAAAACAGACACGGGAACAAAAACAAACACGGAGTTCCCGAAGAAAAAGTGGAACAAATGAAAAATCGTTTTGAAGTAAAGTTATGATTAGATTTGATAATATATTAACAACAGGTGTTGTTTGGATAACATCAGACACACACTATCATCACAATAATATTTGTAGAGGTGTAACAAATTGGAGAACTCAAGATGGAAACATTCCTGTAAGTTCTACAAGAAACTTTAGAGATCTTGATGAAATGGACTCAACCATCGTAAACAACATCAATTCAAAAGTTGGACCTAATGATACTCTAATTCACTTGGGTGATGTTTCTTTTGGTGGATTCGAAAGAATTGGTCAATTTTTAGATCGATTAGTGTGTAAAAACATCCATCTTGTTTTAGGAAATCACGATCAACATATATTAAAAAATAGAGAAAACATTAGAGATAGGTTTTTGTCTGTGCAACAATACCTTGAAACCACAATTGATGGAGCAAACTTCGTTTTATGTCACTACCCACTCCAAAGTTGGAATGGACTAAATAAAGGAGTAATACATCTTCACGGTCATGTTCATCTATCTTACCAGAACAAATGGGGTAATGGAAAAAGATTAGATGTTGGTATGGATGGAAATAACCTCCAGCCATATAAATTGGCCGAAGTTGTTCACATGATGGATAAAAGAATGATAGGGTCTGATCTAAACAATGATCATCATTTAGATGACTTAGTTGGAGTTGTGGGATAAACCATAACTCCAACATATTTATTATTATGAAAATTATAATCACCGAAAATCAATTGAAACTTATCAACGAAGTTTTGGGGGTTCCTGATAATATTTTGGATGCCGCTGACATGTTATATGATGTTGTTGAAGAAGACATCAGGTCAATAAATACAATCCAAGATGAGTATGAATTTGATGGGGAACTTGAATTCGAATTAGGAGACAAGAAAAAAATTAAAATAGACTCATATGAATTAATTGTAAAAATAGAAAAAATTGAAGATGAGGAAGGTGTCTTAGATATCCTACAAATGGGAATGGCAGGATCATTTGCATTTAATAGAGATGTTTTTATGAAAGAAAATGAACCATCGACAACTTTGGAATTGTCAATAACTTTTGCTGTCGGTGAAAATTGGAAACCCGAACAACTTATTGAAAAAATGGAGGAAGAAAGAGATGAACATGTTTCTTCTTTAGCTCATGAAATAAAACATAAATATGATAAACAGGCGAAAAGATTTTCTTTAGTTGGTCGAGACGCAGAATATCAGGCAACACAAAGAAGAGGTCATTTTGGTATACCAGCAATTGATAGAGTTTTTTATAGATATTTGTATTATATTTCAGGTATCGAGAACCTAGTCAGACCAACAGAGGTTGCATATGCAATGAGAAGAAAAAACATCACAAAATCACAGTT
>Ga0129333_10003988_pt1 | contig 13842 bp, 6 predicted proteins | sample CPB6_08_DNA_FD_94474 | JGI IMG/M metagenome (GOLD analysis project Ga0129333, IMG submission 94474) | Freshwater to marine salinity gradient microbial communities from Chesapeake Bay, USA - CPBay_Sum_0.6_0.8_DNA | ecosystem: Environmental > Aquatic > Marine > Coastal | place: USA: Chesapeake Bay... | reverse complement strand
TAGTTCATAAATTATATATGTATCATAGCATCTCTTCCAATAATCTAAAATCATGGACTAATATTGATAAAATAACAGATACTCGATGTATTAATTGTTATTGTCCTCTCAATAATAGTTCTACTATTAAAATTACTATTCGTAATGATATGAGTATTACTATAAATTTCATCCTTGATTTACGTAAGAATATTGTAATGGAAACCATTGAAAAAATAATCGAAACTAAGATCAAGTCATATTTACAATCAGTATTTGAAGAAAAAATTAATATTACACCTGTGGCAATTAAAATCTTTAATTATATAAGTATTTCTAATGTTTCCATTGAAAAATTAGCAAAAGTCATTTCCAGTTATCAAGATGTCTTTAAATCCATTAGTTTCAAAAAATCTATCAATCTTATTTATAAAAGAAGTTCTAATTTTACAAATGATTCATTTGACTATAATATTTATGTTCGTAATCGTCTTATTTTAGGTGTAGATAGAAAGGAAATTATAGAAGAATTAGTTACCTTTAATATCTCAGAAGAAGAGGTTCTTAAAATAATTGAACAAGAAATTGACTTTTTAAATGAATTGGATCAGCAAAAAATTAAGGCAGATTTAACAGAACAAAAATTAAATACCATTGTTGTTATTAAACAAAGTAAAACTGGTTTTGATGTAATCATTCATAATATCCCCAATAAAAAGGAATTGGGATATTTAACCTTCTGGTTATCTAAGATTGTTAGTTCAGCTCAAGAAACAACTATAGTTACTAAAAAGAAGGTTATTAAACCAATAACTCCACCGTCATCATCGTCTTCCACAAAAAGTGATGAAAGTGTTGATTTAGGAAAAATAAGTTATTCTTCCTCCGGTGGTACCAAACACGATGATAAAGATAGATATAAGATTACCTTATTGCAAAATACAGATAAGGAGTTGTTTGGAGAAAATTATGCACGTGATAAATGTCAAAAGAAAAATCAACCTTTAGTGATTGATAAAGAAACGCGTAAAAAATTAAAAGAAGACGGAAAATATTATGTAGATAATGAGGTTTATTATGGTAGTAAAAAAGAAAATATGAACTATTATATTTGCCCTCGTTATTGGTGTAAAGTTTCGAAAGTTCCAGCTCATCCTGAAACAGGCGATTGTCCCATTCCCGATGAGGAAAAGATTGAAAGCTTCTTTGATAATCCAGGGGAAATTGGTGTGAAGCGATATGTACACCTGGTGAAACCCAATAAGGAAAATGATATATGTGCTCCTTGTTGTTTTAAAAAACCACCAAAGGAAGCCGATTTGGGTAAATGTAAAAATTATGAAACCTATGATCCTAAGAATTTAACAAAAGGGGTTATTGATGAAAAAGATGAAAATTATCTTGTAAATGCAAATGCTCCTATTAATCCGGGTAGATATGGTGTTGTGCCTAAGCAATTACATGATCTATTATCATTTTCCACATCTATAAAGGCAGATAAAATACTCGTAAGAAAGGGGATTATTCATAAGGCTGCCACTAAAGATAAGGTTATTCATACCGATAGTTTAATTTTTGCTCTAAGTTATCTTTTAAATTTTGATAAAAAACAATCATTCATTACTGATTTAATCACAAAAATGGATTTAATTACGTATATGAGTTTGGAAAATGGAAATGTCTGTAAAGCATTTATGGATCGATTACCTATTATTCCGAATGAAAATTTAGGCCTAATTAATGAACTGAAAGAGTATTTAAAGAAATTTCCAACCATAAATGATTTATATAAACTTGATTTTGATAATCACGATTACCGTTTATCAAGATTTTTGGCTATATTCAAAAGTTATAAAAAGTTTATCAATTATTTATCAGCAAATGATTATACTACACCTAAAAGTTCTTATTTTATCTATGCGATGATCAGTATCATTTATAATAAATTACTCGTTATTTGGGATAAAATTGATAATAATATTTCAATCTTATGCCCTTATTATACCTCATTTGATGATTTAATAGCAATAATGGAAATTAATCCAGAGGTAATAATGTTATTGAAAGACGGCAAATATTATGAACCATTGGAAATACGTTTTAAAAATAAAGAAACTACAAAAATCTTCAAATTAAATGATTATCCTAAATTAGAGGAATTATTAAAGTCTTGTAGTGCCAATAATAAAAATTATGAAATAAATGATAAAATTTACAGAGATATCTATACCCTTAATAATTGGATTAAAACAAAGGTTGTTTTAGATAACTATTCCAAATTTCTGTTTGAAACCATTCTTATTAATAATGATTTAACTATTGAACATTTTCTAACAAAAACAGGTATTCTTATTACAATTGATAAAATTGGTATCAGTTTTCTTCCAAGAATAATTAAGGACTTAAATATAAAAAAGATTGCGTTTTATGACGATTATGTTTCTAAATCCTTTAGTATAAATATTTCACTCAAAGATTTAGAGACCTTTAAAAATAAAGTGTTATCTTTAGGAACTATTAAATATAATATAGGTGTTTTAGATACAGATAAACCTCAAAAAGAACCCGTTAATCAATTATTCACCATTCTTACAATAGAGCCAAAGGAAGTGGGAAACACTAATATCATTCATTCAAGGGTTGAAGATGATCTTTATTTTTATGATAAATATAATGAAACTGAAAATAAAAAATGGTTTCAATTACAAATGATGGTTTTTAACAGACTTTTAAAGGAATTAGATGAAGATAAACTGAAAAAACTCCAATCTTTACCACGAATTGATTACATAACTAAGATTATGAGTTTTTTTACTACCAATCCAGATAAAAATAAAATTAGAATTATTATTGAGGAAATCCCTATCTATAGCATTAATCATATAAAAAATTATTTAAATAAAATGACTTTATATTACAAATATAATTTCTTAGATTCAAATATAATCAAAGATGAAAAAAGAAAACAATTCCAATTTTCACAGGTTGCTTTAAATAAGGGTATGGATGAAATTATTAACTATCATAAATCAGCACCTCTTACCACCTTTAATAAAGAAAAGGAAATTGATTATGAATTTGATAATAAGATAATAAAAGAGGATACTTCAAAATTACCAGAATTAATGAAAGGTACATTTGAACCATTGAATAGTAAATGGGTTATGCATAAGAAAAGCAAATGGTATTTAATGGAAATACTTAAAGTTGATTATTATCAAAATAATTATTTTCGCGATTTTTTTGAATGGTTTGCCAATTTTATTCATATCAAAACCAGTTATCAAAACTTACTTGATATTACTATTCAAAAATTAATCGACTACAGGAATAATGAAAATGTAATGAAAACCTTATTCAAAGATAAGACCATATTTAATGTATTTTCCCTTTTAAGTGGCAAATTTTATAAAAATGTAAATGTTTATTGGGAGAAACACTACTCAAAATTAACAAATACTCAAAAATTGGAATTAATTGATAAAATTAAAAAAGATGGATTACATCCGAATGATTTAATGATTATTACAATGTCAGAAATTTTAAATATATCCATTCTTATTATTCATCGAGCTGTCTATGGAACCACCAAAAATGATGATATCAGAGGTGGATTAGACGATTTAATTGTATCTTCGACTTTTATAAAAGCCCTTAATAATTATAAAAACAGACCTCTCTTAATCTTCTTTAAACTTACAGATGAAGACGAAATAACCAACTACCATTTAGTCTTTAATAAAACTACTCCTGTAAGCACTAAAAGCTTTTATTTAAAATTAGATGATATTCCTAATGAAATAAAATTACTAATTGAAGAACATATTAGACTTGACGAAAATAAAGATATGGTTTTATTAAAGTAATAATTGAGAATCCTAATAGATATAGCCATCCAATATTTGAAAAATAACACCACATCGACCCCCAAGTTTTATATTTCCAATGATAATACAAACTTACGGATAAAATAGTAACTGTAAATATAAATGTTGATTTATATTTACTTAAATAAGCAGGGATAAGATAAAAGGCTAAGCCTATAATTATCCATATCAAAGGCAGATCTAACCAATACCACGACAAATGTTTATTTTTACCTATTCGCATTTGAAAATCCACGAATCTTAATTGAAAAATTATGAATAAAATTGCGAATATAAATAATGATAGTAATAAGATTTTTGATGCTTTCTTATCAGGTAAAAGGTAATTTAATAATATCAATTGTATTACTATTGTTAGAAAAGCAAGAATACTTAAATATCTATTTATAGTTACATTATCATAATAAGTCCAAGTTAAAAATTCTATAAATTGTATAAATGTAATCGACATCAAAATTAAAATCGTTTTTGGTGGAACAACCCCCAAATAATAGACAATAATTGCGGATATACATCCATATATAAAGGTATTTAAGGATATTTGTGCATTATAACACATTTCTATAATTAAGGAAATAATATAGAACCAAAAGGAAATTTTATTATGTTATTTTTACATTCTTCAGATAATAAATCAAAACGATTTAAATTTTTATTATGCCACCAATCATAATGAAAACTTACATACATCGGTATTTTATGTTTTGAATATAACTCAAGTAAATCATTTAAAATAAATTCTTCACCCCCTTCAATATCAACTTTGATAATTGATATTTCGTTTATATCAATATCTTTTATTAATCGATTCACAGAAATAGTTTCTATATTATAATCATTTGTATCATCATTATTTAAATAAATTTGTGAGGTACTATCATTTAATTTCGAATTAGATAGATATTTATTCTTGCCAAAATTTACAACGATGTCATCTATATTATAAATGGCTTTATGAATGAGGGTATAGTTATTATCACAATTATTTTTCATATTTAAACATAAATCTTTATAAGCAAGATGATCTGCTTCTATTGAATATACATATTTAGATTTTCTTGACCCATACATAGAAATGGAACCTATCCAAGCACCAATATCAATCATTATTTTGTCTTTGGATAAATACCTATCGAGAATATCAAAAGTTTTTCTTTCCCAATCGACATACGCATCACGCCAATAAGTTATATTTTCATCGTTTTTGTTTATGAAAAAGAATTCATCATTTTTATTTACCTTTTCATAATTTTCATTTATATCTTGGAATGTCAGTGATTTAATTGTAGATATATTATTATTATACATTAAATATTTATCGTAAATATTAATAATTTTGGAATCATAATACCAAGGTAAATGTTTTGCCGTAAAATTTGAAGCAACTCTCAGTGAAGTATAAAAATTATATTTTTTATTAATTAACGCAAATGTCGTATCTAAAGGAACATAGTAAACATCAATGTTATTATATTGATGTTTATTTATCCAAAATTGTTTTTCCCATTCATATATCGATTGATTACAAAAATAAGAACCTTGATACATTTTTTCTGAATCACTTATATCTAACGCAAATCCAACCTTATAACAATTAAATTTTTTTGATACATCTATCAATACATCAATGAAGTTTGATGGTAAATTTTCATTGAATTCTAAATCAGGGTCTGTTAAAATAAATTTATCAGGTAACTGATTATATAAATCAACATTTCTGGTTGTATCAACCTGAGGAGCAATATTCTCAGGTCTGTTAATTATTTTGACATCCACATGATTTAAATAATTAATTGTTTTTGGACAGGTAGAACAATTATTCATAATTAAAATGTTTTTATAATAATTTTCATTTATTTTCTTGATTTGCTTTAATGTGTTATCAACAAATTTATAATTATTATAACAAATTACTATAATAGGAATATCCATTAATATAAGAAATAAAATTATTGTTTATATCCAAAGATTAATTTATTTATAGTTGTGTTTACACAAAATAATCTGTGAAGTATTATTCCTAAGATGAATAATAGGAGAAGAGTTAGGAAAAAATTTAAATTAAAAAGCTTAGCTATTATAAAAGCCCCGATAATAGTTCCTATTACATCAACAATGGCTAAATTCATAAATCGATAGGAATGAGCTCCTTCATTTGGCCTTCCAAAGATTTCACTAAATTCCTTAAACGGACAATTCATCTTTATAAATAAAAAATGATTTATTTTTATATCACGAGGATAGCAATTATACTAACAATGACATATTAATCATGTCATTATTGGTAGGAGGAGCTGTAGCAAGTATATTAATGGTTGTTAATGTTAAATCGATTTCAATAACTATTACCTAAATTTATTATAGATACAAATGAAAAATCTTCCTATTTTGTTTATTTTCGATTTAGATTTGACAATAATTGGTGTTTCTCAAAATATCAATTATTATAAATATGAACTTCTTGGGTTTATTAATCAAAATTGCGAACATAAGAAAATGAACGGTGATATTTGTAAAATTAATAGAAATGATTGGATTAAAGTAATACCTGATGGATTTATTAGACCGGGATTTAAAGAATGTATTTTATCCATCAAGGAAACATTTCCAACAGCTGAGTTTTTTATTTTCTCGAATGGTACATATGATTATGTTAAGGATTATATCAGAGTTATTGAAAATAAAACAGGAATAAAATTTAATGATTTAATATTATCCAGAGAATATAATCTTATTACACAAAATAATAAATATTCAAAGGATCTAACAGATTATATTCAAGAATTAATCATCAAAGCATTAAGTAATAAATATAAAAAAGAGATTCTTGAAAAAAATAGAGAATTTATATTTACTGAAAGAATGATCATTATTGACGACAATCAAGTTATATGGAATGATAATCCCAATTTAGTGATTTGTCCCCCTTATAATTATGTTCCAATTGTTGAATTAAATCAAGATATATTGAATTTAATTTGTAAAAATAATGCTGTTATGAGTTTTATTCAATCTACTTCTGCCAAAAACATGATATTTCCGCCAATATCTGTAAATGGAAAAAGCAATGAAGAAGTCAGACAAAGTTATCATCTCTTTATAGCAGATGCATATTTGAGAAATATGGATGTAAATTTAAAATCATTAAAAGATGATTTCTTTCAGAAATTTGCAAAATCCCTAAAATCAAGAAAAACTATGGATAAACCATTTACAAAAGCATTTATTAAGAAGTTAAATTCAAATAATAAATAGACCAAGCTAAATAATTAGCAAATAATAACCATAGTAAATATGGGATTAACAAATATACTGATACGAGAGTCTTATCTGTTTTTGAAAATTGAATTAATGTCATTACTGCTAATATAAATATAAGAGTGGTTAATATTGCAGCACCCAACTTTTGTTTATAATAAAAAAAGACTGGACTATATGCAAAATTAAAGATGAGATGAATGATTGGCAATATCCAATATTTAAACTCTTGTTTATATAAACCATAATAATAAGAAATACCTATAAGGATATATAAAATAGTCCAAGCGATTGGGAAAACGATTCGCGGTGGATTAAATTGTGGTTTCTTTAATTTTTCATACCATTCATCTGGCTTTCCAATAGACCCAATCAGAAAACCTAATAATAATGGAATAACTATCCATAAAGAATAAAAATCGATTTTCATTCTTTATATTTACCTTAAAGATAATTAATTAATGATTGAATCTTGAATAGATGCGTTTATATAAATCTTATTTCCCTGATGTGTAATCCTAAAATCATAATTGCGAAAGTTAAATACTAACTCATCATTGGTAAGAGCAGTAATATAAGGATTAGACAGAGAATTTGTAACACCCTTTGAGAAAATCAACCAATCTGACTCATTTGCGAAATTCATCACATTGGCATCTATGGTATCACCATTTGAGATGCCAGTGGTGATATCATAAATACAATCAATAGCTTTGCTAACACAAGTAAACATCTCTTTCGTTTCGGTGATATGAAAAGGAATATAAATAATCATTTTTTTATGAGAAATAATAAAAATAAGTCCAATTATACTTAAACAATCTTAACCTCCTGTTTCTTGAGAGTATAGCATTCATCCTTATCCTTTAACTTATAATTGAACCCTATATCCATATCATCGAATTCTTCTGTGATTTCTTCTGGTTCCTCCTCTATAATATCAACCGTCTTCTTGGCTTTCTTTTTGTCCACTGATTTTAATAATTCAATCATTAGTTCCTCATCTAAAACTATATCAAAATTCCCTGATCCACAATTAGGAACTTTCCCTAACATCACTTGTGGTGAAATTCCAGAGGTATTATCATATTCAGAGAAGATACTACCGTTAATAAGCATATCCACACTCTCCTCAAATGAAGACTTACTTAAAGCACTACTTGAATTTCTGTTAATTCCGTGTCTATCAATCGACATTAATGTTCCCTTATAAGTCATAGTATCTATGAGTAGGGACAGATGTCTATAATTCATCGAACCTTCTCCTGTAACATTAACCAACTCATTATATAAGGCATTTCTGGCTGCTTCAATACCCAATACACTATGAATCTCTCTGATATCATTTGAAATCGTTCTTGTTTGGTCTATGTTTGGATTTGATAATATCTCCATTAAATTTGTACCATCTGTATCTAATACCCATTCAACCACCTTTTCAAACTCTCCCTTATCATCATTATAAATCTCATTTTGTTTCTTATTTAATGAAACCTTATTTACTCCCTTATATCCCTTTAATAATACTTGATATACGATATTGTGTTCCATTGCTTTAATTGCTGCAATTTCATCTTTATTTTCAATATCCTTACAGGCATATTCCGTCAATTTAATTCTAAATATACATTCCTCCGCATTATCATCACTATAAACACAATCGATATATTTATTATAAGCCTTGTTCAATTTCGTATAAATATCAATCATTCTCAATCCATAAGTAACCATCTTTTCCTTATTAAACTTCATTCGCAAGACCCAAGGAGAATTGCTTCGATGTTTATCAATTGCATCATATAACTGTTGAAATTTATTATAAATATCCAACATTGGTTTGTCTCTTGCAATTGTATTCTCACTATCCCAATAAATTTCACTATACTCGAGAATATCGGACAGTCGAGTAATTTCAATACTATTCTTGACATTCAAAGCAATCATCTTTGTCTTATCGATTCTTTCATCTTCGTATTCACCATTCTCATTCATCTTAGGATTTACAACAGTGGCAACATCCGGTTTCATATAGATGATAAGTGTGGGTGTTTTAGTTTTCTTTGTGGCACTTAAAATTTCCTTCAATCGAGGCACACCACTTGTGGCTTTGACAGCAGCAGCTGTACCTGACACGTGGAATGAATCAAGAGTCATTTGAGTACCCATTTCACCGATGGTTTGGGCTGCAACAACTCCAACCATCTCACTTGGCTGTACTAATCCCTCATTGAAATATTCATAAATTTGACCAACTAACCAATCAAACATTGCCTTTGTAAAATTATTCTTAATGATCATTCGTTTTGGCGATAAGAAAGCTCTTAATAGAATGTGGAAATGTATCATTCCCTGTTCCTGATCTTTCACATATAAATCTTCAATAATCTTTTCAATTTTATCCAAGACATAATCAGGTGTAAGATCTGTTAGTGTCCCAATAATTCCAATAGTGTCTCGACGTTTTACTGCAGTAGTTATTAATCTACTAAATGGTATCGGATAAGTAATTTTGCTATTTTTCTTATTTCTATTTACTTTCTTTATAATAAACATCTTATCATCAATTAAATCTCTGAAATGTTCATTTAATCTTTCATAGGTCTTTTGAGTTACATCCTTAAAGGCCTCGGGAGTTAAGTAAACATTTAATTTATCCACTTCAGTCAAATTATATTCCTCCTCCATTTTCATAAATGACATCTCTATGGTTGGCAAGAATTGCTTCTCTATCTTGCAACCATCCATTCCATCCTCCCCATATATATATTGAATAATCGTTCCACTTGAATTTCTAACAGTATTATCATAATAAACCTTAGCATCTTCCATCGCTTTCACAAGCCGGCGTTGTACGTAGCCAGTTTCACTTGTGTTAGCACAGTGTATCGCGTGTTTTGTAGAGAAGTTACCCGTTTCCGGAACAGAAACGTCATAAACTTTACGATATTTGTCCCGGAACTCGTCTTCTTTAATTTTCTGAATTTCAATAATTTCATCGAGAATAACGTCATTATTATACTTGAAATTTAAATGTTCATTATTAATTTCCAAACTTGCTAATTTTTCTTGCTTTTCTATATTAACTAATTTGATATTATCCTTGAATAGTTTCGCCCATTGAGCACGAATAGATAATACATATGAAGGCATAGTTGATTTAATAATAGCATCTGGTCTTTCTGTTAATTCTCTAACAGAAATTTTACCAAATATACCTAATCTTGAAAATAATAGCGATAATCCAACAATTAATTCCTTTGATGTTGAACCAGCACGAATTGTCTTGGTTTGCGTATCAATATTTCCATCTCCTGAAAAATAACCATTAATAATTCCTTTAACAAATTCAATAGGTGCTGTATGAGCAATATTTGGTATAAATTTATTGGCAGCACCGTGTCCAATAAACTTGTGTAGAAATTGTGCCAATATTGTACAATAACCTGTAGTAGTTACACATTTGTATTTTCTATTTAATATTCTTTCATTAACCGACGAATGAATGTCAAATTTATTAAACCAATTCGTTACAAATTCTATTACACCTTTTTCATCTTTAGTAATAGATACATCTCCTTGTTTTTCTCTTGCATTTCCATCGGCTAAGAATAATCCAATGAAAATACCATTATCTTCATTTAACTCGAATTTGTCAGTCATGTGGTATTTTGCTGAATTACTTGTATATGTATATAAGCAACCTTTTCTGATAATTTCCAGTCTATCCTTTCCTTCATTAAGAGTTCTTCTCAATGCCTTTTGATTGGGATAGGGAAGAGTAAAGGTCTTTCCGTGATTATCCTCCCACCAAGTTTTAGGCAAATTTTTAGTAGTGCATTTATTAATTAATTCATTTGCTGTGTGTAAATCAGTTCCATAAATATATTCAGTCTTTGGAAAATATTCTGATAAATCAATATAACTATTCATTACCGGTGCTTCCGGTAAATTCATAGTAACTGGAATACAATCCCCAACTTTAACATCAGGTGTTTCCTTCTTATCAAATTTAGATCCGTTCCATACAATTAAAGATTTTGATTTTGTTACTGTAACATCTCTGCCACTTTTAGTAGTAATCTTATATAAAATATCTCCTGGATCATGTCTACTTACATTTGTAATTTTTCCCCATATAACCTTCCCATCATTATGACAGGAAGGAATATAGATATCATTTGTAACCCCCAACATTTCCATGTTTGCATCCTCGGGGCCGAATAACTCAACCCCTTCTTTATTTTCGGGATTATCAATTTTAGAATCAATCCAATCTCCGATATTCACGCATTTTGCTTGTCCATCCTCAATAATTATAATAGGAGTATCTCCTGTAACTGATTTAACAGCTGTATCAATTAATCCTTCACGTCCACCCATAGCGTGAAAGAATACCTCTTGTGGCGATAAACCACTGATGAAACTATTCTCCACAAAACCACGAGCTTCAGGACCATCATCATATTTAGTAAAATGAGGTAAAGTTCTGTCACTGAATCCATAGGAAATTCGTTTACCATCCACATTTTGCTGACCAACACATGCCATAATTTGTGCAATGTTAGTTTCCTTTCCTTTAGATCCAGATTTGACCATATTAAACATACGATTCGTCTTCTCATCAATCTTGGTAAGACTAATGCGTGCAACTTCATTCGTAGTCTGATTTAAAATTCCAATAATCTCTCTTTCAATAAATTCCTCATTATTAAAGATGCTATTATTTTCAACATCTCCTTTTCTCATATCTTCCAATTTCTTATAGGCATTCGCCTTCATCTCTCTAATCTTATTATTCAATTCACTATCAGTACTTTTATCAGTAACTAAATCACTGATGCCAATACTGAAACCAGCTGTTAATAACCATCTACATACCAATCTCTGAGTATTATCTAAGAATTTCTTAATCTCAATAGGACCATAATCATGATAAATCACCGGAATCAATCCATTGGTAATATTATGAAATACTGCTTTATCTAAATTACCAGACACCAAAGTGCTATTATTAATAACAACCTTTTGTCCAGCCTTGTTTTTCTCTTCGATATATAAAGATGGTGGTAGGATTTCAGAGAAAAGTTCTCGACCAGTATAAGTATAATCCTTACTGGGTTTCGGTAACTTTCCCTTGAAATAACTATTGCACATTTGTAAATTTGCCATTTGTTTATCACTTACAATCGTATAATCCTTCGTAAGTCGAAATGAACCTACGAGGGTATCTTGAACAACTTCAATACTCGGCTTCCCATCCCTTTGTGCTAGGATTAGATAAGGGACTGCAGCCAAATCCTTCAATTCACTCATCGTTTGAATATTCTGAGGACAATGAAGATTCATCTCATCTCCATCAAAATCAGCATTATAAGGAGGAGTATCCAATACATTCAATCGAAAGGTTTGATAAGGCATAACGATTACCTTATGACACATCATACTCATCTTATGGAGAGATGGTTGTCGATTAAATAAGACATAATCTCCATTATTCAAATGTCTATGAACGATGTCTCCATATCTAATTTCATTAGCAATCTTATTCAAATCCGCATATTTCAAATTAATAGTAATCATATCATTTCCTTTGCGAATATATTTAGCGCCAGGCCATACATCAGGGCCATTCAAAATTAATCGTTTCATTTCTTCAATATTATATTCATTAACAACTTCTTGAAAGGTGATATTTAAAGCGACCTTAATAGGAACACCTAATTCATCAATACTAATATATGGGTCTGGTGTGATGACTGAACGAGCAGACTGATCGACACGTTTTCCATTCAAATTTCCACGAATTCTACCATCTTTCTTACGCATTCTATCACAGATAGATTTCAATTTCCTGCCATTTCTCTGTTGAGAAGGTGCGAGGCCTGGAATTTGATTATCCATCAAGGTGAATACGTGATATTGGAGAACCATAGTAATCAATTTAATAGTTTCTTCACTTGCTCCTTTACTAATCTTATCAAGAATATTATTATTAGTTTTGATAATATCACTTAATTTGTGAGTTAAATCGTCTTCTCTTCTTTGACCATTCTCTTCAATAATAGAAGGACGAACAGCAGGAGGAGGAACTGGAAGAACAGTTAAAATCATCCATTCAGGTCTATTCCAAGTAGGATTAAAACCCATTACTTCCATATCTTCATCAGTAATTCTCTTAAAAATTCTTAAAACATCTTCAGCGGAAAATTCGAGCTGACTTGAAGTCTCCTTTGATTTATCCTTCCATTCAGCAATAATCTTCATTGCTGCTTCTTTATTATATCTATCAGGTTGTCTTGAACCACATCCAATATGTTTATCATCACCACATAATTTAATCTTAGTAGTAGTATTACATAATTTAAAATAGGCCTCAAATCTCTTTTGATTATTCTTAATACTCATAATTTTAGCCATATCATTCTTTAAATCCTCGTGTTGTGTATGAGGAGATATTAAGATACGAGAACATCTATAACAAACACATTTCAAAATCTTACGAGTAATTTCGAAATAGAGACAGGAATATAATGGTTTCGCTAATGCGATATGACCGAAATGATTACAACAATGAGCGCTTTTAAGACCACAGGTCGCACATATCGAATTACCAGAATTTCCAGCACCCATTTTCGTGGATGATAAGGAATTAGACATATTCTCAGCGTTTTCAGTGGAAATATCATTTCTAGTGATATTACCAACAGACCGACGAACG
>Ga0129333_10003987_pt1 | contig 13846 bp, 5 predicted proteins | sample CPB6_08_DNA_FD_94474 | JGI IMG/M metagenome (GOLD analysis project Ga0129333, IMG submission 94474) | Freshwater to marine salinity gradient microbial communities from Chesapeake Bay, USA - CPBay_Sum_0.6_0.8_DNA | ecosystem: Environmental > Aquatic > Marine > Coastal | place: USA: Chesapeake Bay... | reverse complement strand
TAATTGACCAGCAGTTCCACCAAATAAGGTCTGTGCATTTACTGAGCTGTTAACATAGACACTGGAGGTATTTGTATAAACAGGACCGCTAGTGCCATTTGAAAGTAAAATCTGTCCAGCTGTGCCTGGTCCAGCAAACGCAGTTGTGCCTGCGGCGCTTTGATAAACTAATTGACCAGCAGTCCCACCAAATAAGGTCTGTGCGTTTACAGCACTGTTGACATATATGCTGGCTGTGACCACAAATGTTGCAGTATTTGCGCCCATTTGCAAAATACTGCCGTTAGTTCCAGTACCAATAAATGCTGTATTGTTTGGTGAAACTTGATAAGGTATTTGACCCAACAAGCCACCGTTAAGATTATTTGCTTGATTTGAAGTTCCGCTTGCGCTGTCGGCAGCTATAGCACGACCAACATATAGCGATGTTGTTGTTACATAACTTGGTGCGTTGGTGCCATTTGAGGTAAGTACCTCTCCAGCAGTACCCGGACCTGCAAATGCTGTTACTCCTGGTGCCGACTGATACGGTAATTGGCCTGCTGTACCTGCAGCAAGATTGGTTGCTGTAGTTGCGGTACCTAAGAAAGTGTGAGCTTGAACGACCCCCGTAGCAGGATTTACTGCCACTGTACTTGTAGTATAAACTGTTTCTGGTGTTGCCGCTGCGTTGTTACTGTCAACAAAGGTTACAAAGAAAGTGGCATTGGTTGCATTTCTTTCTGTAGCTACTGATCCGCTACCACCAGCTGCACTATCTGCAATGACTGCTCTATTTACATATAGTGTGGTGGTAGAAACATACGTTGGTGCACCAGTTCCGCCTGAGGTTAGTACCTCACCAGCAGTACCAGGTCCAGCAAATGCTGTTGTGCCTGTGGTGCTTTGATAAACTAATTGACCAGCAGTTCCACCAAATAAGGTCTGTGCGTTTACTGAGCTGTTAACATAGACACTGGAGGTATTTGTGTAAACTGGACCGCTAGTTCCATTTGAAAGTAAAATCTGTCCGGCTGTACCTGGGCCGGCAAATGCTGTGTCATTTACTGCATTTTGATATAACAGTTGTCCAGCGGTGCCTCCTGCAATATCAGTGGCGAGAGCAGCAGTTCCACTTAATGTTCCTGCAAATGAAGTAGCTGTTAATGTTCCACCAACAAATAATCCGCCTGCAATGCCAACGCCACCTTTGACCTGTAGTGCTCCGGAGGTAGCATCGTGTACACCGGTAGTATTTTCTAAAAGAATGCCGCCAGTTTTAAAGATGCCATATTCTGTGCCTGTAAACACACCACCAGAGCTATGGGTTCCTTTATTCCACCATTCTAAATAACCTGAACTGTTTTTCCAACCAATAAATGAATTGTTGTCATAACCGTCTTGAAAATTATGTAATACCAAACCAATGTCTTTTCCGTCATTGCTAGTCCAAGTATTTGCTACGCCACCGGGGGGTGTGTGTATGTTAATGATGTTGTCTGTATAAAAAGTATTGGTGCTAAAAACAAAGGTTGCCGTTCCGTTAAATGTTACGGTATCTTCAAATGTTGTTGCACCTTCAACTGTAAGTGCTTTTTTGATATAAACGTTGTCTGCAAAATAACTATCACCAATTACACCAAAGCCGCCATTATCCACAACTAAACTTTGACCGCTTGCGGTTGTTAAATTTCCTGTGCCGTTTCTTGCAGTGACTTGTGTAATGTACGCAGGAGCACTTGCACCTGCGGTGAGCAATGCACCCAATGTTCCAGACAGTGCCAACATTGCTGTGTCATTGGCTGCTGATTGATATGGTAAACTACCGGCTGCGCCTCCTAGAAGATTTTCAGCAAACCCTACCTGTACGCTTGTGGTTGATATAAAGGATGCTGTGTTCGCACCCATTTGTAATAGGCTTCCTTCAGTACCGGTTCCAATAAAGGCTGTACTACTTGGACCTAACTGGTATGGTATTTGACCTAATGCGCCGCCGCTGATATTATTTGCAGTACCAGCTCCACCAGTTGCGCTATCTGCAACCAATGCACGACCAACATATAGCGATGTTGTTGTTACATAACTTGGTGCGTTGGTGCCATTTGAAGTAAGTACCTCTCCAGCAGTACCCGGACCTGCAAATGCTGTTGTGCCCGTAGTGCTCTGATATACCAATTGACCAGCTGTACCGCCGAGAACGTTATTTGATTGATTGGCAAAACCAGCATAGAATGTAGAGGTATTGCTCCATTGGGGTGCCGTTGCACCGTTGTTAACTGTTAGTACCTGACCGGCGGTTCCAATTGACAAGAATGTACTCGAGTTAACGTCAGTCTGATATCTCAATCCTCCTGTTGCACCACCGCTGTCATTGTCTGCTAGTACCGATCTGTTTACATAGATACTTGAAGTATTTGTATAGGTTGGAGCACTGGTGCCTGCGCTAACAAGGATTTGACCAGCAGTACCCGGACCAAAGAAACCAGTTGCTCCTTCTCCAGTTTGATATAAACCCTGCCCAGCAGTGCCACCTGCAACATTTGATGCCGTACTGATTACACCGGTAATGACACCAAATACTGTGCCAGCAACATTAAGATCGCCGCCAATACCAACGCCGCCTTTAATTATCAATGCGCCTGTTGTTGTGCTTGTAGAAGCCGTAGTGTTTTCTACTGTAGCAACCCCGTAGATGGTAGTGGTGCTACCTACAATTAAATTTTTTGCAATCGCTGCGCCGCTGTCAACCTGTAGAGCATTGGTTTGTGATGTAAGACCGGTAACAAGACTGGTACCTTTTAAAACTATACCATTTTTTGTTACAAAGTCTTTTGAAATATTCGACATCTAGTTGCTCCAGGTTACTTGGTCACAGCCGTTCTACATACAGTTATTACCTTATTGGTTGCGGTGTAAGCACTAAAATAAAGTTTTAATTGCGGGTCACTAGGATTAGTTACAGTATCAACCTCTGAAGAAAATGCTCCTAGTTCGCCGTTGGAAGTTATTAAACCGTAGTCTGTAGTTAGTACATCGTTGTTATTTGTGACCAGCAGTAAAATTTCAATGAGTTGGAATTCACTGCTTAGGCCTACATCTTCTTCAACTTGTACAAGATATTTTGCACTACGATAAATGTTTGTGGGATATTGATCAATGATTACAGTTGCAGTGGTAGCTGTGGTTGTATAACGAGAGTCTATTACAGCATCTTGAATTCTTAAATGTTCTGCTGTGACTGTTCCTGCTACAGTAACATCTTCACCTACACCAATGCCTCCCGATACGACCAGTGAACCAGTGACTGTGCTAGTTGAATTTGTTAAATTTAAAAGTCTTACAACATTAGTTGTGCTGTTACCGTTATTTGTAACTGATTGTAAAGTATTTGTGGACGAAAAGGTTAATGTGCCCCCTGACTCAGACAGAGATATATCACCAGAGGTAATAATAGTCGCTGTTGTAAGTATTGATGATCCTGCAATCGTAGAACTATTTTGTACGTTAATTGATCCAGCTACACCCAATCCACCGCTTATAACCACAGAACCTGTGGCTGTGCTTGTTGAAACAGTTGAGGTAGATAAGGTAATTGGGTCATACTTAACCCAAGCAGCGCCGCTCCACTCCCAAATTTTATTTCCTACCTGATAATAATCTCCTACTGTAGGACTACTTGGAAAATTTATAGCCATAATTTATCTGCCCTTATCATATTAATTGTACCCAAATTCTTGATCCGTTATTGTCAAGATATTGCAGAACCACACCAGTATCGCTGTCAAACCAAACATCTCCTAGTTTTGCTGCCGCTGGGGCTGTACTTGTCGTGAATGTTCTTGGGGTGTACAGCAGATTACCTTCGCCAGGTTGCCCGTCAGTTGAATAAACACTACCAGGTACGTTTAATAAATTAGTTCCGTCAACAAAATAAGACGAAGTTGTAGTAGCCGTAGTAACATAGGTTAGATTTAAATCACTGCTAACAGGACCCGCATCTCCAATTATTTCACCTAGTGCCAAATAATAAACCATATCGGACACTGTGGTGTTGATCAATACGTTGGTGGCAGTGCCGCCAGACTGAATAGTACTAACAGGAACCCAAGACGGAACAGAGCCGTCGCTGTAGAGGATATGGTTTATAGGACCAATGTCAAGCATTACAGTTTGATCTGTAGCTGTTTGATACGGGATACTTCCCTGATTACCGCCTACTAGATTGAGTGCAATCGTAGAGGAACTGACAGTTTGCTGAACGGTTTTATGGAATATAACATCCCCGTACACATCGAGATCGTTAGCAACTATCAAATTTCCAGAAATACCAACGCCGCCTAGTACCGACAATGCACCGTAAGGTTCTAGTGCTAGAATTTGACCGCCGCCGGTATAGGTGTTGAATGCTGTACCGTCCAAAGGCATGGTAAAGTCATAATCATAATACAATAGAATTGACGTAGCAGTTTCATAACTGGCATAATATGTTTCTGTGGTGATTTCGGTCATGCCGCTAACACCTTGTAACAACACATATGTTCCGGTCGCTACAGCGAATGTATCAGTAAAATGAACTCTTACAGGATTGGTTTGTTCAATGTTGGTTATATTGGTTATAAAATAAGTTGCAGTTGCCCAAGTACCGAGACCTAAACCTAGGTCGCTGTTCATTTGTGTATAGCCGCCGCCATTATAATACAACAAGCTACCAATATTAACTTGGTCATTTAGGCCATCAACAAGATTGTCGCCGCCTATAGAAATATTTCCGCTGCCATTAGTTAAATTATTAGCAACATCGTGACCAAAAAGTATGTTGTAAGAACCTGTTGTAAGATTCTTTGCTAGTTTATGACCAATGAAAAGATTTTCTCTACCATTAATTAATTTTAATGCTGCGTCAGCACCAATAGCAATATTGTTATCATCTACTGTATTAACGTTTACTGTTCCGCTAGATGTATAGGCAGTAAATGCTGTGCCGTTTAAACTATTGTTTACGTTTACGTCTGTGTACAAACTAAATGTACTAGTTGATAGCCATTTAGCATAATATTCATTATTGTTTAGTTCTACTGTACCGCCAATGTCTTTGAGCGTAATTAATGTACCTGTTGAAAGCCCGTGGAAGGGAGAAGTAATAACAACCGGATTAGTAAGTGTAATATTTGTAATTGTTGATCTATATTCGTATTGATATACGCCAATGACTTTTAAGGCTTGATCGCCAATAGCAATTGTATTAACTAATTCTGTGCCTGAACTAATTGCTAAACGACCAATTGCAATGTTAGCATATGATGTTTGTAGCCCCAATAGTGCATCATATCCAATCGCTATACTTCCCTGGCCGGTAGTATTATCGTCGGGTTGAGGTACGGCCTCTCCTCTAACTATAATATTATTTTTTCCTTCCCAACCTGTGCCAATACGCACGCCGTTAACATAAATGTCTTCGCCGCTGTGTAGGCCATCTCTAATACCAATACCACCATCTATTAATAAAGCACCGGTTGAAGTACTGGTATTTGCGACCCCGCCAGTAACCACAACCGTTGAAGTTCCTGTACCGATCAGACGTATATTTTGATTAGGAAGATTACTGTACATCTCCCCAAGATGCATTTGTATGTTACCTAAACTTGATCTATAAGAAGTTTGTAATTTTTCATTAGTAACAACGGTATAGCCGGTTGAGGTAGTTGGTGTTGGCGGCAGCTGAGGCTGAGCATCAGCTAGTTTAATAAACTCGCCGCTGCCTCCTGATCTAAGTGTTGAGCCGCTAATTAATGATGGCATTTAATTTGTCCCTATTGGTTAGCAGTCTGCAACACACTCAGCACTAATTGACACGTGCCAGAAGTAAGTGCAGATGCATGAATACTATCTAGCTCCTCAACAATCATTTTTCCTCCTAATACAATCGCTGCGTCACCTGCAGGCACATCAAAGTTTTTAATCATTAAGCTTTGTGTCTGTCCTGGTTGTCCACCAAATCCTTGTGCATCAGGTAACACTGTTCTAAATCTATAATGCGCTAACGACACCGTTTGTGTCACAGTTGTTAAATTTGCAACTTGCGCAAGTAGAACAATAGAAGTAACTCCAATGGGCGAGGTGTAAACTGACGCTGTGGTATTAGTGGTCAGTAATGCCGTTTTAGTTAAGAATGTGTTTAACGGTAATGTTGCCATTTTATCTATTTCCTATCTTATTCAATTGCCAATATAAACGGTGTCATATTTGCGTATAAACTTTGAACGAATGTTCTACCAGTAAGAACGCCCGTTGCTTGTGCAATTACTAGCCCTGGGCCTATACGGAAGTCACCGTTTTGATCAGTGCTGGTAAAGAATACTTTACCATTATTTAACTGAACTACTTCCTTTGATTGATCTGGATCGGCAACACCTCTTTGGGGCAATGCGCCGTAATTTGTACCTGCTCCTACATATTCAAACAAATAACCAGAAGCACTGACATAACTTCTTTGATAGAAGTTTACAGTCGAGCCGTCTGGGAATAAGTCTGGTCTTCTCACTGGTTCACCTAGCGTTACTATGTGATAGGTACCCGGAATCATCCAATAACTTAAACCAGCAAATACGCTATTATAATTGCCGCCGGTTTCTAAATCATATATCATTGATTGTAGAATTATCTTAACGTCTCTTTCACATTTTGCTTGTTGAGCGGCGGTTGAAGCACCTAATTCTGCTCCGTAGTTATCTATTGCCCAGGCTGCTACTTCTGCAGCTAAGAAGTCTATATTCAATTCTATCAGTGTTACTGCTGCACCCGACCCCGGTGGTATAATTCCTTGCCTTGATCTTAGATTTGCAGGAACCACAGCGTTGGCTGCAGTGAGATTTGCTGCGCCCACTATTGAAGTAATATAGTCAAATCTTAAATCAATGAATGGTTCAGAGTCGCTGCCGCCAATCACAGTAGTATTGATAATTTGTGTAGCAGTATTTCCTGTTGTAGGAGTCACTGCAACGTTTGATATAATATCGCCTACACAAGATTTTAAATGATTAATAGATGCAATGTGAGCTGCAATCTGACTACTGGTTGAACCTTGATAGTTGGTGTTTGTATTTGCCGCTAACTTATTTGTATTTGGTACATACGGTGAGTCTGCATCTGCACTTGTTTGTACAGTATAATAACTGTTTCCGCAGAAGTATATTGTAAAGTAATTTGGGTTGATAATATCGCCACCGCCGTTAGTTAACGCCTGGTTCAATGTAATTGCGTTATAGTTAACATCCGTAACCACAGTACCGGTAGCCGCATACCATTTTAGATAATTTGGATTTGCTGGTGCAAGGCTAGGATTGGCTACTATATTACCTAAAGCATCAACCGGATTGCCGTCTGGGTCATGCAAGTAATAGAAGTCGTCATACTCTTTACCAAACTGATCTCTAATAAACACCGTGTTTCCAATTGCAACGTCATCGGTAGAAATATTGTTTAGGACAATAGTTCCGGTATGTAGCGTACTGGTACTTGGCTGCGAATTTAAAAATCCTGGAAAGCTTTGCTCATTGAGATGTCCGTCTGGTGGTATTACCTCCATTACTAGACCAATATGTGGTCGATCATCTTCATCGGGAACAAATATATTAACTCTACCCAAATTTGGCCAAAAACCTGTTGGATAGAATTGATCTAGATAAGGTAATGGATCTCCGCTACCGGGATCTATTCCTTGAGGACTAAATGGATATGATCTATAGGCAGGATTGAATACTGTACCGCTGAATTTTCTTGGGCCGTAGCCTTTTGACATGAGAGAAATGTCGCCAAAGTTACAGTTAGAGTTAGTAATAGATGCAATACCGCCATTATCAGCAAGTACTCCTATGCTACAGAAAATAGTAAACACTGACACGAGCTGAGCATATCCGTTATTTGTGATATGAATTCCTATTCCACCTTGATTTACCTGTGTAAATGCGTCATAAACAAATGATTGAATTGGGGAACGATCGCTTATCACACCTCCGTCTACAAGACTGCCCCCCATTGCACCAATTGGATCAACCTTTCTTTGATTCCATGTTGATGTACTACCTGTATATTCTAATGATAATTCTTCAACTTGTTCATCCTGTAAAGGAAAGACTAAAATGTCACCAATGTATAAACTAGAGTTTACACCAAACCCTATTGTGGATGTGCTTAATCCAATTCGGTATGTGGTTGCTGTTACAAGGTCTACTCTTGTAATTTGTGCTGGGGGTAGAACATCCGAACCATTCAAGCCAGTTAATGCAAATAAACCGCCGCCTGCGTATAGAGGAGGTGCTGACTCAGGACCATTTTCAATAATATTTGTAACAATGTTATAATTTCTAGTTACGGCCTCTTGAGGCATGTAATTACTGCCATATTCAAAGAAATTATTAATTACCTGTGTAGCAACAGTGCCTGTAACTACCGTTACAGTGTTATTAGCAATAATTTGTAAACTAATATCTCTTGCGTAATTAATTGCTGCTGTAGTTGTCGAAATCTGACCAGATACATAATTGTATCCTTTGGTCCAATATGATTTGCCTGCTTCAAGAGATTTTTGATTTCCACCTAACAATATGTCTTGGCTGACAGCGTCTAAAATTAAGCCTGTGTCTCTATAACATGAATCTTGGTCGTAATTAAACGAATTTGGATTGTATGTGGCATCAATGTAAGCAATGGTTTCTGCTGTTAAGAATGATCTGTTTGCTTTAATAATGTCAAATGCGTTCTTTGTTGATGTAGTTGCTACAGGAGTAATAGCAGATGGATATTGTGCGCCTGCTACTGATGGGCCGTTCAACAAAATGTTTGTTACTGTAGCAAGTGCTTGCTGTAATACTGCTACATCTGCAGACGTTCCGGTGCTTAAATTTGTAATAGGCTTGTACACTGTCTGTAAAGCAACATAGTTAGTACCGGTAATCAGTGCAGCGGCCACACTTACCATATAGTTAAAGGCGGCAATAGTTGCTGTTACTTCTCCTTCTACTACATTTGTTGTACCAACGTTATCATAATATCCTAAACCGGACTGAACTGACATTCTATTTCCGCCAAATTTAATGTCGTACGTAACTGCGTCTATCATGTAACCAATATCTCTTTCACAGGTTATTGTATCAAATACAAAGCCTTCATTGGTAGCGGTAATGTATGCTAGAATTTCTTGTTTGAGATATGTTTTGTTTGCCTGTAGTAAGTCAATTGCATTATTATAACCTGGTAACAATGTGCCGTTACCACCGTTAGCAATAATGTTGTCGGTCCAACCAGTAGTATTTCCCCCTAAGATACTGAGTATAGTAGCAAAATTTAATTCAATGTCTTCAATAGCATCACTGCTAGCAATATTTGTAGATGTAAACTGTGTGCCTGTGCTGTATCTTGTAATACCTGCCTGTAAGTCTGTAGTAGTTGTTATACTTTGTACAACTTTTAGAGACATGTCTCTGAGATATCTAACTGCACGAATTGTTGGTTGTATCTCTGTTACTATACTACCAGTATATCCATCTATGGCGTAATATTGTCTACCAGCAAAAGTTGATTGGCTAAAGCCGTTAAAATACATGTCAGATGCAATACTATCAAGGACTACTCCAGCATCTCTGCGGCATTTAATTTGATTGTATGCTAGAGTCTTTGGTGGTATGCAAAGAACATGATTGATATAATTTAAAGTTTGTTCCTGCACAAATGTTCTGTTAGCTTGCAACAGAATTTCTGCACTTACAAATGCTGCATCTGGGCCTGGACTTGCATATACTTCTGGGGCAGCACTTGGGCCGTCTTCAATAATTCCCACAGTGATATTGAATAGATTTTCGATTGATTCAAGTGTAACCTCTCCGCCGGTTAACACTGTGTTAAACACCTGCGGATAGGATACCAAACCAGTTGACGTGGTGTTTAGTGGTAATACTGTGCAGGTTGTATTAACAACAATTTTCTTACATAGTTCTGCTAGGTAGTCGATAGCACTAATTGTTTGGGTTTCTTGTCCTGCAATTACGCTGACTACGCCATCATAATATGCTAACCCGCTTTCAATGCTCTTTTGATTGCCACCAAAGGTCATATCGTAAGCCATATTTTCAACAAGTATCGCAACGTCTCTATAACATTTCTGTCTGTTATAACTGAAATTGTTCATTGTGGCATCGATGTAAGCAATGACTTCTGCCTTGATAAAGTTTGTGTTTGTCATCAACAAGGCATATGCATTCAATGCAGATGTTGCTGTGTTAAGAGTCAAAGAAATCGGCGTTTTGTTTGTAACTACAGTAGGTCCGTTTCTAATAATTTCTGTAATAATATCTAATTTTGATTCTAATACTTCTGCATCGTATTCATTGCCAGCATTCCCAACAAGCACCTGCGATGTTGCTGTTTGATAGGTAGTTGGCAATGCTGTCTTTGTAACAATATAAGGTAAAATACTCTTAATATAATTGTAAGCAGCGGTTGTCTGTGGAACTTCGTTTGGTATTGCAGTTGAAGTTGTGCTGTAAGTATAATAATATACACCGCTCTTAATTGACTGAACATTCCCTCCATGCAGTAAGTCAAAACTTACACCGTCGATAATGTACCCAACATCTCTATAGCATGTTGCACTATTAAATACCAATGTTGGATATGATGAAATTACATAATCTACAACATCCTGTTGCATTGATGCTTTATTAGTTTGTAAAGCATTGTATGAAGATACTGTCACAGTCGCAGTCGATGGTAGGCCTCCGTAGGTTACCCAATCAGTGACTCCAACAGTTCCATTTGTTAAAATATTGGTCAAGGTACTGAATAGAGTATTAACTGTTGCGGTCAATGAAGAATCTACATACGTTTGTGCAAGACCATTTAAGAACACCGTTGCAGCAATTGTTGCAGTAATTTCGTTTGGAATATCACCGGTATATGATCCCTGATTCCAATATTGAAGACCGGCAAAGGTGCTGTCGCTATTACTATCATACAACATATCTATGCCAATAGCATTTAGAATCAATGCTGTATCTCTTTCACACTTGGCCTGGTTATACGTAAATGATCCGCTGTTAAAAGTTGTATCAACAAATGCAACTACCTGTCCTTGCAAGAAAGGTTTATTTGCAAGTAATAAAGTTCTAGCATTGAAGAATCCTGGATTTTGTTGTCCAGCATTGATATATTGACCTACTTCAACTGTACCGGTTGACAATGTAACAACAATCGATGTTGTATTTGATGCCCACGTACCGGTTCCCACTGCAGATGGAATTTGTACTGTCTGCGATGGGATGAACATTGATCCGTCTCTCAACCAAGGACCAGACTGATTGGTGCAGTTTTGAATATAAGGAGAATGGAATAAATCTATTCTATCATTACCTGTTTGAGGAGGAAAAGCTGTTGCATATGCTCCCCTATTTGTGCCTGGTGCATAATCTCCTATTAATTTACCGCTTCTTCCGTTTAAGAAAGTGCAGAAGGCAATGTAACATCCACTTTCAACATGAAAGAGATCCTGTGTTTTGTTGATTGGTTCAATAAATGTAGTACGAATGTCTGATCCCATGATACTGGTATATGGTTTCAAACGTAGTGGATTGTTTTCTAAATAAAGACCCGCACTCACTTTAATCTGAGTACCTGATTGATAATAAGGGCTTCTTAATGCACCGCCAATGGTACGGCAGGCACGACTTGGATCTTGGGCTCGACCGTCGTTAGTATCATTTCCATCGACTGTTACATATAATACATTGGTAACAACTGGAGCAGTACCGATTGGGTTTCTACCTCTGACTTGAATCTCGCCAAAGATATCGGTAGCTCCTGCGGCTAGTACCATTTTACTTTGTGATGCTTGTAATCCTAAATATTTGTCATAAACATTTTCAAGATATTGTGTTGTAAAATTATTATCGCCGTAGACTACTCCACCGATGGTTAAGTCTTTTTCTACCGATGCCCCACCTGCAATTTTCAATGCGCCTGTGTCTGTAGAGGTCGATGTCTCAGTATTTTTAACTTCAATCTTGCTTACTCGCAAACGACCTATACTTGGATTGTATCTAAAAATTGTAGAAGTTGTATCTATATCTGTATCATCAGGATCACCAAATAGAGTGGTTCCGTTTGTAGCGGTCAGAGTTTGCGCAAAGATTGGATAAAATTCTATATTTGTATTTGTTGCCGTTACTTGAATATTAGTAGAAGTTAAGGCCTGAGCAATCTTGCCAAAAATAGTTCCGCCAACCGCGAGATCTTTTTCTATACCTACGCCGCCGGCGAAATATACAGAAGCTGCCTGTCTACCTGCAGTGTTACTAAATTGAGTTTGGTCGATAGTAAGCGGTATTCCAAGAAGATTTGTAGGATTACTGCCGTCAGTAAACTGTGTTAGTGCTCCAACTTCTAAGTTGCCACCGCCGGATGCATTGATGAAAACATCACCGCCGCCATCATTGATCTCAGTGTTGCCGCCTCCGGTTTGACTTATTTGAACATTGCCGCCGTTTGGATTGATCTGTGTGTCGGCGCCACCTTCGTTTATAATTACCTGATTACCGGCATCTAATTCTACGCTAGCCGGAGAGGTAACTTTAACTGCGGTATCCGCACTTATACGCTGAAAATCGTTAGATGTTACGTTTCTTGTACCGGTTTTTCTTGCCATTTAAGTTCTCGTATAGAGTATTTATCGTATTACCAAATTCGTATCTGAACGCTGTCCAATAATATAGGGTCTCTGTGAGGCCAACTTTTGTGTGCCTGGAAACGTATAGTAACTCCAAATGTTGAGTTGTTTACTGCTGTTACATCAATACCGCTGTTCCACAGATCAGCCTGATTTCCGTAAATCTTTTGCGGAGCAATATCAGGGCTTGCAAAATTATCACCTATGTAATTACCGTTAAGACAAAGCTGTACAGTCTCGTCCTGTGCTCTTCCATATCGTCTTGCATCTATTTTTACTTCTATGCCGCTAAGATTAGCAGGCAAATTTTGAAAATTAAAATTAGTCAATCTTAAAAACCATGTCTTGTTTTTTATGTCTGGTTTAGGAGATCTAGATATGTGATAAAGGGTTCCTATACTAGGCAGTAATCTGCCGTCAAAATCTTTTAATTCAACAAAAGATTTAGAATCATCCCAAGCAATATCAACCTGTTCCGCACCACTTTCACAAAATTGTACAACGGTAGAAGGATATGTCCAAGCAGTAGGCATATCTATATTTATTAATAAAGAAAAAAGGACCGGTTAGGGTCCTTTTCTCTCGGTCTATAATTTGTAAATTATAGATTAGTTTGATGCAATACTTACAATACCAGTAGATGCTGAACCTAGTGTCCAACCTGCTGCTGCATTGTTTACATATTCGTAACTACCAACCATAGTCTTCTGAATTAATACAGCTCTAAATGCTGTTAATTTCTTAACATAATAAGTGCTGCCATTGCTATCAGTTGCTTCAATGGTCATTTCACCTGCGCTAGGAGCTGCTGTAACTAGTTTGCATTGGCCTACGCCTTCGGCATTTTTTACTAGATATCTACGGCTTGCTTCCTGTTTTACTATGTCTGACAATAAAGCAGTAGTACCGGTTGAAAGGTAAGCAGATACAGCAATTGCATTCTGTGTTACTGCTGTTAATGCTGTGATACCTTGGAATCCTGTACCGTAGTCAGCAAATAAAATTGATCCGCTAACAGCGCCTGAATTTGCTACGCTAACTGTAACCACACCAGTGGCTACTGATGATACCTTAGCACCTGCACCTACACCTGTTCCACTTACACCCATACCAGCATAAATGCCGGTTGTTGTGCAATGAATTAGTGTTTCT
>Ga0129333_10003986_pt1 | contig 13846 bp, 20 predicted proteins | sample CPB6_08_DNA_FD_94474 | JGI IMG/M metagenome (GOLD analysis project Ga0129333, IMG submission 94474) | Freshwater to marine salinity gradient microbial communities from Chesapeake Bay, USA - CPBay_Sum_0.6_0.8_DNA | ecosystem: Environmental > Aquatic > Marine > Coastal | place: USA: Chesapeake... | reverse complement strand
GTATGTGCTTTTAGCGTTTGGGAGATTCACAGGATTTTTCAAAACAACAGCACTTACAATTACTGCACCTGCTCGGATTGTTGTGGACGCACTTTCGAATGCAGTCAAACTTGGCATCATGGATACATCTGCATTGTTGGAATTGCCTAGAGCGTTGCGTGTCGTGATGTCTGAAGCGGATAGTCCTTTTGCTAATAAGATTGCAGGTTACATGCGTAAGCTGACATCGGGCAACGCACAAATTACTGATGCACGAGTACGTCAGTTTATGACGGATCATGAAATCATCGAACCTGCTGCGGTTACGAAAGGCATTTATCAATTTACACCGAAATTTGAAAAAATAATGCGATATATCGGCAATATTGGCGGTGCATCACGCACGGCAACGCAACGTGTCGATGAAATTTTCCGCGCAGCAAAGGTAAGCCGTGATCTAAAACGTGTGTGGGACGGTGGACTCGCTAAGTCAGATGGGATCATTGATGTAGAGGGATTAGATAAGTTAGGTCAAGTTTCTAAGATTGGTCATGAGTTTACTGTAAACTCCATGCGTCAGTCGAAATACATGCGTAAATACTTTACCCAACTAATGTTTCCTTTCTTAAATTGGGCGGCGATTGATACATTACATTTACTTAGGTTTGTGAAAAACAATCCTGCAAAAGCAGGAGTATATCTTGCAGCAATCACCGCAGGGTTCGAAGCGTGGAACAATACAGGCGAACGTAGAAAAGTGGAAGAGATGCTTCCTCCAGAAAAGCGCCAAATTCCACACTTAATTACAGGCTATACAGGTAAAGAAAATAAACCAATTATTTTTTACTTCCCAATTTTTCCCGGTCTGGCATTTACACAAGCAACTGGTCTTGCAACTGTTCCGCAGAACTTAACGGACACTATTGTAACAAGCACAATTCCGGGCAAAGAAAAGAAAAAACCTTCAGAGATTTTGAAAAACCCAATTGAGCCACTGGCAAAAACAGTAACAGGTATGGCAAATCCATTCTTAAGAACTGCTGGTGAATTGGTGTTTAATAAATCACTGTACACAGACCGTCCGATTGTGAAGGAATCAGAAAAAGGAACAGATGCTGCTTGGACACAGCGATTGAAGTATGCTTTGGAACAAACGGCTCCACCGTACCGTGCATTCACTTCAGGTTTGAAAGAGTCGGAAAAGGTTATGCTAGAAGATGATACAGCAAAACGTACAGAAACACTTGCCACTGCTTTAGGCAAGTTCTTCAATCCAATTAAGCGTATTCGTAAAGAAGAAGATATGCAGAAACTTGCAGAAGCAAAAGCCTATTCTTTAGTTGAGCAGCGCCAATTGGAAGAAAAGAATCCTGCGTATCAAAAGATTCGAGAGCTGTATCCAAAAGCACTTAACTCTGGTGACTTCACAGCAGTCGCTGATGTGATGATTCAAGCACAACTAAGTGAGCGAGAAGTTGAATCATTTATTCGTTCAAATTATTTAGCGATGGTGCTTGATGCTTTCAGACAAACTACTGATCCGAAGAAACGTGCTGCATACAAAGAGCAAATTGAAGAATTGAAAGGCAAGAAAGCTGAAGAGAATGTAAGACGTGCAGGTATGGGTAATCTGGATGAAGCGCTACGCTACTACGAATTACAGCAAAAAGGGGTGGAGTAGTGTGGAACTAGCAAGTCTTTCAGAATATGGGGTCGCTGTCGTTGCTTTAGGTTTACTTGCTTATGCATTAAAGCTATTCCACGATAGCTACCGTGAAAATACAAAAGCAATCACTAGACTTTCAACTGTAATCGAAAAGCAGACAGCTAAAGAAGAGATGTTCATGGAAACAATTTATCCCATTGCGAAAGATACGAATGATCGTATTCGCAGAATTGAGGAAAAGTTATGACCTATGAAATTCGTCTACAGTTGATTAGCGATTTACCACAGCAACCTTATCGGAAAGGAGTGGGCAACTATGAAGGTGTGGTTGCCCACGCTACTGCTGTCATGAATGATAGTGACGAGAACCAACTTCGCTATTTTGTGAAGAATTGGAAAGATCGTCAAGCATTCGCACATTTCTTCAACGATCATGATTCGATCACCAACATGGCAGATGTACGCTATCGTGCGTGGGCGGCAGGTTACACTGCAAACCAACGCTATGTCCATGCAGAATTGTGTCAGTCAACAGACCGTAAGAAGTTTGAGGAAGCCTATAAACGGTGGACGTGGTTAATGGCAAAACTGTTATTCGATAAAAAGCTAGGTGTAAAAGATGGTGTCACGTTAGTTAGCCATAAATTCTGCTCCGATACATGGAAAGACACAACACACCAAGACCCAATGGAGTACCTGAAGTTTCATGGGAAGAAGTGGGATGATGTGGTGTATGATGTAACACTGTGGTATCAGAAGATGGAGGGATTGAAGGTGAACGAGAATGACGCTAGAAAGATCATTCGGTACTTGCAGGAAGCACATTCAACTGCAAAAACGGTACAGGAGAAAGAGGAGATTCATCGTTTGGCGAATGCGCTTAGAAAGGCGGCGGGAATCAATGAATAAGAAGAAGTATAGTAAAGCCGTGTTCCTACCACTCATTGCTTTAGGTATGCTAACTGTTCAAAAAATGTCTGGATTCACATTCAGTTCCGCAGAAATTCAAATTCTAAGCGATGGGTTGTTGGCACTCGCTGTAGTGATCGGTGTTATGACTGATCCACACGAATCAGAAGACGAATAAAAAACAAAAAACCCCCTGCTCCGATAGGGGGTTTTGCTCTTAAGGGACGGTAAAGAGCCAGCTATGCTCTTATTGTAGCCGAATATTCTGACTTTGTAAATAGAAAATAAAAGCCGTGCAGGACGCATCCCCACGGCTTGACCGTGTGCTCGTAAGCATTCACAGTCTGGCATTATTATTTTAGTTTATCTTTCAAACACTGTAAATACACAAGTGTATCTACTAATTCCTCCATCGCGTGGTCAATCCACTGTACATGGGACAAGCTATCCGCTTGCACCGTATGACCATACTTCCGCACACCCTTCTCGGTCTGCTTATAAAGCAATTGCATCACCTTCGCTAAGGAGTCGTTTCCCATCACACTGTTATTGTCCATTCACTAACACCTCCAAACTGAAAGGAAAGCGTGTTTTCGCTAGGTTATATACTGCTTTCGCATAGTCCTGAAATTCTTTCTGTGCATCATGGTTCAACCGTTGCTTTAGTAGGTGAGATACAGATTGTAGGCTAGCTGTCCAATACCAACGAACATACATCCCATAAGCAGGTAAGAATAACCGCGCTTGTTCTGGACATGCGCCCATCGACATTGCCCACTCATACAATGCTGTGGACTCAGTTACATGTTGATGCAATGCATTTGTTAGTTCAAAACCTAACTCAATACTCAATACATCACCTGAACCTTGTTTTGAGTTCTCCGGTTTACTGCGCCATTCAGATGTGTTTGGCACATAGAACTCACATTCTTCTGTAATATAACGGCGACTCGACTCGTTCCAACCGTCCATAATATGGTCTGAGCCGACTACTGTTTTCCACCACTGACGCGCCACCATAAGCGGTGCATAAATTTCAAACTGCAAAGTCGCATGACGGAACGGTGATGTGTGACCGTTCTCGGCTAAGAACTGAATTAAACGGCGGTCTTTCTCATCCAATGTGTCTTTTTTCTTGTTGTAGCTAACACGTGCCGCATTAACAACGGTTAGATCGGAACCCATTACATCATGAAGTCTTACATACCCATCAAATACCTGAACCATGTTCTCGGAAACTGTCATTATCCAAAAGCCCCACTCTCATTAGGTAGTCTAGTACATGATAAATTAGAACCTCTACTTCATCACGGTGCGGTACATAGCCATCTTCCACAAGACCTTCAAACACATATTCAATGGCATCATTAACATCCATTTTTACTACGAATCGGATGGGATCGTTACAGTTTGGACACCGCATATATCCGCCACCTTTCCATACTTTAAGAAGTATAAACCGTGTCGAATGGCATCGCGCATGTGTAGGTTTGTTGGCTTGCCCATGCACAGGTGTTTCCTACCTTTTAATTCAAAGACCCCCTGACGAACTAAGATTGGATCAGTCACTCGTAACTTATCCTTCGGGTCTTGGAACACAATCGGTATTTCCCACTTATAGCAATGCATCCGTAAGTAGCCGATGAGTTGCGGTGTTTCCATCATGGAGTTAGACTGTGCAGATGCTTTGCCAGCAAATAACCGATAGGATTCACAAACCACCAAGTTAATAGAAGGATCAATAAGATCACTAATACCTTCCCAATATGCTTCAATGCGCCCATAGTGAACCGCCCCCACATCGCCGAAGTCCTTTAGTTCTCCGTCTTGAAACAATGCCCATCCAGTGGTTCCATCACCTTCGCGTTTACTGAAGTTACCTGAAGGATCGAGTGTTAAGATTCGCACGAAACTTCCTCCTTTGCATCTCTTCATCGTAATGCAGTAACTCCATAAACTTCTCATCAATTCGGGCTAGGCGCTTGTCGCCTAACCCCATGACAATTTGCACTGCTTCGCGGTACACTCTCAAAGCATACTTCGCACCTTGCATTTGAAACTCTTCAATCTCTCTGCGTTCACGGCGCTTATCTTTCGCTTTTACTTGTGCTTTGTTCATAAAGCACCTCATTGTGGTCTACGGTTTTTAGATGCAGTAACCGTATAGACCCCATCATTGAATGTGATTTCTGCCGTTAAGCCAGTTTCCAAATGTACTGCGGCTGATAACTCACTGCGATATTTTTGAATGGAGCAGACTTGGTTATTACAGTCTTGGGTAAGACTATAATTGGCTACACGACCTAAGCCGTTCAATCCTAAAAAGCCGTATGCTTGTGTCCGGTGAATAATGCGAATGCTCTTAAAAACAGAATTGGTTTTCTTGTATGGTTTTACTGCAACAGACGCATTGATAGATGATGCCACATAAGCAAGTGCATTTTGTTCAAGACCTACACCGACCGTCTGAACAATATATCCGTTCGGCAAATAGCGTAGGTCTTGAAATGATACATTGTAGGTACTTGTAACAAGTGCTTCGGTTGCTTCAGGATAAGTATAGATAGATGTACCAACAATAGAAGCACTTAAGAATAAAACAGCTACGATGAATTTTTTCATTAGGATTTCCCCTTATCCGCCCATGTTTTAGATGTTCTCTCCACTTCCGCAACAATGGGTACTTGCACAATCGGAGCATGTTCCATCATCTGTTTAATTTGTTCGATGAAACCTTCTTCTCCTTTAGGTACACTGAAAATCAATTCATCATGAACACAAAGAATGAGCCGTGATTGTAGACCTTTCGATGTAATGAATCGGTCAATCTCGATCATCTTTTCTTTCAACATGTCTGCACAACTGCCTTGAATCAAATAGTTCGCACACTTGTAAAATCGGTTTGGATTGTTGATGTAGTAACGGCGACCGTACAGGTTTTCGATATACCCTTGTTTCTCCATGACGGTGTCGACCCATCGCTGATACTGCACAACTAAAGGAAACGCTTCGGTGTAACCGCGATTCATTGCTTTGGCTTGATCCAGTTCGATCTCTAACACTTCTGCGGCTTTTGCATCACCACCGCCATAATTGCGCATGAAGTTGAATCGTTTACCAATGTCGCGCCACTTCTTAAACTCCGCACCTTCTGCTGTCAGGTTCATCGCTTCAAGTGCTTTATTTGCTGTAGCCGCATGAACGTCTGTCGGTGTCCACGGCTTGCCATTCTCCATGATCCACGCTGATGATCCGTCAGCTTGCTTCTCATTCCAATCATTTAGGTCATCGAACTCGAATCCACCGATGTAATGTTTACACTTGAATGGGAAGTACGCACGACACAGATTCAAGTCACCGCCAAATGGAATGGTGTAATGTGCCTGTACACGAAGTTCAATCTGGCTAAAGTCGATGAAGTACAAGTAATCATCCGTTGTAGCAAATGCCCTGCGTGGATGAAAAATTTCTTCACCATTTACATCTGTAATCTTATCCTTTGGAAACTGTTGAGCATCGCCGCTAAATCGACCAGAGATGGGATTGAATTGATTCATACCAGTGTAGAAACGTCCATCGTAACTAGACGCATCCAAGATACGTTCGATATATGTTTCTTTCCACTTCTCTAATCGGCGCAGTTTGGAAATGACTTGCGCCAATTCATCACCTTCGCGTCCTTGTTTCACAAGGAACTGTTTGTCTGTGGATTTTGGCTCGTGACCTAAGCGTTCTGCGTATATTTGTTTGATTAACTTGTGCTGACCGACATTGAATGTTGTTCCAGCTAACTGGTGCGAAAGAACCTTTAGGTCTTGTATGTACTGCTCTAGTTTGTAGTTTGCTTCCTTTAGGTACTCGCGGTCTACCTTAATGCCTTGTCGTTCCATCTTGAATACAACAGGTAAAAGATTAAACTCCCTCGTCATTACGCTGGTCTGTTGTCGCTCCACAACCACAGGGAGCGCCTTTGATACAAGAATTTGCGTTAGGATTACGTCTACAGCAAGGTAAGGAATCATTATCCCCTGCGGTACGTCTTTGTACGTTGGCTTCGGATAGTTTTTGTTCCAATTGTTCCATACATCTACTACCTCCTGCGGCAAGTCTTCGTTCCCATCCAATGCGTTTTGCATCCTCTTCAGGTTCCAACCTACGCTTTTGAGCATTGCGATAAGTATTTTCTTGTCCATTGCTTCCTTTGACTTGATCCATGCTTTCACATCCTTTTCGTACTGGTCTGATTTAGGGTCGATGTACTTTTTACTGATGTGCTTCAAAGCTAAGGAATCCCCGCCATCACGAATTGAGATGGCTTCAAAAGCAAGACGTGCTAAACACATGGTATCGCCCCATTTTAGGTTTGCGACAAATGTATCGGTAGTCATTACATTCGCAACCATGTGCATGTCGTAAGTAGCGTTATGTGCAATGATCCGTTTGACGATCCCTGACCAATGCTTTAGTTCATACAGATTGTTGTGTGTTGGTTCAAACACGCGAACCTTATCATTCCAACACACTGCGGCAAGGAATGGACGTGCTTTCTTGATGTGCAATCCATCGGTTTCGGTATCGAATGTAATATAAGAAGGGCGGTCACACAGGAGTTCGTCTGTAATATCTTTCGTATCATCTACGAACTCAACCATATACTTTTGTTTTGCCATTTCGATGATCATAGACGATCCTCCTGTGTGAGTGGCTTCATGTATAGACGTTGCTCCGTTCTCTTTACAATGTCCATCGCCTGACGGAAACGGCGAGTCGCTTCGACACCATCTTTCGTTACCTTGATCAGATAGTTGGATGATAATGAGTTAATGACTTCTCCAAATTTATCTTGTGATAAACCGGACATGGCTTGTAAATTATACATGGTAATCGGTGTAGTCGATTGATAAATCGCACCGATCAATACTTTATGATTACGGATGAAAGATTGCATCAATTGATTCGTTGCTTCGTTGGTTTCATCTAACATCCTGCGGTCACGCACATATTCGCGTAATCTAAACAGGTCATTGTCGTAACATCGGCGCAAGAACTCGGATGCCCAATCCACATGTTCACGGCGAACGATCAATAGTTCACCATCTTCCGTAGAGAAGGTGCAACCTGCACAAGCAACGGCAATGCGCACAAGTTTCTTCCATGCTTCCACACCGAAGAATTTGATACGAGAATCGAAACGCTGGTTTAATTCATTGGCAATCTGGATAACATAAGATTCACAGCCATCTGCAAAGGTAATCTGCTCCGGTTCACGCGACCATACCCAATAGATCAAATTGCGATACAGTTCGTTAGGTAACGCAGAAAGTTTGGGTCGGTCAAGTGGTGATGTGCTTGATCCTTCTTCGCGTACAATCAGTAAACAGAAATCAAAACGTGCGATGTCTTCATCAGAGCCTACTAAGTCCAGTACCACATCAACACCGGATGGGTACTCCTTAATATCTTTTGATGTGCCGTTTGATTGCACTCGTGGGTTCGATAACCACAACATCCGTGTCTGTGCAGGTGCTTTGCCTGTAGATATCTTATGCACAGTAGCTACACCTGAAGAACGCATATCGGTGAGTGATGCCATTACTTCTTTTGGCATACCGGACATTTCATCCAAGAACACAATGCCACGATTGTTCCGTGGGATCGTTCCCCATGCGATACGGAAACCACCATGTACTGCTTTCTCTGCACCGCCTAAAAGACCTGCTGTGGTTGCACCTTTTACAGCGACCATGTTACCGATGCCGTAGTAGTCCATCATGCGCCGTGTCGTTTCGGATTTTCCTGTACGCGATTCACCAATGATCAAACCCTCCGAATATCCCTTTAGGTCATTGTCATTGAACAAAAACTTCAACGGTGCATGATATACAATATTCACTGCATGAACAATCATGTCCGGTGGTTTATACGTTTTTGTTAGCGCATGAACCTGTTCGACACGCTCACGCATTTTTTCAAACGGATCGCCTTGAAACACCTGAAGCGATTGCTTTAGTTCATCCGTCATCTTAAACGTATTCAAAGCGTTATCCGATATTTCGGAACGATGGACAACCATAAATACACGTTGGTCATCTAACGGATGTGCAAAGCTACGGAAGAAGACACGGTAGCGCATACCGTCCTCTAGGTTATGCCCAATCACATAAGCGTACTGCTCTACATCTTTGAAGTCCGATTCCATATCCGGTGTGAAGATAACCTTGCGCACCTCTTGCCTTGCCATTACAGTGAAGTCACCGTTCGGACATTTTGTGGGCATGTGGATAAAGTTGTGGATAGCTTTACGTTGTTGATCTTTATTCACATCGACCAGTTCCATGACGGTGTGTAAGTTTGTTTCATCCAATGTCCAGTACCCATGTCGATTTTTGAGTGGACAAATCTCACAGGTTTTATTTCCTTCCACTGCCCCATTACACTGCCATTCCACAGCGCTTGGTGTCCTCATCGGCATATCATACTGCCCTGAAGAAATGACACGGCAGGATAAATCACGGTTATGGTTTCGCCCATTCGGTACATCCCACAGATTCACAATCGGGTAAGACCTGTTTTTCTGTTGCTTTGCCATGTCTTCATCAAACGGAACGGCATTGTCGATGCATTCCTGTAGGTAACTTGCTGGTAACTTTCGCTTCACCAAAGCATCGGTTATATCTTTGTCCGTTTTCTCCCCAGATAAGCCCGAAAGTGTGACCAAATGTACCGAAGCACCTGCTTGATGTAGTTTGAAAGCGACAATCTTACTTGCGCTGACTCCTGCTCCGTCCATGTCGTAGCAGATGTTTACCGTCTTCCCTCGAAAACTGTGGAGAAATACATCGGGAAAAGCTCCTTCGCCGCCTGTAACGCATAATGCATTAAATCCGAATTGTCGGGCGAGTAAGGTATCATTCTCCCCCGCACAAAGCAAAGTGTCGCCATCACTTGCAAGCCATTCATCGTGAGGGAAGAGAAGTGGGCTAGCACCCTTTCGGCTCCGCATTTTTGGTTGTCCGTCAGGTTGGTAGGTTCGTACATCACAAAGCTGTCCGTGAAGAAGAATGGGATACCGAATACCGTCACCTGCGTAACCGAGTTTGTAGCGTCTAATGGTTTCATCTGTCAGACCACGCTCATTTCTTAGATAGTCTGCGTATTCCGTCTGTAGTAGTGCATCTGTTGTAATTTCCCAAACGTCTGGTAATTCTTCATAATCTGAAAATTTACCAAGATATGCTATAGCGCTTTCATAAGTGATGTTGTAAAGCTGTGCAATAAATCCGATTTCGGACATTCCGGTGTGCCGACCTTCTGCATGACAGGTCTTACAGTGAAACACACCTTTGTCCATATTGATATGTGCGCTAGGTCTTGTGTCATGCCCTTTGTCATGTTCAAAAGGACATAAGACATTTGCTTCACCGTTGGTCTTCAGCGTTGGGGAATTGAAGTACCAACTAAAGAATTCACCTGCCATCAGAAAACCTCCAAAGGAAAAGCCGACTGCGTTCACAATCGGCTTACCGTATCTTACAAGAAGTCTGTTGCATTCGTGTTGTCACTTGTTGCGAATGGATCAGCCGTTGCTGGTGTTGCATACTCTACGGTAGCCAAGTTGTACGTTTTGATCCGCGCTTGTGTCTTGGTTTCACCGTTGTAGGTATTTTCTTCATGCACTACTTTGATCCGCACTGGCTTGTAAAGAATCGCATTGCGGTACTCTTCAATCGTTTTGAAGTCTTTGCCGTTTGGCAATGCAATAGCTTTCGCCACTTGATGGAACTTGAACATCGCTTTCTCGGTAGCTACGAGATAATCCCACAGCTTTTGTTTGCGGTGTGGTTGCTTCACATCGTTACGCACCGTGATTGTTAGTTTGAGCATCGGATTACCGGACTTGGACTCGGTTACTTCCACATCAGAAATGATGGTTTCGTACTCACCTTCGGCAATAATCTCGTACTCGTTTGATCCTGCTTCTTCGTGGTTAATTTTCAAGAAACTCATTGTAACACATCTCCCTTGTTCTCTTTTTCGAATTTCAATAATGCTTTGATGAATGGAATCAGAATATCTAATAAATTGACCGACTCATCCGTCATGCCTGACTCATCGCTCAAATATTCCCTGTGCAGTTGGTGCAGTGTAATTGCAGTTAACAGCAATTGGTCAGGTGGCATAAGATTTACAGCATCGAAGGACATGGCATCACCATTTCTTGTGATGATCAGACCCTCTTTTACATCTTCGATGATTCCATTGTCATAAACTAACTTAATTGCATGAATGCGCTGATCCACTTCACCACTCCTTAGTCGATGTGTTTGATTCTACCCTTGAAACTTTATTTGAACAAGGGGGTTCGTAAAATTTATTTACGAACGTACCCCAATGTTTCAAAAATATCTGACCAGATCGGGTTAATAATCTGTGCATCTAATGGCTTTGCATGTTTGGATTGTCGTACACCTGCCGCATAAATGCCAGTGGTCTGTGTCAGCAATCCACGCTCTAGTTCTTTTGTTTCTTTGTTCTGGCGGTTGAACATGTAAAAGATGCCATCCACATGCGCCATCACAATATCGGCAGTGTCCTTACCTTGAAGCTGAACTTTTGTACCCACAGCTTGTTCTGTCGTTTCGTCTTTGATGACTTGCTCATGTGCAATCCAGATACAATGTATGGATTCTTCATTACGCTTCGTTAGTTGATGCCATGCTTTAGTGGTACGTGTGATGATATCCCGAAGATCGCCCCAATCCGCCATCGCTCCGAACTTGGTCGCAATCTCGCGCCGTCTGGACGGTGCATACGAGGTGGCAACGTATGTCTTAATCAACTCCTGCAAAGCTGAAATCGAATCAATCACATACAGGTCATACTCACATGGAACTTTTTGTCCATCAATCATGAAGTAGCCACGCTTAACGGAATCCGTAATTTCAATAAAGTCTTTGAAATCATCTACGGCAACACGATCCACATTCTTCGCTTGGGAGAGGACGGCAGAGCCGCCCTCCATGTCGATAAGCAAAGTCTTGAACTTCGGATCGTCTGCTGTAGATGTTTTCCCGACCTTCGGCTTTCCATAAAGGATGCCGTGAAACCCTTCCTTAATTTCCGTAGGTTTCGTGATCTTTAACATTTATAGCATCCTCCTTTTGTTGGTTCAGCGCTGCTTGCCATTGCGTCAATGCGATTGCTTTAGCCATCTCTAACAATCCAACCACTTCGCCGACTGCGATGAACTCTTGACCTTCACTTGGAACAACTTCCACATGAACTCCGTTTTCAACATGAACGATGATCTTCACTCTTCTTCACCTCCCTTCATTGAGCTTGTTGTATTTTCTCGATTTATTGTTACGAACTCATAACGACCATTCCAACGTCCCCATCGAATTCGTACGTTTAACGTTTCTAAAAAATCATCAATAAGTCTTTTTTGTTCGGTACTCATTTCTAGATACATACTAGACATTGCATCTAAATCCTCATCAGACAAAATGATTGCTTCTCGAATCATTCTGCGTCACCCTCTTCTTCAGTACATTCTTTTTCGCTGATTTTGATTTCTTCCATCTTCCACACAAGACTGTCTGTGACACAATCTGTACTGCAAAAAACATCACCTTCAAACACTATTGCAACATCACCAATGTTCAAGCGCTCATAACATTCTGCGCACTCTGCGAATTTTGTTTTCATTCCGCATCATCCTCCTTAATTTGAAACAACTCATTACGGATATGGTCAGCGTTAGAGCCGTCCATCTCTGCTACACATAGGGTACGGTATGGACAATCCCAATGACAGTCTTTCGTGATGTTACGATACCATCTACGGTTTGTTTTCTTATCGCGGATATCAAAGATTACATCGGTTAGTTCACTAATGGATGCCCGCATCTCGCTGATGTTACGCTCCACGTTGATACGGCGAAAAAACTCTTTTGGCTGATCTTGTAGCAACTGAAGAAAGTCAGCGTAATCTTCCTCCTTTAGGTTGTTATCCACAATTGCCTGTTGATAAAGTTGATAAGTGGTCTTCTGTGCTTTATCTTTAGACAACGCACCGGACTTCAATACCTTCGGTGGCTGTGGATAATCTTTTAAGATGATGTTATAGATGAATCCGTGAATTTTAATATCCATATAGCGCTCAATAGCGTACCAATAGCGACTAATCTGACGATCCATGTCACTGTTCTTGTCGAAAATATCTAATGAGTTCGTGGTCTTGTGATCAACGATCCAATACTTACCGTCTTCATCCTGAACAAGCAAGTCGATTGTTCCAGTGTAATGGATGGAACCTTCTAAGTGAATACGAAAGGACATTTCTGTATTCACCACTTTCCACTTCTCTTTACCGTAATGCGTGATGTAATGGTCGCACACTTCTGCAACAAGTCTTTGCATATCATCATACGTCATTTCATCTATGCTGGCTGATTGCTCCACCATATATGCTTCTAGTGCAGTGAATGCGCCAAGCTGTGATCCGGTTGCATACCACACTTCCAAAAACTTATGAATCGCTGAACCAATTGTCAGCTTTTCGTTGGCTTGTTTCGGTTCTAATCCTTGAACCCAGCGATAGTCATACCGCTTTGCACATCTAAGGAACTCAGTCACTTCTGATCCACGATAATCATGCTTCATGATCATTTACCCCTTCCACTTTTACCTCAAAAATATCCAACATTCTTAAAATACTGTGACGCATTGGATGAGATGACTTTGCATACAACTCGCGTACTTGCTCTTCGCGTGACTTCTTTAGTTCATAACCTTCTACCATACAACGGATGAATGTTTCATGAGGAAATGATTTTGACGGTACAAAATTCATTGCCGCTTTTGCTTTGTCGCCATTATATCTTGCGACAACTCTTTCAATTAGTTCCATCTGTTCATTCGTTACTTTAACCATTTCAATCTCCTTTGTTCCGTTATGTTTGTACTGCGTACGTTTAACTTAACAGGTTATACGAAATGTGTCAACAACTTTTGTGAAATTAAAAACCGAGTTTCCTCGGTTTATTAACGATACTGTTGTGGGATGTCGTTGATGATATCCTTAATTTTTTCAAGCATACCTAGATATAGTTCAATCTCTTCTTCACCTTCATCAGATCGTCCGATGTGGTCATCTAAACGTGCTGCGCATCGGCGCAAATCTGTAAAGCATTTATACATTGGATGTAGTTTCGGTAACGGCATTTGTTACACCTCCTGTTGATCCGAATCCTTTAGTTCCACGATCCGTGTCGTCTAATTCTGCCACTTC
>Ga0129333_10003984_pt1 | contig 13849 bp, 11 predicted proteins | sample CPB6_08_DNA_FD_94474 | JGI IMG/M metagenome (GOLD analysis project Ga0129333, IMG submission 94474) | Freshwater to marine salinity gradient microbial communities from Chesapeake Bay, USA - CPBay_Sum_0.6_0.8_DNA | ecosystem: Environmental > Aquatic > Marine > Coastal | place: USA: Chesapeake... | reverse complement strand
ATTTGTGGAGAACATAATCTGGAAATCCTGCGAAAAGGCCCTCTTCGTTCTCTTTGAATTCCCCCCTTTTTGTGGAAAGTTGAATACCAAGATAGTCCACTACTTCTCGAACATTGCATTCTGTCTTTCCCGTGTCTGTATTTAAGATATCATATAACTCGTAAAAGGATCCTACCATCAAAAATATGGTGGTCTTTGGACCATATATTTGAGTGTATGTCTTATACAAGGCGATGTATTCTTGAAACATGGTTTCTTTGCTCATCTGTATATCGAGTAAAATCTTTAAATGGCTCTGTCTTTTACCTTCCATCATAATATGGATTACAAAGATACAGATAGGTAACAACCGTTTGATAGGATCCCGCTCCACATTCCTTGTCTTTATAGGTGATGCTGCATGAAACCATTTTACCGCCATTTGGAGAGCGCAACCACCATTCACCATTAAAACCATCTGGTAAGGGCTTCTTGCATACTTTGCTCCATAAATAAGTAAAACATGCCATGGTAATACGACTCGCATATTCATCCAATGAATAATCAATGCACGGATTATCTGACGACTCGATCGAACCAGTGGATGCAAGCACTATACTCAATCCAACAATCACAATGACAATCAGAGCAATGATTCGCTTGCGATATTCATCACAAAAGAATCGACACTTTGTATTCACTGTATGATGCGGTGAAAAGTAAACAGATTCGGTTGAAAGCGTGATATGAAATCGAGAAGGAACCTGTAGTTTGATCTCTTCTACACGATGGGATGGATGAATACGATTCATTGTAACAATCGATTAAAGGGTTACCATGGATCTTGGACTGTCAATTTTATATCACCAATAACAGCCTTTTTCGACTCGTTGAAACTCGGAGGGTTTATCTTCTGTCAACGGGCGGGTCCATGTATCATTCACTAACTCCATCACCTTCTTATTTGTAAACCAACGTTTTCCAATCACTCCAAAGAATAATTGTAAGGCACCACCCACATAAATTGAGGATACGTTTAATTCACTGTGAAGAAAGTGTGAAAGTAACATGCCATATCCTCCTGCACCAACAAGTGCCACATCAAATGGGTTCGATTCATATGCATGGCGAAGCCTTGTGATACACTGTTCATAATGGTCTTTCCAGTCTTTATTCCCGTGATTTCCAGCAAGCGTAAACGGAGGACGGACCAATTGAAAGGTGCATCCTTCAAACCATGACCGATGCGGATACAGTTCCTGCAGATGATCAAGTTGTTTTTGAATGGTATGAACAAATGGATGGAGAATGAGAATGCGCTTTCCTTTTAATGCCATCATCCACGATGGCTCTGTAGGTGGCAGGTAGTAGGGTTCCAATGCCAATGCACTGATTTTGTCAATGTGAGGTGTGCGACGAGCAACAAACTCTTGACCTGCCCCTGTCAATTCATATACTTTACCGGTTGTTTCCCATATCCCAATGGCAGAACATGCCTCGTAGGCTTCAATCAATCGTGTCGCATACTCCTTCAGAGATTCATTAGATGTAATATGAATTCCAGCGTTATTCTCTAATTCCAATAAGTCCTGATCACGGATACGATGCGTCTGTTCTAATACATAATAGGCGACTTTTAATTCAATCCCTGCAATTCGTCCAATCATATGAGGCGAAGGGGAGGACAGTAAACGATGGATCAACGAATCGTCTCGGCTCATGGGTATGATTCTCTAGGAAACAAGAGAAATCTTCTAAAGTGCCTTTCCCGCGACGATTTGGGCATCCGCTGCAATTTGACGTAGCACAGATTCAGGAGCCTTACTGGTCGATTTAATTAATTTCTTTTGAATTAAATGCTCTCGCAACTTTTCAAGTGGCATTTCTTTTACTTTTCTAGTCATCTTTTTGGCGCGATCCATGCGCTTATGAAGCGATTTGATACCGAGTGTAATCTTTCGTGATTTTTTTGTCTGACTCTTCTTTCCGTGTTGAAGGCTGCCTTTAATGGGGGCATCCACCTTCTTTGGCTGAAGTTGAACCTTCTTAGTATGTTGTCTTTTTTTCAGTTCAACTTTAATGGTCTTTGTATCCGCGCCCCCTGTCTGTGAAGGGGGCTGGATAACGGGTTGAATCGATGGTGGAACGGGAGCAGAAGAGGGAAGAAGGCGAGGGGCAATCTCTGAAAGGGCGGAACCAGTTAGCCGTGACGAGTGGTTGACAGGCATCGGAGCAGGAAGGATAGGCGAAGGAGTCGGAACCATAGGAGGAACAGAAGAAGAAGCCGCCGCGGCGGTAGAACCACCTGTCATGGTAGGCAACGCCTTCTTCGAACGAGTCGTGCGTTTACCCTTTTTCCCGCCTGTAAATTCAACAGCAGCATCGCCTGTTAGGGTAACTTGCTTCACATGATGAGAATCACTCATTCTTTATTTAGTGTAGAGAAGTTAATTGACCTTTATCACGTATTACACCACTTAAAATCGTATATTATCATGATATTCAAGTCCATCCTTCTCCAAATTAATTAAAATTGATTTGGAAGAAAGATGTATTCTAATACCAAGAATCACTTCCACCCCGCCAACGAATCAACGAGAATGTCTAAGACGGCTACTGCTGCTACTGTTCATGCAACTCAGAAAACGACTACCCCGTTTCCTGATTATCGCCATGTTATGGACCAGTATTTCGCACAATCAGATGGAAAACAAATTGTTAGTCATCAGATCGAGTCTTTCAATCAATTTATTGAAGTAGACATTCCTGAAATTATTCATATGGCAAACCCTATTATGTCACGTGGTTCACCGGAAATCCCCTTGGCGGGTCCGCGTTCTGCACTTGCGACAGCAACAGGATTATCTACCACCGCGGCAAATGCCCTGATGGGAGATACAGTGGACGGCCCATCGATTATGGGAAAAAAGATTCAACACGAATACGAAGTGGTGATGGAGTTCGAAAAAATATCCATCCGCAAACCTACTATCTTTGAAAACAATGGCGCGATTCATCCTATGATGCCGAATGATGCACGCCTGAGAAATCTAACCTACGCTGCACCACTCAACATTGATGTCAAAGTCACTACCACCTTTATTGATCATACACGTAATGGTATTCGCGAGTCCAATGTCCGCATCTTTCCCAATGTTCATCTTGGAAAGATCCCTGTGATGGTTGGGTCCAAATACTGTTTGCTACATGACCAGCGACATGTTCATCCTTCTGCGATGGGCGAATGTCCAGAAGATATGGGTGGATACTTTATCATTCAAGGTGGTGAGCGTGCGATGATCTCCATGGAACGCATGTCTGAGAATCGACCCTTCGTCTTTCGCAATGGGCGCGGTAGTGCAAAAGAAATGGAAGTCGTCGAAATCAAATGCATCGGTCCCGATAACGATCAAGTTCCAAAATCCAATACTGTAAAAATCGTCTATCATCCCAAGAATCAATTGATCACCATGATTCGTGCCACTGTTCCACGCATCAAAACGGATATTCCCCTCTTTATCCTCTTTCGTGCACTGGGTGTCTTGCCTGATCGGAACATTTGTGAACTCATTTTGGGAACGGACGAGGAGCCCACCTATGATCCTGTCCTCACGGAATCCATCTTGGAAGCACAGACGGTTCGCACACAAGAAGATGCTCTCTTGTGGTTGTCAGAACATACCAACACGTGGTCCGTCAAATCGCAAAAGCAGGGAAATGTCGCTGATATTATTGGTGAAGAACTCTTTCCGCAAATTGGTGGTTCGGATATGAATTACGAGAAAGCGTGCTTCTTGGCGCACATGACTCGTAAAGTGCTATGGACTTCCTCGAAGCGATTACCCACAGATGATCGAGATGCATATCCGAATAAGCGCGTGGATATTCCTGGCTTCCTTCTTGCGGATCTCTTTCGCAAGACCTATAACAATCGCATGATCAAGGACATGAAAGCGGCGCTATCCAAGGAAATCCATGGCGGATCATGGAAAGCCACTGGCAACTGGTCAGAGATCGTGAATATCAATAACATTAATAAAATTATTAAATCGACAATTATGGATGTCTGTTTGAAATCCTCTCTTGCTACGGGTAACTTCGGATCGGGCAAGATTGGTGGCCCCAATAAAGTGGGTGTCTCTCAAGTTCTTAATCGTCTGAACTATTCCGCCACCATTTCACACTTGCGACGCATCTCCACTCCCATCGAAAAGACGGGCAAATTGATCGCACCTCGTAAGCAACACGGCTCACAGTGGGCGTTGGTGTGTCCCTGTGAAACCCCTGAAGGTCATGGTGTAGGTGTCATTAAAAATATGTCCGTAACGTCAACCGTTAGCATCTTTAGTAGTCCAATCACTGTTTATTCCCTCATTCAGGGTATGAACTGTTTGATCTCCCTAAAAGATGCTTCGATCGATCAACTCCATGGATATACACGTGTCTTTCTGAATGGATCGTGGATTGGCATTCTTCGTATCGAAGACACCACAGAGGTCGTAGATCAACTGCGCAAAGCCAAGCGATCTGGAAAACTCCATTTGTATACGGGAATTGTATGGAAGAATGCATTCAAGGAACTATGGATCACAACGGAAGCAGGTCGCATTCTCCGCCCCATCTATTATGCCCCTGCGGTTCGTGAAGTGATGATGGATCACACGGGTAAGTTGGCTCAACAGATCCTGGAGATCAAGGACTGGAATCAACTTCTGATGTGGAAATCCCCTACAGGAAAGCATCTGATGGAGTATTTGGATGCAGGCGAGACAGAAGGAGCCTATATTGCAATGGATTATGCGGCATGCTTGAAGGACCCTTCTTATACTCATTGTGAGATCCATCCTTCTGTGATCTTTGGAACAACGGCTTCCTATATCCCGTTTCCTGATCACAACCAATCGCCTCGTAATGCCTACCAAAGTTCGATGGGTAAACAAGCAATGGGTATTTATTCCTTGAACTTTCGTCAGCGGTTCGATGCGATGGCGCATGTTCTATGTTATCCTGAAAAGCCGATGGTCTCATCCTATATGAGTCGTATCTTTGGAGCGGAGACATTGCCTGCGGGTCAGAATGTGATTGTTGCCATTATGACCTACACGGGTTACAATCAAGAGGATTCCAACATGATCAACCGTGCGGCACTCGATCGCGGTCGATTTCGTTCGATCTTCTATCGCACCTATAAGGATGAAGAGCGCAAGAACCAATCCTCGGGAGAGGAGGAGAAGTTCTGTCGACCTGACCCCACAGAAACCAAACATATGAAGAATGCGCACTATGAAAAGGTGGCGGAAGATGGCTTCATTCCAAAGGACACCTATGTTACACCCGATGATATCTTGATCGGTAAAGTGGTTCCATTGCGCGTCCCCACGGGAACGGTGCTACCTGCGGGTGCAAAGAAATCACGAGATGTAAGTAAAATGCCGAGAAACAATGAAAGTGGCTATGTGGATAAAATCTATAAAAATCGAAACGGTGAGGGTTATTCCTTCGTAAAGATTCGAATGCGTCAAGATCGCATTCCAGAAATTGGTGATAAATTCAGTTCACGCCATGGCCAAAAAGGCACCATGGGTATGATTCTTAACCCAGAAGATATGCCCCAGACTGCATCAGGCATTGTTCCTGATATCATCATCAATCCTCATTGTATTCCTAGTCGCATGACAATTGCCCAACTCATGGAAACGCTTATGAGTAAAATTGGATGTGTGGCGGGCTGCCAGGGTGACGGGACCCCCTTTGGTGATACGACGGTAGATGATTTGGCAGGTCTCCTAAGGGATCAATATGGTATGGAGCCCTATGGCAATGAAATTATGTATAATGGATATACTGGACGCATGATGGAAACGTCGATCTTCATTGGTCCATGTTATTATCAGCGTCTGAGACATTGCTCGGCGGACAAGATGCATTCACGTGCGTCGGGTCCGCTGGTGATGTTGACACGTCAGCCTGCCGAGGGAAGAGCACGTGAAGGTGGTCTACGTTTTGGTGAGATGGAGCGCGACTGCGTCGTCGCACATGGTATGGCCGAGTTCACAAAAGAGCGTTTGATGGAATGTTCTGATCAATTCTCCTGCTATTCCTGTAAAGATTGTGGTCTACTGGCCGTGGTCAATCCTGAGAAGGGCATTTGGTTGTGTCGCGGATGCGGGAATACAACAAGTTTCGCACACATTCATGTGCCCTATGCAACCAAGTTGCTATTACAGGAACTGGAGACAATGTCCATCGGATCACGAATGATTACCCAACAGAAATTAATGACGCATCAGAAATAAAGAGTTCACTACTTATCGTTATAAAAAATCATCTTTTTTTATAACGATAAAATTGATGAGAATAAAATCTTAAAAGAAGACATAAGAACAACGGAAATAATCTATACTGTGAAAATGGAGACAATGGAGAGAATCGTTCGCATTCGTCAACAACTGTCACCCGACCCTCAGGCATTGGAGTATCCATTTGTGTATTTGAATGAATATCGTTTGATGCCTCGACCCATTATCGGCGAACCCTATGAAGAGAAGAGGCTAGAGGACTTTCCTAACTGTATCTCTTATTATTATTGGATTCACGAGGGGAGAAATGACGTAGATGCATGGAGAGCGCTCTTTCAGTACAAGGATAAGAATACAAACGAATATCGATATGGATTCTACATTGGAGAGTGTGATTATACTGGATTTGATTGTCAAGGCTCTATGGATATCTACGTAGCAAATCACTATTCGGTGCTGATCGAAAGAGCGATGGGTGATGCAGATTATGCTCTATATCTTAGGGAAACAGAAGATTAATCTGTCTTCTGTTTGGGCGCCATGAACGGGTGTAGAGAATGAATGACAGACAGACGCGGTCTCTTTATGGGATCATACGTTGAAAAACAACACTGACCAATGACTTTAATATTAATTTGTTTTTTTGTGAGATAACCTTTGCGATAGTTTGGTATCTTTCTAAAATAATTGGTAATGTAAAAGACATCGGGTGACTCGATCGCTCGCTGACAGAGATAACAGACCCGTTCTTCAGGCTCAGGCTGGTCATGCCATACGATCTTGTAATATCTTAAATGATAATCGTGATTTCCTCCTGCATACTCCCATGGCTGTTCGATATACATTTGATACAACATCGTATACCATTCCATCTCCCTCGGATCCGAGGGAATAGGTTCCCATCGATTTCGTAACATCCCATCAATGCGTTCAATGACTTACTCTGTTCTTAGGTTTTCTGTAATGTCAATTTTATAATCTGTTGAAAGGTCTTCTCACCCACTCGGACGCGAAACCTCGGCGGAGACAGAGAAGACAGAGACACAGGGATGACAGGAGAAGCAGGACGTCGATGATCTGCGTCGATTTGATTGTAAATGATTGGTAAAATGAGATAGGAACTAATTGCACATTGCTCCTCATTAGATGATTTTGCAATCTTATAACTAATATATAATTTTTCACCTACAAGTAAACTATTTGTAATAATATTTGTAATCGATCGATAATCCAAATAATAGTAATAAATAACAAGAATCGAACTAAAAACGATATTAAGTGTAACCAATATACAGGAAATACAGGCTGTATAATAATAATAGAAATTGTATTGAATGAGACGTCTCAAAAGTTCAGGGTAGTTTTTAATGTCATGGGCTAATGCATCCGATGGCTTATTTTCCTCATGATCTAAATATTTGATACACCATTTTTCACGCATATATTCGATAGAATAAAACCCAATCAATAGACCAATCGTTATAAAATTAAATGTAAGTGTAAAAGTATTGTAAGGAATTAATTCGTAAAAATTATCATATAATGTACATATTTCATCATTACGATTCGAACATCGTTGTAATACAAAGACGGATAATAAGCATCCATAGAATAACTTGAACATATCTAAGATATAGGATATGGTGCTAAGTAGCAGTTGTATCTGATCCTCTGTAAAGGCACACATTATCTTCACACCATCATATGAGATTTTAAATAGTGGTGTTATACATAATCGTGTGGATCATGTGCAGAAAGTGGCAGTAATAAGGGAGAGGATAGTTGGAAAATAAGATAGGGATCATGTTTTTCACGGGTTGTTTTCTTCTCAGGTTCGATATACGTTGATAAGTAGGCCAACACGATACTTGAAATGGCTAAAAAGAGAATAAGTTCATTCTCCTCCATCTTCTTTTCTTTTTTATCATCTACAGACTTTAAATTTATTCGATAGTAGTAGAAAATCATTATGCGTCAATCCGCCTATCTAGCAGAGTATCTTGGCTCGTTCTTTTTTATTTTGGCCATTCTCATGAGTGGCGGTAATCCAGTGATTATTGGAGTTGCACTGGCCATCACTATTGTCTTGATCGGTGGAATTAGTGGAGGCCATGTCAATCCGGCAGTATCCATTGCTCAATACCTCCAGGGTAGTCTGAGACCTTCCGACCTCTTGATGTATGTTGTTCTTCAGGTGCTAGGTGGTATGAGCGCATATTACGCTTACCGTTATGCGAAGTAAATAGAATAGTAGTTATGCTATGTATAATAAGACCACTTACAAGAAATCCGTTATTGAGATATCTTGTAATGGGTATATCATATTACATAAGTTACTTACGATGTTGAACCATAGAGAATGCAAGAAAGCAAAGGATACCTAGACTAATAATCACATAAGGTGATGAAAAAGATTCGTATCCTTCTTTTCGTTTTGGACTGCCATCAGGATTGTGAGTTTTGGTTGTAGCCACCCAGTCGTCTCTTGAAAGAAGAATGGGTTTACCTGTTTTTTCATTTATGTCTTGAACCCATTTCCGTTGCTTCCATTTTCCACCCGAGAAATAAGCAGATTTCTTATCTGAAATCCATACTTCACCCGTATCTGCATCTTGAATTCGTCCATATGCATCTCCTACTTCTCGTTCTACAAGACGACATTGAGGATATCCTGATCCAAAGATGGATGTAATTAAAGGACCAGGATCCAAGCCACGTTTCATGTCTTCAATCATTCCTGGTGCTAAACCCCTTAGAGGTGGTAACTTCATTTTTGCCATTGTTTGTTTCATCTTTTCTCCCAATGCACTCCCATCAGGAATTCCTTGAATATAGTCCCACATCTGGGCACCATTGGAACATACCGCTCCTGTATTCAGAAAATAATTTACACCAAGTGGTTGTAATGGCATTCCGTTCGTTAGACCGGTGGATGGTGCACCAAAACCAATTTGGTCAGTATAAAATCCTACACCTTTTACTGCATTGACAACATCTCCAATCGAACTACCCACTTTAATATTGAGATCTACTGGAGTTTTCATCGCATCCGCAGGATTATAAGGAGAACCAAAAAATCCAAGGTCGGTTGGAACTGCGCTCGGGAGAATAGAGGTTCGTGTTTCAGATCCCTGCTGAGGTGGTTTCTTGCTTCCACGAAGTTTATTATTTGCATCATTCACGAGATTTTTAACAAATGCCATATGTATCCCTCTATGAATAGTCTGTAATAAAATTGAAACCATTCATCCTTCCATTTAAAAAAATCACAAATCATAGAATCTATTGACACATGCTCTGCTCGCTCATCAAGGCCTTCAAGGTATACTTTCTTGGAAACTCGCTCTTTTCCTCAGAGGCGTTTATTCATTTGGATAAAAATATGTCAACGGTGGCCATTACATACCATTTGGAGCACGATTCGCTTCACGTAGATCATACCATTACCGTTATACAGGATTATCGGTATCAGTCGTGTTTTACTAAACATCCTCATACGGTAATGGATCAATATCTGTTTCTTACCCCAGAATTGAAAGAAAAATTGAAAAAACTGGATCGACTTCCTGTAATCGTTAATGATCGTCATCGCGATTATCATTGTGTTCGTCGTAGACATCATGGGACCGATGACGAACATGCGACCGAGAAGCCTCATGCGACCGAGAAGCCTCATGCGACCGAGAAGCCTCATGCGACCGAGAAGCCTCATGCGACCAAGAAGCCTCATGCGACCGAGAAGCCTCATGCGACCGAGAAGCCTCATATCACGGATACGTTTCATATGCCCGATAAGGCTCATATGCCTGATAAACTTCTTGCAACTAAGAAGCCTCATGCAACCGATAACTCTCAATTAGACGAGAGGTCTCGTATAGATGATGTCCAGATTAAACGATCACCTGCTAATCGTCCAAATATATCTATCCTAACGGATGGATCCAATCACTCCACTAAATCTGAAATAAAAAAAAACGTGAGTCTGTTCACCTCTTCCAGCCCAACGGTATCTTCTCCAATCCCTACCACATCTAGTCTAAATCAAACCCATTTACCATCTGAAAATACAGCACGGAGGCCTATTCAACGAAACGTCACTGCCCACACAGATGTCTCCCCTACCATCGTCGTATTTAGGCGAAATAAGCTCATTGGCATTAGCGATCATAAGCATGGTAGGAATGCTACTATTAGTGATCACAATCGTGTTCATCCTGTAAATGGAAAACAAGAGCAATCAAAGGGAGAAGAGTACGAGGAAAAGGAGCGAGCAGAAGAGGTTGACAAGTTATTTGAGATCGATTCAGAGTCCGATCCTGACGATTGATGAAAGGAGTATAAAGTATCCTGTTGTTAAAAACAAACGCGTATAAAAAATTGAAATCTTTTTTTGACAAAAGGATAGGGTAAATTATCATGGAATCACTGTTTAAATTGCGTATCGGTCAAACCGTCTCAAAGGATTTACCCCCTTTGGAGGATTGGGAAGATAGTAGTGATGATTCCAAGAAAATGAACCCACCGCCTGTGGATATGGATACATGCCCGCATTGTTTCAATACGGATTGTCTCTATTCTTCAGATTTACTTACCTGTCGTGAATGTGGTTACATCATTTCGCGTCCGTTTGATAATACTGCTGAATACCGATATTTCTCTCAAGACGATCGTGGTGGCGATCCTACTCGTGTCGGTGCTCCACAAGATCCCCGACTCCCCGAAGCATCCATGGGAACCGTTATTTTGAATAGTTATGGAACGGCCAAAGCCATGTATCGTGTTCGAAAGTATCATTCATGGAATACTGTTCCCTATAAAGAGCGATCGTTTATGCAAACCAGCGAGCGTTTAACGCTGATTGCTCTTAATTCAGGGATTAACCAGTCCATTGTGGAAGAATCAAAGAACTTGTATCTTACGCTACAGGAAATTAGTGGGCGTCAGGGATTGAGTCGCGACGCTCTTCTTTCTGCGTGCCTCTATTCAAGTTTAAAACAATCAGGCTCTCCACGTAAACCAAAAGAAATTGCAGAACTGTTTGGACTGCCTTCGGCAACTTTTACAAAGGCTCTTAAACAAATGCAAGAGATCATGGCTCTTGCCCGACAGAAGGGCCTATTAGAACAGACAACCACGAATAAACCCAGCCAATCCAGCACAAAAGCGGTAGAATACATTCAACTCCCTTTGAGTCGTCTACCCATCCCTCGTCAACAAATGGAACATCTTCATACACTCTGTGTTCGCATCGCCGAAAAAGCAGAGGAATCGGGTCTTGCCCAAGAAAATATGCCACCCAGTCTGGCGGCTGGATGTGTAGCCTTTGTCATGAAACGGTGCGAGAGTATGGAAATCCCTCTCTCTAAAATTGCAGAAGTAAGTGAGATTTCTCTTGCTACCCTACAAAAGTGTCTACGCCGTTTGGAAGCCAATGGTAGTATGCTAGAAAGTGTTCTGTAATTCATAAATAAAAGATACGGTTGATAGATACAGACCATATGGGTGCTGGAGAATCTATTCCACGAGAACTGACTCATGAGCGAGTTTTCCAATTAACTCATGATACACGATATGTGATGAACCTTATCTTACAGTATATGCTCAAAGAAATCACGGTGAAAGACTTCTTGGCATTGTCGAATCCATCGGAATGTAAAAAATATGTTCTTTTTATGGCTAATACTCTTCATAAATACTTTTATGAATTGGAGATCCAGCCTGTTAGGGATAAAAGCGGTGTCATTGCCTTTCGCAGTATTCGCGACCTAGTTAGTCCATCTCCTGAAGCCGACAAAGAAAAACAGAGTTTATGCCTTGTACTTGCCTATTACTACACGCGTATCTTCCAAATCTATGGAGCACTGGCTCTCACACTCATTGATGATATTGCCACCATGCGACAAACGGGGATCATGCCTACAGAGGGCCCTAGACAACGCCTGACTGCACCTGGACAGCGACCTGTCATTTATGGTGGAGCGATCAGCGAGGCGGAACTGGGCCGTTTTGCGTTTATGAAGGATTTTTTACTAGAGGAACGATCGCCTGCTCATGGGTATCGCACAAAATTCAGAGAACAGAATGGACTATACGGTGAAGTCTTCTTCAAACTCACCACAGAATCTCCCGCTGAATCCGTCGATGACACAATGTCCGTTTCCTCTCTTTCTCTACAAAAGGGGGTATTTACCTTTAGTTATGAGGGTGCGCGAAGACTATCCACCATTGATATCAAAGCGGAACGTGTATCGATTTCTTCTAGTTCCTCTAGTTCCTCTAACGCCTCTCGTTCAGTCTACAGTAATTCTCAGAAATCCTATGGAATTCGAATCACCTTTGGAACGCTACAATACTATAAAAAGGGTGAAACAACCCTATCCAATGTGGTAATTCCTTCGACTTACATGACGAAAATATTGCCACTCATTTATCCGATCCCCTCTGGCGATGGACGCGTAGTATATGCCTTCAAGGATTCAATGAAGTCGTTAAACGAGGTTTTACAGGATACCTTATATCGCATTGTCTTTTTTACAAAGATATTGGTGGAAGAAGGGCGTATTCTGGATTCACTTAGTTCTGTTACAGGTAAACCCTCTAGCAATGCTACAAAGGGTATATCTGCTTCAAATCTGTTATCGGCTGTATCCAGTTCAGAGGCTGGTGTTACAGAAGAATTGCGTCTAGGCGTAATTCTTAATAATTTGACACAGACAAAACCCTATGGCCACTGTATTGCTCGTGCCATGCAACTGTTAGATAATTCTCCGTTCCCAGATCAGCCGGCAGTGTCACATATCTGTAAGGCTAAGTTTCTAGAAGTATCAGGATCGAGTAATACAGGTAGAACGGTGCGTTATAGTCGAAGTGGTATCCCTGAGCCCAGCAAATCCCTCACATCAAGCCCTGGAATCTTTGCCCTTTCTCTCCTTTTTTATGATACCATTCAGGTGGGAACGCCCAAACTATCGATTAGTCAACAGCCAGGACCGAGTGGAAAATCGAGTCTACAGCAATATACAGAGTTTATGCGAAGAATGGCAGTCTACTTTGGAGACAATCGTAGCGTATCTGACCCCTCGCAGGTTCGATCCGATGATTCACTTCGTGAATCAGGATTAAGCGGAATCAAAAATCGTCGTGATACAACCATCTGTAAAGAATATGATGGGGATATCTCCATTTCACCAGAAGTTGCACGACAAGTCTATGGTGTTGTTCAAAATCTATTTAGGGAGCAATTGGAACATTCTGCTATCTGTGGAAAGATCTTTCGAATGCTATTTGATATTCAACGAGAAAGTTCAACGGGGCGTATCAAGATTGCATTGAGTGAGAATATTTTAAAAAAAGGGGTGCCTGAAATTAATCGTATTAATTTTTTGGCACGTGATCAATTAATGAAGTATTATTCAAACTGTGAGGCAAAATACCTACAAGGCGTAAAACTGGTGATTGATTCAAAATTGCGTGAAAAAGCGGCGAAACAGCCAGCCCCTTCTGCCCCTGCTCCTGCTCCTGCTCCTGCTCCTCCTGCTCCTGCTCCTCCTGCTCCTGCTCCTCCTGCTCCT
>Ga0129333_10003983_pt1 | contig 13850 bp, 8 predicted proteins | sample CPB6_08_DNA_FD_94474 | JGI IMG/M metagenome (GOLD analysis project Ga0129333, IMG submission 94474) | Freshwater to marine salinity gradient microbial communities from Chesapeake Bay, USA - CPBay_Sum_0.6_0.8_DNA | ecosystem: Environmental > Aquatic > Marine > Coastal | place: USA: Chesapeake Bay... | reverse complement strand
CAATACATTCTTGAGTTCAGACGCTTCAAGAAAATATCCAGTAGAAGGCGTTGTATTGAAAATTAATCTACCAGACGAACCTGTGTTTATAAAGGGAACATCTGAAATATTCCATAAGATTGCTGAAAAGACTTGGGGAACTCGTAAAGCTGTTGGCAATGCCGAGAAGGTATTTGACGGCGCATTTCTTACCAAGGTTCTTGGTATGACGACTGGTCACGCTGCTACACTCAACAAGAATATTGCAGCAGCAAAAGCAAAGGTAGGAGACGTTACAGACGACGTATCTGCTAATAAAGTCGCGTTGGAAGTATATAATACACTAAAGGCGCAAGGTATCGATGCTACACCATCCGCTGTAAAAACTCGTGCTAATGAAGTTATAGCGGCTGCACAAAAAGAACTGAGCGATATTAAGACTAAATGGAGTCAAGTAAAAGCTACAGGAGAAGTTGACCCAGACAGTACAGCTAAGACAGAAAGTCAATTAAACTTCCTTCAACAGAAGCTCAATAATATAACTCAAGCCGTGCTTACAGACAAATATACCGGCGAGGCATATATCGTATATCTTTTGCGTCTTTTTATAGATAAAAGAATCAAATCTGGTGCAGAAACCGCCGATTAATTCATATATATAACCAACAAAGGTTATACTATGAAAAGAGCACAAGGTAAAAGCAATATTGATATTATTAAAGGTTATGTATCAGGCGAACGCCCGTTTATACAAGTAGGATATATAGGAGATAAAGACAAGTATATCATTCGCAAAGAAGGTGAAACTTGGAGCGATGCCAGTGGCAAGCAGTGGATACAAACGGCAAGTGGACCACAGGCAGTTACACGTGTGATGGATATCATACGCGAAGAAACCAACGACAAGTGTGAATGTTGTGGGCGAGAAATACGTTGGGGCACAAAGCAAGACAGGAAGATGTACAATCGTACAAAAAAGTGTCTAGATTGTGTTGCCAAAGAAGAAACCGATTTGCGTGCAAAAGGTCAATTCAAGTTATATGAAACAAAGAAGTTGATTGAAAATGAACTTTCATATTTAAAGGATATCAAGCAAAAGTTGAGAGAAAGCAAGGACTATCTTGAAAGTGAAGATTCAAAAACGCTTACTTGGGCAAATCAAACGGGTATGGTAGAAGAATGGAGCAACGAAGCTAGAGGCGAACTAAAAAAGAATATACAAAAAGATTGGGTCACCTGTCTCAAGAAAATTAAGTCTTCTGAAAAAGAATTAAAAAAAGTTAATGAAGAGATATCCAAGGTTTTAAATAAAAAAGATTGACGATACGGGTAAATGTTTTAATATAAGATAATGAAGAATTTAAAGGTTTTATCGCATTGTTCATACATTGGCGACACTGGAATAAACAGCCATTCAAGAAATTTTTTTAGAGCATTTTCCAAACACTGTGACCTTAAAGTAAGAAATTATACGGTTGGTTCTTCTTGGAAAGGTCAAAGTTTTACTCCACACGACGGAGAATGGTATGTAAATGATATCGATAAAAAAATACTATATCAACAAACACTGTGGAACGAAAAAGGTAGATTTGATACCCACATATACAATAATGAGAGTGGACCGTTTGATGTAAATATTATTGCAGATATTTGCGATCACTACTATTATTATGATAATTACCTTGGTCCTAAAATTGGTTATTTTGCTTGGGAAACGAACAGAGTTCCTGATGGATTTTTCGAAAAGTTAAAGGAACTGGACGAAGTTTGGGTGACTAGCGGCTGGCAAAAAGAGTGCCTAATAAAGCAAGGGTTTGATCCAGAAAAATTACAAGTTGTTCCGGAAGGAGTTGAAAGTGACGTATTCTTTCCGGAAGAATCAAATTTTGATGAGCACTATTCTGATAATAGATTTAAATTTATTGTATTTGGTAGATGGGAGTATAGAAAATCTACTAAAGAAATAATAGACACCTTCATAAAAACATTTGATAAGAGCGAGCCGGTCGATCTCATACTATCCGTGGACAACAATTGGCCAGAAGATGATTTGAAAAGTACACAGGAAAGATTGAAGTTTCACGGGTTTGAAGATTCGAGATTAAAAATTGTCCATTTTCCATCCAGAAAAGATTATATCAGATTCTTAAAAAAAGGACACGTGTTTCTCTCTTGCTCTCGTGGAGAAGGATGGAATCTTCCTCTCATAGAAGCGATGGCGTGTGGAACTCCGTCGATATATTCAAATTGTTCTGGTCAACTTGAGTATGCCGCCGGTAAAGGTCATCCGGTAAATATACTCGGAGAAACTCCTTCTTTAAAGACCGTAGGTAGTTTTTATGAACCAGACTTTGGTCATTTGTCGATGGTAATGCGTGATGTATATTCAAACTACAAAGAATATAAAATAAAGGCATTGAAAGATTCGGAGCAAATAAGAAGCAAATATACTTGGGACAATTCTGCAAAATTTGCTTACGAAAGAACCACTGAAGTATATAAAAGATACTACAAAGAAAAACTAAAAATTGTATTTATTCCGCCGCATCTATCTACGGGAGGAGCGCCTCAGTATTTGCTGAAGAAAATAAAGGTGCTAAATAAAGATCACGAAATACATTGTATTGAATATAGAAATTATGGGTCATACGCAGTTCAGCGCAATCAAGTAAGAGAAATACTTGGAAACAGGTTTTATGTGCTTCCCAACGAAGACGACAAAACGGAAATGATGAACATAATTAACAATATCAAGCCCGATATTGTACATCTCGAAGAAATGCCCGAGTATTTCATGCATTCCAATGTAGCAAAAATGCTTTATAGTAAGGATAGAAAATATAAAATAATTGAAACCTCTCACGACAGTAGTTTTGATCCAAACAATAAAATGTATTTTCCGGACAAGATACTGTACGTTAGTAAATTTCAAAAAGAAAATCTTCGTTCCATCGAAGTTCCTTCGGAAGTTTGTGAGTATCCGATTGCAATTATTCCAAGAAAGCCCAGAGAAGAAGCATTAAAATTTCTTGGATTGGATCCAAAACTGAAGCACGTGGTAAATATTGGACTGTTTACTCCGAGGAAGAACCAAGCAGAAATAATTGAATATGCAAAGACGCTGATAAAGCATCCTATCCAATTCCATTTTATTGGAAATCAGGCTCCAAATTTTAAGCATTACTGGGAACCATTGATGAAGGAATTTCCAGAAAACTGCAAATGGTGGGATGAAAGAAAAGACGTTGAAAATTTTTATCAAGCAGCTGATCTTTTTCTTTTTACCTCACGAGGGTCCGCGACCGATAAAGAAACAAGTCCTCTCGTCATCCGTGAAGCAATATCATATAATATACCTTCACTCATATATAACCTTCCTGTTTATTTGGGTATGTATGATAAATATGAAAATATACAATACCTTGACCCTAGTTCAAAGATTAATAATCTAGACAAAATATTAAAAGCATTAAACATTAACGTCATGAATAATAAATTTTATACAATTGGTGGAGAAGAAGATTTGGCTTCGTATAAATACCCAAGTTCAGCATACGAAACTCTTCAAAAATACGGCGATGCGGCTACAATGTATTGGACCAATTATGTATACAAAGAACTTGAAAGGTTTGATGTCAAAGTTGAGCGAGGAGATGTGTTCGTTGATTTGGGAACTAATATAGGAATGTCTTCAAGGTATGCATATGAACAAGGTGCGGGCGAAATATACTGTTTTGAACCAGATCCAAATTTGATAGACATAATAAAGAAAAATGTACCAATAGCAAAAATATATCAAAATGCTATAGACGTAGATATAAAAGAGTTGGAATTATATCATTGGCCATATAACCCAGTGAACGTCGGACCAAAATACAAAACGTCTACCGTCAGACTCAAAGATGTCATTCAAATGATAGGCAAGCCAATCGACTATTTAAAGATAGATATTGAAGGGTTTGAGGACGCCGTGTTTGATACTATGACACCAGAGGACTTAGCTCCTGTCAAAAAAATGTTCATAGAACATCACATCCCCGATAAAATAGGGACATTTTGTGAAAAATTAACAAATAAAGGATGGAATGTACACGTGGAATATGGTTCTGGCCAAAATTTCGTATATGCCACAAAATCAAAAATTGAAAAATTAGAATATAATTTTGACGTAAAATGGGATTGGAACGAACAGAAAGTGACGTATTCTTCCAACAAAGATATAAATTTTCCCATAATGGTTGTGCTGAAAGAGTATAAATCAAACGCAGTGTTGTGGTCTACGGAATATCAAAATTTATCGGCAAATTGCCAATATTGGATGATACCTATTCCAAAAAATGTTTCTGACTATTCTACGCATAAACATTTCTCAGGAATAAAATTTTGCATATATAACAAACATACTCAGGAGCAAATGTGTGAGTATCCATTCTTTAGAAAGTTTGTAAATATGCCTACCGTGTCATTGAGCAATAAAGCCCCATATTTCATCAATTATTTGGAATATTTTATAGACAAAAAATATGATAGCTGGTTTGGTGGTAAAAAGTTTCACACGGTCGTGGATGTTGGTGCAAATATAGGAATTTTTTCAGAATACTTGATACAAAATAGAATTGCGAGAAAGATAATTTCGGTTGAATGTGACGAAGACGCATTGTCGGATCTAAATAAAAATTACGAGTTTAATGACAACGTAAAAATAATACCGAAAGGGTTGAGTCACACAAACGAACCGCTTACTTTTTATAAATGCGTTCAAAATTCTATCATAAGTACATCAATATCTCCAGAAAAAATGGCTCACAATTCTGCGGGGAATAATATCAACAGAATAAAGACTACAGTTGAAACAATTACTATAAAAGAATTGGTGAAAGAGTTTGTACACATAGACTTGTTAAAAATTGATATTGAAGGTGCAGAATATAGTGTATTTGAGCACCTAGATCCGTCTCTGGCAGAACATATAGACAATATATTCCTTGAATGTCATTTCTTTGAATCGGACTATAGAGAAAAATATAAAAAATTACTTGAAAAAATTATACATATGGGATATATCATAGACGACACGATGGCAAAATCTATAGAATCATATCAAGGTGGAAGTACGTGTATTTTTTGTAGAAAGAAATAAATATGGTAATTGTTTTATACAGTGATGCGTGTTACGAATATCAAGTAAAAGCTTGTATAGATTCTTTGCAAAATAATTTAGACACTACAAAAATATTATATTTCACATTAAATTTTGACAGTAATATAGAGTTAAAAAATCTAACAAAGGTTAGAATAGATGTTTCGAATAAATTTCCGTGCTTTAATTTCTATAAAACGGAATTATCGATAAAAGCGATGGATATATTTCCGGAAGAAGATAATTTTGTATACTCTGACTCCGATGTCATTTTTTCCTCCAGATTCAATCCAAATGAAATAGTTTGTGACGTAGACTATCCGTTGGCTAGCTATGGACCACACGAAATTCCATTTACTTGGGAAAAAGACCCTCTTTCAAATCAAAGAACTGAATTCAATCATTATGCATTGATGAAGTATCTTAATGTAGAAAAACAATCCCAACGATATGTTTGGTCGTGTGTATATTCATACAATCGCCGCTGTTTAAATTTTTTCAAAGACTTGTTAGAAATTTACAATAATTCTGAATTGATGGTAAACAGAAAATATTATTTTCCATTCAATGACGAAACTCCATTTAATATTTGCTTGTGGAAATATAATGCTACCAAAAATCTAGATTTTGCTTTTGTAAACACGCACTTGTTAAGTACTGTCATGGAAGTAGAAAGCAAGAAGTATAGTAAAAAATGGGTCGGGTCGGTTCGAGATAGTTATGGATATGCGTGGGAATATATCCACGATCCAGAAAAAGTTTTATTTTATCACGGGTGCAAAGACGAAGATGGTATTTTAAAAATATTAAACTATATAAAAGAATCAAAGATCGACAATATAAGAACTGTGCACAAGACGGACCAATCTTCGAAAGCTAAAAAAATAGCAATCGTAACGTTATATGATAAAAATTATAAAGAATTTGCTCAATATTCGGTACCAAATAAGCTCAGATACGCCAAAATACATAATTACGACTTGATCGTATTTGATGACGCCATCGATAAAACAAGACCTCCGCAATGGAGTAAAATAAAAGCAATACAATCAGTTTTGAATGATTATGATTGGGTTTGGTGGATAGACATTGACAGCATTATAATGAATTTCGACACGCCTTTGGAATCTATCGTGGACGATGAATACGAAATGATTTTTACGTCCAATAAACAATCATATCTTTCAAACGGGTCTTCTTTTTATAAAAATACAAAAAATGTACATAAATTTTTGTCCGAGTGCTATGATTTGAAATTGGAGTGTTTAAAAAATGTAAATGTTCACGTATTTGACCACGAGCAACAGCCAATGAGAATATTGTTGCAAACTAATACTGAATATAAATCAAAAACTAAATTTATAAATGAACGTGTTTGTAACAGTTTTTGCAAAACAAACAATGCAGATGTTTTGAGATATTATCCAAATTGGAATTCGGAGGATAATTTGTATCAAGATGGCGATTTTGTAATACAGTTTTGCGGAAGAACGATTTCAGAAAGACTTACAAATATGTTCGAGTATATTCTTCCGAACAGTATTTCTGTATCTTTATTTTCGGACGATCCTTCTATAATAAACTCTCAATGGGAAGCTATAAAGCAATCAAAATATAAAATAGAGTTATTGACTCCAAGATTATATCAAAAATTTAATAGTTTTTCTCAGCTAGTTAATTATTCTGTAAATGAAACTTCTAACGAGTTTATGATTTTTATAAATCCAAAAACTATCGTTAATACCGAAGATATTGATCAGATAATAAAAAAATTGCATTGTGGATATTGTCTCGTCGGGACGGTTGGACTTGGATTATTTGGATGCACCAAACAGCTGTTCAGAGAAGTTGGATTATTTGACGAACGATTTATAGGCGGAGAGTATGAAGATAATGACTTTGCACTAAGATTAAAATTGTTAAACAAGGCGGTTTACGTCGAGTTAAATTTTAATAAATATGATTTTACTAGGGTTCGTTCCGAATTCAATCCCGTGCGTTGTTCTGCAATGACTAGATTTTATGACAAATGGAACAAGGACACGCAGAATAGTACATACTACATTTCCGAACGCGACTTACAAACCAATAAAATTTCTAGCCGCCATAAAAATAATAATACCATAAATCACTCTTGGTATAGCTTTGACAAATCAATAATTTCTCCCAGTTATCATGTATTTCAATTAGCAAATACTCATTCGATAAAAGTAGTCAACGCAACAAAAATAAAAAAAATAGTAAAAACAAAATTAAACATTGTTTTTGACTCCGAACAGAATCTGTCGGTTAGCTGCAATTCAGAGCCATTAGAGCATAATCCGCTATCGTGTCACGTACTAGACGCTTCAGATATGAAACACCATAGTGTAATATACGAAGAAATATTGTGTGCTAATACGTGGTGTGCAATAAATTTAAAAAATAAAAAATGTGAACTTAGAATATTTCAATCTGGAAACTGTATATACAGAAACATTTTAATAGATCCTATCAACACTACTTTAGAATTAAACTTGGTTATAAATGTATATGAATAATAAAAAAATATTTATAACCGGCGGTGCCGGTTTTTTGGGAAAAAGTCTCGTTAAGAGATATTACGAAAACAACGAAATTACTATATACAGCAGGGACGAAGCAAAGCATTATTATCTAAAAAAGCAATTTCCAAAAATACGATGTGTCATCGGTGATATAAGAAATTATGACCTTATGCGCAGAGTTTCTGCCGGTAATAACGTGGGAATATTTGCGGCAAGTCTCAAGCAGATAGAAGCTGTAGATCAGAATGTCGAAGAGGCACTGGAAGTAATTGTACGAGGTGCTATAAACAGTAGAAGAATATCAGAAGAAAATGGATTTGAAGCTGCGTGTTTTGTATCATCGGACAAAAGCAGAGCCGCCACAACATTATATGGTTCTATGAAGTTTGTTGCCGGTGAGTCTTTTATCGTCAATCCTCCTCAAGTAGGATGCAAGTTAAGCTCTGTCATATATGGTAATGTATTGAATTCAACCGGAAGTGTTATCCCGCTTATTTGGAATGCCATACTTAACAAGTATCCCCTTACATTATATTCTCCAGAAATGACCAGATTCATGATCACTATAGAAGAAGCTATGGATCTAATTGAAGTCAGCTTAGATTATAACGGTTATAATGTAATACCAAAACTAAAAAGCTTTAGAATAAAGGACTTGTTTGAAATTTATTCCGAAAAATTTGGGTTAACATATCGGGTTGGTAAACCAAGAATATCCGAAAAGATACACGAAATAATGATAGCGGCGGAAGAAATGCCCCGCACTGGTCAAGACGCCAAATATTTTTACATGCATTATAAAGACATCTTAAACACGAATCCGACATCATCTGACTATTCAAGTAAAGACCAAGTTGTATCCAAACAAGAATTGGATGAAATACTTTTTAAATTCGACTATTTTAAACAATGAAAAGGGTTTTAATACTTGGTCACACTGGTATGTTGGGGCACATGGTTTCTAGATACCTGTCTGATAAGTGTGTATGTGAATATATTACCGATAGATTTCCCAGCAATTTATTTAAGTCGGCAGTGTCTAATTTTGATGGAGATTTTATAATAAATTGTATAGGAGCAATACCTCAAAAAACAAAAGATTTTTCTATAAACTATGAGTTTCCTATTTGGCTCTGCAACAATTCTAGCGTTAGGATTATCCATCCTAGTACCGACTCTGAACACGAGGATGATGCATACAGCAACTCGAAGATGCGGGCTACTAACACTATAAAAGTATTTCGAGATAAAATAAGAATAATAAAAACTTCAATAATAGGTCCAGAGCAAAATTCCCATCATTCCATTTTTTCTTGGTTTCTTAATAGTTCCGAGAATGTTACGGGATACAAGAATTCACTTTGGAGTGGAATAACTACATTGGAATGGGCAAAGATTTGTTATAACATAATGAATTATTGGGATTCATTTGAAATCGAAAACAGAGTTCAAAGCGAATGTATATCAAAGTACGAGTTGCTTTGTACAATAAGAGAAGTATATCAAAAAGACATTAATATAATACCATTTGAAAATAAATTTATTGACAGATGTGGACACGGCGATATCATTTCGAAACCAATAAAGTATCAATTAGAAGAATTAAAAGAATTTTATGAGCGAGTATAAAAAAAGATCATCGTGCGCGTGTTGCGGAAATACTTCACTGAAAAATGTAATATCTTTCGGGGAAGTGCCTCTTGCAGGAAATTTTCCAAAAAAAGAAGAGCTTCCAACAGTTAAAAAATACGAATTATCATTGATGTTTTGTGAAAGTTGCGCGTTACTACAAACGGATAGTATAATTGATTCAGATACGTTATTCAAAGATTATCGATATATGTCATCGATTGGATTATCGAATCACTTTACGAGTGTTGCGAGTTTGTATAAAAACAGATTTAATTTGGACAACAAATCTAATGTATTAGAGATTGGCTCAAACGATGGGGTGTTATTGAAGCCGTTCGATGACCTAGGAATTAATGCGGTTGGCGTTGAACCGGCCACAAATATACACGAAGTTGCGAAATTGAAGGGATGTAATTCTATAAATGATTATTTTGGTGCACAATCCGTGAAAAAATATTTCAAACAAGGTCAGTTTGACCTAGTAGTCGCCAATAATTGTTTTGCACATATAGATGATATACATTCTATAGTTGAAGGAGTAAATTATTGTATATCAGATAATGGGCATTTTGTAATAGAAGTGCACTATTTAAAGAATTTGATAGAAGGATTTCAGTTTGATTTCATATATCACGAACATTTATATTATTACTCACTAAATTCTATATCAAATCTACTTAATATGCACGGTATGACGGTTGTCGATTTTGAAGAAATATCAATACATTCTGGTAGCATTCGTGTATACGCAAAGAAAAACGCTACGGTTTCGGATAAAGTAGCAAAACGACTTCAGCAAGAAATAGAAGATGGATATACTCAATTCAAATATTTTGAAAGTTTTTCAAATAATGTAAAAAATCATATCGAAAAATTAAAAACCCTGTTCGACGATATTAAAAAACAAAATATTAAAATATTTGGCTATGGTGCTTCTGGGCGCGGTAATATGCTGCTCAATACTTGCGGATTTACTGCGGATAATATAGAATTTATAATAGACGAGTCTCCAGAGAGATATGGTCGCTATATCCCTTCGTGCAACATACCAATATATCCTCCATCATACTTAAAAGATCATCAGTATGATCATATATTTGTTATTGCTTGGAATTATTTTGACGCGATAAAGAAAAAGTTTAACGACGGAAACAAATATCGTTACGTTCTTCCGTTTCCAGAACCAAAAATAATTGACGCATGAAAATCATTAATGTAAATCCAGGATTATTACCAATTCCACCAAATGGATGGGGAGCTATAGAAAAAATAATTTGGGACTATCATCAGCAATTGATCAAAATCGGAATACGTAGCGAAATTAAATACGCAAATGAAGTTCAATATGATGAGAGCTGCGTAATTCACGTTCACGTTGCAAATTTAGCAAACCACCTCCACGAAAGAAATATACCATACATTTTTAGTATTCACGATCACCACGCATATCTTTATGGAAAAGATTCAAGTCTGTTTAAAGAAAATTTAAAGGCAATTGAAAATAGCGTGTTTTCGCTTTCTCCGTGTAAATATTTGATTCCGTATTTTGGTAGCAAAAAGCTGCGCTATTTTAGCCACGCGGTAAATACGGACGTATTCAAGTTTAATGGTCGTCAGAGACATAAGGAATTAAAACTACTTTGCGTAGCAAACAATGGATATGCATACGACCAAAGCATCGATAGAAAAGGATTTAAAATAGCAATACAAGCCGCCAAAAATTTAGCATTACCAATTACTATTGCTGGTCCGAGAAATAATGAAAATTTTTTCAAGACTCTTGATCCAGAACTGAACAATTATCCAAGATTGACAAAATTATATGATCTGGATGAAAAGTGGTTGATTGATTTATATAATGAACACGACGCATTTTTACATTTTTCCGAGCTTGAAGCGGGTCATCCCAATCTTACTTTGCTAGAAGCAATGGCGTGTGGACTTCCAATCGTTGGAACATTTGAAGAACCAGTATATGATGGAATGGAAGTTTGCACTAGAAATCTAGACCAAGCTATAAAAGCAATAAGTAAGGTTGATGTCGATTATGACACATACAGATACGCCGGATTGCTGACCGCCGATAGGAATTCATATCATAACAGAGTATATGAACTGGCAAATCTATATACAGAATATCGTGAGCAAATATTCGGTAATCAGATAATAGAACACTATAGAAATTCTATAATTCTTGCAAAAGATACAAAGGAACTAAATAATAAAATAAAAATTTGGTTTCCAACGCATCCCAAAGTAGAAATACTTGGATCAGTAAATAAAAAATATAAAATTAAATTTATAGACAATAATACCAACAGAGTGGTATATGAATCAAATATTGGAAACAATATGTGGAGTACAGCATCTATAAAGTATTTTATACAATGGAAAATAGAAATATACGAGTTGGACGAGAGCGGTGCAGAAATATTAATTAATTGTCACACACTCGATCTTAAGAATAAAAGCGTAAAAATAGTATTCGACACCAATAGCCTCGGAGACATTCTTGCTTATATTGGAGCCGCCAGCAAATTTAAAGAAATTCATGAATGTAATCTTACTTGCGTGGTATACGATGAACACTTGTTTAATCTCCTAAAGAAGAATTACACGGATATAATATTTTCAAAAATAAATGATAGTAACGACAATTATTATGCCACATACCACATAGGATATTTTGATCAAGGAAACTGGGAATCCGGTATTCAAGTAAATCCTAAAACAACATCTCTCACACTTATTGCTCCTCATATATTAGGATTGCCATTGATCGAATATAAGCCAAAAATAAACATAGTTCCCTTAAAACACGACAAGAAATATGTATGCATTGGTACACAAAGTACAGCACAGTGCAAGTATTGGAATAATCCGAATGGATGGAATGATGTAGTAAAATACCTAAACGAAAAGGGATATGAGGTATGGTGCATTGATAAGCACGGGTCGTATGGTAATGGAAATAATATGAATAATATTCCGGTCGGTGTAGTTGACAAAACCGGTGCATTGTCGTTAGAAGAAAGATTGTCTCAAATAGCCGGTGCCGAATTTTTTATCGGTCTTGGATCTGGATTGAGTTGGTTATCTTGGGCTGCTGGACAAAAGGTTGTTCTTATTAGCGGATTTAGCGAAGAATTTGCAGAGTTTAAAACACCATATAGAGTAATAAACAAGGATGTATGTCACGGTTGTTGGAATGATATAGGCTGCACATTTGATAAAGGAAATTGGAATTGGTGTCCTCGCAACAAAGATTTTGAATGTACAAAACAAATAAGTTCACAACTTGTAATTAATGAAATTGATAAGTTGATAGCTAATGCGGATTTTCCAGATTTTGATTGGGGTACCGCCGCACCAGACACCGTCGTATTACTAAAGAGTGAATTTTTTTCTGGAAAAAAAAATGTCTATGAAAGATTTTTTGAAGTAGAATCTGGAGATATTGTTTTGGATCTGGGTGCACATATCGGCGCGTTTGGATATTCTATAAAAAATAAAAACCCATCCAGACTAATTGCTGTGGAACCCGGTAAATCCAGAATAAATACGCTAAAAAATAATACAAAAAAATTAAACACCACCATATTAAACGTTGGGATATCAGATTTCAATGGAGTTGTTGAAAATGGACTTTTTTATGAAATTCAAGAAGATTTTCACTGTATCACATTCGAGCAATTAATAAAATCTTGTAATATTGATAAAATTGATTTTATGAAAACAGATTGTGAGGGTGGAGAATATCACACATTCAATTCAAAATATATAGACTGGATTAAGACAAATGTGCGAAAAATTGCAGGAGAATGGCACATATGTTCTCCGGAGGATAAGAAAAAATTTAGAGAGTTTAGAGATAATATTTTGCCCCAATTTAAAAAATATGAAGTATATAGCCTAGATAATGTAGATATAAAATGGGAATTATTCACCGATAGATTTGTTGATTGGTATAATCAATTTTATATTTACATAGACAACAGATAGTATGGCTTATTAAAAATAGTATAACATCCATATATATTACTATGGAACTACGCACTGCTATATCACAGCCAGACTTGCTGATCGCATTATGTCAGCGAATACAAAACAAATATCCAAGCAACCCACAAGGATATTGTGCTCCTATGACGAATGAACTACAAAAGGAATTGGAGAAATATGGCATAAAAAGCAGGAAAGTTGAAGGGCTGTTTGTGTTGGATGAACCATATGCTGGCAAGTTCATTACACATTATGACGATGAATATGAAGTTCCTCACGATTGGTTAGAGCACGAAGGTAAAATATTGGACATTTCCGCCAAGATGTTTCGTAAGTATGTTGGCGACAAAATACCGGACATTGTGCATATCAATCATATTTCTCCTTTATACAGCAGATACAAACACGCATAATTTATGGCAAGCACACAAAATCTTAAAGACGTTATAAAGCTAGAATATGCGAAGTGTGCCAAGGATCCTATATACTTCATGAAGAAGTATGTTAAGATTCAACATCCAACAAAAGGTACATTGCCATTTCTTACATAT
>Ga0129333_10003982_pt1 | contig 13850 bp, 11 predicted proteins | sample CPB6_08_DNA_FD_94474 | JGI IMG/M metagenome (GOLD analysis project Ga0129333, IMG submission 94474) | Freshwater to marine salinity gradient microbial communities from Chesapeake Bay, USA - CPBay_Sum_0.6_0.8_DNA | ecosystem: Environmental > Aquatic > Marine > Coastal | place: USA: Chesapeake... | reverse complement strand
TCATCCCGATCGATTTCAGTTCAAAGTTGGAGACACCTGGGAAGGTGATCGACTGATAGTGACGTTTCCTTTTTCGCCAAACTTTCATGCGCAAGTTAACGGTCATAGGATCAAGATGGTGCAAAGTTCGAGTGGACTTATCCAACTTGAAGGCGTGAAGGCCAATGACTTGATCACATTGACTTACCAACCCAAGTATGCGGCTTTTTACCTCTTCGCAATTCCGCTTTGCTGGCTCATTATCGCTGGGGGAACATTGACCTCGTTGCGTCGTCTACGCTGTTCTCATTCCAATGAGCTGGCCGTCTTGCAGTTGAAACCATGAAGCCCGAAGAAATATTGAATGGAGAAACCCGATCCATTGTGGTCGTAGGTGCCGGACCAGCTGGATTGACATGCGCCAAAGAACTTGAGACCCGAGGGTATACGTGTGTCATTCTCGAACAGGACGATGTCGTTGGTGGGATTTCTAGGACTGTAGAAAGAAATGGATGGCGCTTCGATATTGGGGGACATCGATTCTTTACCAAGGTAAGGCGTGTTGAAGATTTCTGGCATCAAGTCCTGGTTGATGGTGATTTCATGAGTCGTCCGCGATTGAGCAGGATCTACTACAAAGGCAATTTCTACGATTATCCCCTTAAGGCACTCAATGCTCTGCGAAATCTGGGGCTTCTTGAGAGTATTCGATGCATCTTGTCCTACATCTGGGTTCGGATTCGACCGCCGAAAGATCAGTCAACATTTGAGGGCTGGACCGCTTCACGGTTTGGATGGCGTTTGTATCGCATCTTCTTTAAGACATATACAGAGAAAGTGTGGGGGGTACCAGCCCGTGAGATTCAGGCCGACTGGGCGGCGCAAAGAATCAAGAACTTGTCCTTGTTCAAAGCAATCACAAACGCAGTCCTTCCCCGACGAGGATCAACAGAAGTGACTTCGTTGATTGACCGCTTTGACTATCCAAAGTTTGGACCGGGAATGCTTTGGCAAGAGTGCGCACGACAAGTTGTTGACTTCGGGTCGGTCATCAAGTTCCAGTCGTCTGTTAAGCGGATTGCGTGGGAACCGAATAGAGCAACGAGTGTTGAATGGGAAACGTTCGGGGGACAACGAGAGAAGACCCTCGTTTCAGACCTCTTTTCTTCTATGCCACTATCGGAGCTTGTACTTGCACTCGACCCCCAACCGCCCCATGAAGTGGTTCTTGCTGCCCAAAATCTGAAGTATCGCGACTTCATGACCGTTGCTCTCGTTCTCCCCGACGAGGGCATCTTCCCCGACAACTGGGTGTACGTTCATGATTCGAGCGTCAAGGTTGGACGAATTCAAAATTTTCGATCTTGGTCACCATTCATGGTGAAAGATGGATTCACTTGTCTTGGTCTCGAGTATTTCGTCAACGAAGGGGATGACCTCTGGTCTTCCGAGGACCGCGAACTCATTGAACTTGGTACAAGAGAACTGAAATACCTACGACTCATTGACGATGTCAATGTTCTAGAGGGACACGTCGTGCGAATGCCGAAGGCGTATCCAATGTATGACGGTGAATATCGAACAAGTACTGAACTCATTCGAAATTGGATTCAATCAAATCTTGCAAACGTTTATCCAGTTGGTCGAAACGGCATGCATCGATACAACAACCAGGATCATTCAATGCTTACAGCAATGCTTTCAGTTGAGAATGCCTTTGGGGCGCATCACGATATCTGGTCCGTAAATGTTGACGAGGACTATCACGAGGAAGTCTCTAAGTAGGGTGTGTTTGGTTCGGCCTGTTAGTACAACGAGTCGGACGGTTCGCCTAGATCAGTTCAATCTTGTTATCAGCTCCGTAGTTCTTGCTGTTGGAATCTACCTCCAAGTTGGCCATTGGTTTGGTGGAAGCAAGTATGAGGAGCGAGTTGAGCTTGGCGTCATCCCGTTTTTGTTGTTGCTCTTGATCCCCCTCCTGCTTTTCTCGACGTCAAGGCTCGTCGCTCAAATGTTGCAAGGACCACGATCGTTAATGCTGGCTTTTGGAACCCTCGGAATCATCTTTCCTCTTGTCGCAATCAAACCTGTCGTGCAATACCCATATCTCTGGCACGGCTTTGGGTGGGTGATTGCAGGACTCTCGTTCCTTGCCGCAGTGCTGGTTGCTTCACGAACGGAGTTTGTGTTGAGGGCCCGCCGACACCCTCAAATCGGTGTTTCGCGCACAAGTACCACTGTGGCGATGCTCGTTCTATTCGGTGTTTACCTACCGACCTTCATTCAGACTTCACGTGGCATCATCAACCTAGGAGATGCAAGTCATCAAGTTCTCGAAGAGATCAGTGGCCCCCTTGTGGGGAAGTTTCCTGGAGTCAATTACGTGTCCACGTATACGTCGTTATTGGGCGTTCCATTGGTTGCTCTTAGGCCATTCGGCTTCTCTGGTGATGTGACGATGACAATTGTTCTTTTCTGGGTAAATCTCTTGGTGCTTGCTGTTCCAACTTCATTGGTGTTGATCGCCCGACGCATCTATCCATCGGCTCAACTCGCACCATTGGCCATGCTTGTAGTTGCCCCGATTCTTGTATCAGGTTGGTGGGGTAGCGCAGCATCAAATGTTGAATCACTCTCGATGATTCCTGGTCGTTCACTCGGACCGGTAATACTCGGGCTTGTAATAGTGGGTATAAGAACTAGAAGGACATCCTTCACAACTACTCACTTGGTAACCATTGGTTTTGTGAGCGTCCTCGTGCTTGTCAACAATTTTGAATTTGGCTTTGGTGCGTTTGTAGCGGCATTCCTTCTGGTCGTACTCGAAGGTCTTATTGAACGTAAACCAAGAGGACCGATGCTATTTGCGTGTGGGGCGTTGCTGGGCGCTAGCAGTTACTTGATTGGATCACTCGTTGTTGCAGGACCCTATGACTATCGATTTCGCTTCGCATCATACTTTGGGAAACCGTATTCTCCAGCGGAGTACCTTCCAAGTTGGAGTCTCCACAGTTTAATTCTTGCGCTCTTTTGCTCCTCAGTTGTTTTGGGAGTTATTCAATTGAGGGTGGTGACTCGCCGTTCGTTACCTGGGTCACTCAGCCCCATAGTCTCAAGAGCGGCGGTCTTCTTCGGGCTTTGGGGAATCCTTGCTTTTCCTTATTGCGCATATCGATGTGTTGAAGGAATGTATATGTCGACGCAGATCTATCTGATTCCCGCCGTCATGTGTTCGGTAGCAATCATCAGACTTGTGGTGGTGGATTGGTCAATCATGGGGAATTGGACACTTACGGAAAGGCTGAGCTCACTTCCAGCCTTGTTCATCATTGGACTCGGATTCTTCTCAGTGCTGCAGGCACCAAATCCAATAAACGAATGGATGCGAGTTGGAGGTAGTGCTATAACCACTGATTGGGCTGTTCTCTCAGATAGGCCACCAGCCAATGAGTGGTCCACGAAACGAATTGATTGGATCGACGTTGATATCTTTCAGCCGTTTAAAGAGACAACGGCCATTGGATATTTTGGGTATATGGGGAATTCGGTTGAACTTGCAACCGGAATAGAGAACCTCACTCAGATAAACAGCGGTGAGATCCTTCAGATCAAGGGCACCGATGTAGTCAAAGAACTTGCATGTCAGGAGAGAGGCACAAGCAAAATAAATCGAGTTTTAATCCTTGGAATTGAGAATCAATGCAAATTCACAAGTGGATTCACAGCGCAAGAGGTAGGTGCTCTCAATATTCTCATCAGGGGGCGCTAGGCACCTTGCTTCGCAGGAGTATGCCAAAGGGACTCTGCAGAACTGGGGTATGACTAACGGTCGGGCAATCAACTATGAAGTTGTAACTCGCGTTTGATTCGTCGTGTTTCTCGATTGCCACATATTCGACTTGTGATTCAGCGATTGACTTACAGACGCTAATCTGTGGCGTCGGTACGATCTCCGTCACGTCGTTCATGTCATTAAACGGCAAAAGATTCTCAAGCTGGTGGATCAAACTAAGTGCGTTTCCATTATGATCAGCGATGAATCCAATCCTGGCGTCGGGAAATTCGGACTTGGATTGACGAAGGAAGCCAGAAAAGTCTGACAATTCAATTTGAAGCAATCCCAATTTCACCGAGCCGAATTCTGACTCTGGAAGTCGCCCGCGCAACCGCGATACCTCAATCGTTGGATCAGGGGCGAGCCATAGTGACCCTATTGGAAGCAGGGCAATCATGAGGATGGGGATGGACTCAAAACGTCCAACAAAAGACGATGCAGAACTTTTGGGTAAATCCAATCGCGATACGAGACATGCAGCGCAAATTATGAGGATTGGAAACTCGGTTTGCAATTGAGTTGAAACCATTGATCTGCCTGTGTAGTAGAGGTGAAATCCGCATCCAGCAAGGCCTGCTGCAAACGATAAAAGACAAATGCTTGGAGTCAATCGTTGGTTCGATGAATTTGTGCCCTTTTGATACTGGAAGGTGTCGATGATTCCTACGATCACAGATGTTGCAGCAATAGCCATTGTTAAAGAATGAAGTCCGAACATCGGCATTGGCACGTTGTTGTTTCCACCACCAAATGCGGTTGCAAAGAACTTGTAACGATTCCAGTCATCCCTTTCAAGGCCAAGACTCACAATTAGGAACGCGCTACCGACAATCAGAGAAGTCAAGTAACTGGCCACAAATCGAAGTGGAAGAATCTTCGAAATGAATCCAACTGCAACGGAGAGAGTCACAACAAGAGCACAAATGAGACCGAATTCAAGATTGTTGAATGCGCTCACTGATGCAGTGATACCGAGCACAGACGTTAGTACCAATGAATTGCTCCTCACACTGAAGTAGAGCAAACAGATCAAGAGAATCGGGAAGAAGTTTCGAACAATTGCCGACGGAAACATGATGAATGAGCCGCTGGTTTGCCCACTTGGTCTCGCAAGGAGAATTGATATTGGTATAAGGATCAATGTCGCGAACGGTAACTTTTGGAAGACGCCTTTTAGGATTAGGGCGATCAGGGTCACGATCAAAAAGAAAAGTAGCGATACATATAGAATCGAAAGCTCAATTAAGGCTGACAGAGGAATCCATGAGAAAGCCTTTAATGGCCAACCTAGGAGCGCTGAGTACTGTGGCGCTGATTCAAGAAGCGGTGGGTGTCCAGAAACCGGTCCGAGCAGTTCGTTTAGCACATAGGTGAAATCCGAGTGGAAGATCGATTGCGACGTAACAACAGATGCAGGGAAGTAGAAGATCGTGATAACGAAAAAAGCAAATAGGTTGATTAACCTAATTGCATCAAACTCTGAAAGTTGTGAGGGCAAACTGATGATTTGCGTGGCCCAAAGAACAGCTATGACTAGTGCCGTAACTGTAACTTTTGTGCCGAAACCACCGAAGAAGTTTTGAGTCCACTGATTCGTCGTTGCGGCAAAGCCTAGATAATGCTGGGAAATCAACGCTGTTCCAGTCAGACATACCGAGACAATCACAAAGGGAACTTTGTATTGATTGTTCATACGATAGGAAATTGCCCAACCCAAGGCTGCCCCAAGAAGCACAATTAACGGGGTGAATCGCTCAAAGTACTCTCTAGATAAGAAGTAGTTTGTTGAGTCGTCATCGTAAGCATTGACAAAGAGCTCTATTGAAACCTGATAGACGAAGAGCAGAACCATGCCGATAGTGAGTGCGCCAAGCAAAGCCGACCGAGGCGAATTCTGTTCTACATCTGCCCTATGAACGCGCATCCCTTTTAGGGTACTATTTATCGTTGGGGCCAAAATCCGTCATTTGGAGCAAATACTTCGTGCATAAAGTTGAAGACCTAACACTGTGTATTACTGCATTTAACGAAGAGGAGAACATAGAGTCACTAATAGGTGACCTGTTGCTTCTGAAGGCGAGATTTCGAGGTCTCTCAGTAAAGATTCGTGACAACTGCAGTTCAGATAGCACATACATTCTTGGATGCAAGTTGCTAGAAGCTCAAGAGGCAATAGATATCTATCGTGGAGAGGAAAACCTTGGATATGGGGGCGGTATGCGGGCGACCGTGCTTTTGTCCGAGACCAAATATGTGATGATTTTCCCGGCAGATGGCCAGTATCCAATGAGCGCCGCTATTGCAGCTATCGATGACTGGTGTCTGACGGAGAGTGAAGTTCTTGTCGGACAGAGAACAAAACGAAGTGACAGTCGCACAGCTCGTATTCAGAGTGCAGTTTATTCCTGGATGTGTCGCTTACTTCTGCGTCTTGATGTTTGGGATATCAACGGACTTCCAAAGATCTTTCCTCGCGAATTTGTGGAATTGGAGAGCTTCCCATACTCAAAGACCTTCTTCTTTGACGCTCAACTGTTGGTAATCGCTCGGGAAAGACATCTTTCAACTTCTTTTTGCGAAGTCAAATTTAGGCGACGTATGAACGGTACAAGTTCCTGGGCCACACGTCGACTTCGGACATTCTGGAAAGTTTCTAATGAACTTATAGCGTTCAGGAGATTTCTTAACGCTTCAACTCCTGGATAGCTCAATGATCCGACGAATACTTCAACCAAAGAGATCAGAAGGAACGTGGGCAATGTTCCTTATTGGACTCATATTTCCATTTTTGCTCACACCATTTCTATACTCAGCAATCACGGCAAGCTCTGTTATCTCAAGCAATATCGAGAGCGCAACACTTGCAGAGATCCCGCCTACGTCGAAGACTGGATTTCAGGACTACGTTTCGATTCGGATTTCTGATCCGGATCTTGACAGATTTGATCCATATCTTTCGGCATTGAATCTTGATGGCATTTATCTGGCAGTTGGCGTAACCGCCTTGGTCTTGAGCATTGCTCTTGGAGTACTGGCTCTAGCAGGACGCTCGCCGAAGTACCAGAACGGAATAGTTCAAACTCTGGGTTTTGCGTTGGTCGCTGCGAGTGCTGGATGGCTGATCACCCGTGCAGTTCCTTCAAATGGTTGGGATGAAACGTTTCTAATGGTAAGTCAGATTGATGGTGTTCTCAATGGCAATGGGAACAGAGTTTGGTTAACTGGCCCTCAGAAATATTCTGAAAGCTCGACAGATGTCGGGTTTATCTGGCTCGCATCAGCGGTCCGGATTCTTTTTCACTTGAGTTCACTTCAAGCAATATTTCTAACTAATGCTTTGGGCTTTGCGCTGATGTGGCTCTATCTTCATCGACGACTTAGGCAAGCTGGTCAGGGGCGACTCTTCGTTCAACTAGCTCTTATTTCATTACTTCTCGTATCTCCTCAGTTCATCGGGGCATCATCAGCTGGATTTCCCACGATCTGGCAGACGTTCGCACTTTTGATCTTGTTCTCTGAATGTATTCGTGAGCGACCCTGGCTGAACCCACGTAGGTATGCGGCCAGCATCCTGTTTGCGATCTTTATAAGGCCAGAAAGCCTATTTGTATGCATTGTGGTGACTTGCGCTCTGTTGGTTCGTGTACTGCGCGAATCGACAAGAAATGACCAACAATTGAGCTTTTCAACTGAGTTCAAGTTTGCGGCAAAAAAACTGACACAGCCATACTTGCTACTCAGTTGTGCCGTCGCAATCAAATTCTTGCTTTACGGTCAGATTGTACCTACAGCGATATACGGGAAGCAGGTTGAGTTGACGGGTGATTTTCTATTTGCGGGCATTGGCTATCTTGAGAGAACCATCTCAGAAGGCGGAGCAGGCGTGTATATCTCTGCTGCGATTCTCCTAATTGCTCTCCACCCTAAGCGTCGCTTAACCGCAACACTTGCGCTTTTCGTCGCAGTACTCCCGGGTCTGATGATCGGGGGTGATCTCTTTCCGGCGTACTGGGCCCGCTACGTTCTGCCAGCCCTTTTCGCCTTTGTGCTCGTGCTGATGTCGAGTCTTTTGGAGACCGAAATCAAAGAAGTGAAGTTGGGTTCGCTAATGGTGCGATACTCCCCATTGGTGGTTGGTCTGATGGTTGCCCTTATCACCATTAATCTTGCAGTTGGTTCGGACAAGCTGCCCTGGAATGCGTTGAGGCAGAGTACGACATTCGGTCGCGATGACACGGACTACCAGTCTCCTGTTGTAGCACCAGATAGTTGGGCTGTTCGCCCTGTTTGTCTGGCACGCGCCGGGAGGATTGCAAGGTTGCTCCTACCAGAAGGGGTCGGAATCGCGACAACCGAACTCAATACGCTTGCATACTTCGCCAATCAACCCCTAACTGATCTCTTTGGTCTTGCAGACTCTCGGACAGGACGGGCGACTTTCGACCCTCTACAGGCCGGATTTTGGGGATTCAAGCGGCGCAATCCTGAGATTATTGACGAAGATATGCCCGGTGTGCTCTATGAGTCAGCAGGTCTTAGCTGCCGAGTTGGTAGAAGCAATTACGGCGACGCTCGATCCGAGATCAACACGGCCCTTGTCAACGGGGACACGAGTCTTGCACTGACAGAGCTGTCACAAATAGTTGACGACAAGAGTTTTCGATACCGGTTTGGTGACCCTGCTCGCATAGTTGAGAAATATGTTCCCGTAAATCTCTCCACCGAAGGAGACACCAGCATCCTGATATTTCTTCGAAAGGATCTTCTTGGTCATGTTAGTGAGCGCAGCAAAGCAATAAATGCCGAACTCGAGAAGTTCTCCCTACATTCGCCTTGAGGCTTTTTGAGATACTTCTTGTGTCAAGAACCACTCATAGTCATCCGGAATTCCAAGACCGTACATACCGTCTCGTTCCGAACCCACATTGAAGATGCCGATACGTGCACCATTTTCAATGAGTTGATTGTATGTTGGTGCTACGTAGAACTCTCCATTAACGCGTAGGTCTCTTTCGATCATCTGGCGCGCCGCAGAGACAAATTCATGACCCCGTCGAAAGTTGTAGATTCCAACTGTCGCAATGTTTGAAATCACTTCCTTCTCAACAACACGAGTTACAAGATTAGAAGCAGACAAGTCACAGAAGCTCCATTTTGGATCGCTTGCTTCCATCGTCATGATTAACCCATCTAGTGATGATCTGTCCATGGTTGCGATGTATTCATTGATTGAACAGTCGACCCATTGATCACTGTTTGCGATCATGAGTGGTTCATCCGTATTGATTACCTCAGATGCTTCAAGTACAGTGCAAGCGGCACCTTCTGTGGTTTTTGAAATCGCCACATTCACAACTTCGCTTCCAATAGTCCTGATGGTCGTGGCAATCTCAGTTCCAAGTTCCTTTTGAGATTCTTGGTATATCAGAATGAATCGATGCGGGGAAAGAGGTCGCAAGTTTCGGACAACGACTTCTGCCATTGGAACACCATGTATTGGTAGAAATGGTTTCGGAATTGAATATCCTGCTTGAGAAAATCGACTTCCTCGCCCGGCCATCGGAATCACAATATTGAGCATTATGCGACTCCCAAGTACTTGTCATTTTGCGCGCCTGGCAGTTTCACAACGACAGTTTCACAATCTTCTAACACCAAAAAATCAACTGCTCTATTTGTTGGGATTACAACAATGTCTCCTGCCTGAATTTCTAGACCACCGATTCGGGCTCGACCACGAATGAGTACTGTGATCTCCGTTGCTACTTTGTGGTGGTGTAACTCGTCATAGTCTCCAGCCTTGTAACTCTTTACGCCCACCTCGACATCTGATGTTTGAAAGACAGTTGGTTCAAAATCGCCAACAAACCACCCTTTGGTCATCGCACTCAGTTTTGATATAACTATTTCATCCATATTCAATTGTTTCTCTCTTTCGGTTGCTTACTTTCTGTTTGAAGTCTTCGATCATCTTGGGTGATTGGAGATTCGCATACCTGCTTGAATCAATTTCAATTGCTCCTACATTGGCGCGCGCAAGAATCAGCTCATTTAGTACTGGAGAAACATAGAATTTTCCATCAACATCTTGGCGCCGACGTATTGAGTTGAAGGCAGACAGCTTGAAGTCATGAGCGGACTTAAACCAGTAGACGCCAGCCGTTGCGAATTGTGAGATTGGTCTCTTCTCCGCAACCTCTGTGATTCGAAAGTTCTCAGCAAGCCTTACAAACGAGAATCGTGGGTGTATCGCGCGGAAGCAGACAGTTCCTGCATCAAGATTGCGATTTCGGAAATTGTTGAGGATTCCGTCCAAATCTTGTAGCACAAGTGAGTCTCCGTTGATAATCAGTAGTTCATCTTCATCGGAGAGTAGGTCAACCGCGAGCAGTGCAGTGCAGAGCGCCCCTGCCGTCTGCTCTTTCACATGAATGATCTGAGCATCTGGCGCAACTAGACGAATAGTTTCACTCGTATGAAATTCGCGGTCCTCCTGTTGGCTAATGCAGACAATGACGCGCAAATCGCCTGCAATCGTGGTAGTCGTGGCGATAACACGACCAAGTAGCGGGATCCCTTCAATTTCAACCAGATTCTTTGGAAAGCGGTATCCATCTTCTGAAAATTCGTCATTCGGTCCCGCGGCAAGAACTACAACGTTGATCATGTGGGTGTTGTACTAATCGAACGTATTTGATTGAGAATCCGATCAACAGTTACGTCAGACGGAGAGCTGACCATAAGTACGTGGGCGCCTGCGTTTGTTGCCGCGAGACGACCGTGCTCATTGTCCTCAACTACAAGAGTCACGTCGGGTGAGACGCCTAGTGTCTGCATTGCGAGGCGATAGATTTCAGGATCCGGTTTTGGCTTGTTGACATCCTCATTACTGAGGACCACAGAAAAAAAGTCCAGAATTTCTGATTGTTGAAGAAAGGTTTGGACAGATTTCCGCACCGAGTTCGACGCACACCCGAGGACGAATCCTTGGTCGCGCAATTCTGTCAACACATTGATAACTGAAAACTCAGGCTTGCAGTTTAGAAGCGCTTCTTTCAGCGTAAAGTCTTGCTTGAGCGTTGAGATTACTTGGTGAAGTCCACGTGGAAGCCCAACAGCGTCGGAGAGCATCGACAGCTTTGTACGAGTTGGTAAACCGTCATATATGGCTTGATGTTCGCTTCTAGGAATCGAATATCCGAAGAGGCCAAGTGCTTGATTCAATGCTCGGAAGTGCCAGTCACGAGCATCAACGAGAACTCCATCCATGTCAAAAACCACTGCTTCAATCATCTGAAGAAATCCAATGCTTCTTCGAGTAAATCGGTGCAAAGCGCAACCCGATCTGACTGGTCCGCGAATTTACGGAGCTCTTCCCAGGCTTTGTAAGGTTCACGTAAGTGAAGCTCAGGGGAGACAATGGTTATTAAGGCTTTGTGATTCAAATTTCCGAATTCAGTCAAAGCTTCAATTGACCACCATTCGTCGTGAAATGAGTCAATCCACAATGCAGCTGCGCCATCTACAAGTTGAGAGTCAACACTTTCTTCGTACTCGCTAAATCTGACCGCGAAGTCCAGCGAACTCGCTCGGTACTTCAGCAGTTCCGGCAGCGACATATCAAATGCGAAGCATGTGAGGTCCTCAAAGTCTGAAGTCTCGGCCTTTAGGAGTGTGGCGAGCCCGTCCTGCTTGACGTTTATTGCAACGTGACTTCCACCGTTTGAAGAGAATCGCTCCAGGAGATCTCTCAACAAGACATGAGGCCCTGCGATTCTTGGTGGATCGTGCGAAACAACCAATTTCCCATCTATTGAGTGAACATCAACTTCAATACCGAATCCGTTCCTTGAAGCACGACTACACGCTTCGATTGAATTTTGCTCTTCTTCTGTACGCCAGAAACCCCTGTGAGCAAATAGAATCACGACATCCAAGATACCAAGAATGGGATACTTGTAAACAAGTTATTCAATTAGTTGCGCTCAAGCGCTGGGGTAATTGTTGTACCACAGTTGCTGCAAAAGTCAGTACGCTGTAAGTATCCAACGCCCTAGAAGACTGAGCTTGTGGCAGTTCCTCCCAATTGCCTTGTTGCTGGCTGTAGGACTACTACTAGTTCAGGTTTTTCGTCTTGATCCCGACCCCCACCATGACGGATACATGTTTTCGGCTGCACGGGCGGTATCTAGCGGACTAAGCATTCATGGGGATGTTTTCTATCAGTACGGCCCAATTACTGCCTGGTTGCACGGTGGCATGCTTCGCGTGTTTGGGGGGCACTTACTTGTACTTCGTCTAGTCAGTGTGGCCGCAATCCTTGTAGCGCTAGCGCTTTCTTTCCATGCTGCGCGAAAGATCTACACGGAACAGGTCGCCTTTGTTGGCTCAACACTTTGGATTGGACTTGCTTCATTCTTCTCACAAGATTTCCCCCCACTTGCATGGAGTTCAGATGTTGCGTTGTCGCTTCAAGCTCTAATTCTCTTTCTTCTTACTCGTAGAGGACAGCACACGTCATTACACAACCCGAAACCGTTGTTCTTGGCTGGGGTGCTCTTGGTTGTCCTCTTGCTCACACGGCTGTCAACTGGTGCGCTTAGTTTGATGGCGTTGATTGTCATCATTCTTCTTTGTCCGCAAAGATGGAAATTGATCCGTCCCTTCTTTGCTGGTGCAACAAGCATGCTTGCGATTGTGGCACTTCTGTTGACAATTTCAGGTTCAATTGTGGAGTGGTGGAGGCAGACGATTCAGATACCTCGACACATCTATTTGTCAAGTTTGGGAGAATTCGGAGCAAGTTCGGTCGGGAGCTTGATACTTTCAAAGGGACTTCCTTTGCTTGCACTTTTTGTGTGTGCAGCAAATGTGATCACGGTTGTCGCTCGAGTTGAAGATCGATGGAAGCGTGGTGGTCTGGAAATCCTGGGCTTCTTGTGCATCGGTGGTGTTCTCTGGATTACGTCTGAGGCGGGTAATGGTTCATTGATTGGCCGAGAGCCGCTTTTGTGGTCCATCCTTCTTTCAGTACCACTTCTTGTAGTGCATCAGGATCTTTCTGCATTTATTGATTCACGAGAGGGTGCCGAAATTGTCTTTGTGGGGCTGTCCATTGCGTCACTCATCCAAGTCTTTCCGATCGCAGACCCACGCCATTTGTGGTGGTCAATCTTTCCTGGAATTTTCCCCGCAACAAATCTCTTCTTGAAACATTTTCGTTCAGGCTTGGGTCGAGTCGTCGTCGGACTGGTTGTAGGGTCCACCGTTGTTAGTGCAACTAGTGGCTTGATTGAAGCGTTGAGAGTTCCGAGGTACGAGCTTTCAAGCAGTGTTTTCGATGGCATGCTCGCGCGTCGGGATCTAACTCTGGCAATCCAAGATGAACTTGTAGTGATGAAGGAGATGGAACAGATTCACGGACCACGTCCCAGTCTCAATCTCTGTGTTGATGGCCTCTACGCCGGTCTATCCGGAGAGATTGGCTTCCCAGATCCCTACTTTGTCGATGGCTGGGACTTTCCAAGTGAAGTTCACGATCAGAACGAAAGAACAGAGTTTGTTAGAAGGGAGCAACCGTTCATTTGGCTCTGCCCACCAGTCGTCCAGCCATCTGTCGAAGAAGATGCACCGACAACGTCTGAAATACTTGACCCGTTTGGTTATCGTCTCGTTGAGCGACGAAAGTGCCTGAAGGACGACCCATATTTTAACGAATGGCCGAGACTCGTCTACTTAGCGGTGCCAACAGATTGGCGGTCATTACCGCTTGAGGCATCCATTGCGTTGACAAGTAAATGTGATGTAAAAAATGGAAACTAATCCGGGATCCGAAAATCTTGAGATAATGCGCGAAGCCGCAAACTATCTCTCATTTGTTGGAAATCTCGTTTCGTCACATTTGCCTCCAACTGGTCCAATTCTTGAGTTTGGCGCAGGCAATGGATTGCAGACAGGTCATGTTGGAGTGGATCGAGATCGTCTAGTTTGCGTCGAAAATGATGAGCGAATGAAGAAAGTTCTTGAGTTCAATGGG
>Ga0129333_10003981_pt1 | contig 13855 bp, 7 predicted proteins | sample CPB6_08_DNA_FD_94474 | JGI IMG/M metagenome (GOLD analysis project Ga0129333, IMG submission 94474) | Freshwater to marine salinity gradient microbial communities from Chesapeake Bay, USA - CPBay_Sum_0.6_0.8_DNA | ecosystem: Environmental > Aquatic > Marine > Coastal | place: USA: Chesapeake Bay... | reverse complement strand
TATTGTTCCCCGTGCATCGCCAAGAAGTATTGTCTTTCTCAGCTCTAATTCATTTCTAAAAGCATCTTCAGCCACTTTTCGCTTTTTATCATCTGTCTCGTTTTGGGCTTCTTTGTATAATTCATACAGGCTTTTTGTTGACTCATTAATATATGCGCCTATTTTTCCAAGCACAACCTGACGTAGTGGCTGTTTGTCTGTGCCGGTAATTTCTGACCAATTATTTATTTCATCATCGCTAAGTTTTGTTAGGTCAATCGTTTTTTGACCGCGTCCACCTGTCGACTTAAGCGCGACTCCATATTCTCGCTGAACTTCGGCAAGTCTTCTTTTCTTTTCATCAAGCGAAGTATTGGTGTCAAATGTCAGCGTTGCATAGACGGCATCTGTTAGTAGCTCTATCCGCCTACCGTGGTGTTTTGCGTCATTTTCAAATAATTTTTCTACGCGAGCCTGTCTGGCTTCTTCTGGGTCTGCAATATGTTCAAAATTAAAATCAAAATCTTTTTCTATGACTGATTCAGCTAAACCAATTACATGTTTGAATGGTGCCTCTGTTCCGTCCCTTTCGTCTTCCAAGTTTTCATTAGCAAGTACAAGGTTCGCTAGGTTTTGTATTGTTGAACCGTAACGCCGCGACTCTTTTATTTCTGGACGATAATCAGCTGGGACAAGGGCCATCGAGTTAACAACATCTCTAAATCCGTAAACCTTTTGTCTGTCATCTCCAACAAGTATTAGGTTTATTTTGCCTGCGTGTTTTTGCAATACAGATACGATTGCCGGGTTTAAGTCCTGCGCCTCGTCTATGTAAAAAACACCAAGTGGATTATCTTTTGTTCCATAGTGAACAGCTATTTGAACCTTGTTTGTTTTCGATACATTTCCTTTTTGGTCTCCACCGGCAGAACCACTTATGCTCCTGACAACCCACGTTTTTCCGTCGCCCCTATCCACGACGTCGCCTATCTTGAATGTTCCTGGTAGGTTTACATCAAGAAGGTCTACTCCGGCTGTATTTCCAAGTAAGCCCGGGTCGGTAGTGAGGTCGGGGTCAGATAGCGACCAAAGCTTGTCGACAATGTTTTGATTTGGAAGAACTGTTGAGTTTGGGTCTATGTACAATGCCCACATTTTTTGTGCATCTTTTACCCAAAAATCCGGTATTAATTTTTCATCTATCCAGTCGTAATCTTGGGCTTTTGTTGGGTCGTCAAGAGGTGCGTCGGTCTCATGTCTTCTAAATAAACCGGTTGGTATGAAATGTTTTGCACTTAGTTCACTGTCTTCACTATTCATGAACCTATCTATCGCGTTTCTTAGCGCATAAACGTACTCATCCGCAGTTAGATGGTCTACTATTGTAGGCTGTTTGCTCGTTACAGTTCCACCACGAGGTCCTTTTGTTTTTGTTTCAACAATGGCGAGGAATTCGCTTGGTGCCTGAACAACCCTGTCTGTTCTCCACTCTCGCGAGGAAGGGTCGATGCCATATCGAGCGTCTAGACCTAGATTGTCTATAAATGTGCTTTGACGGCGAACGTCCTGATAACCGAGCTGATACGGTGTTGCTGGCTGGCCATTGGTGACCACAATTCGTGGTGTACCATCTGGGTTTTTTTCGGTTTTGTGCGGTGCTTCAAATTTCTTATAAACTCTTTTGCCCGTTACTGGGTCTCTTAAAACTTTTCCGTCTGGGCCCTTTTCAAAGGTGCGAGAGCGCACGTCGCGTTGCAATATGAGTTTTAATTTTTCTTTCAATTCTGGGCCAAATTTTTCATCTAGCTGGCCCATCATCATTGACCACCACGTAAATTTGGATACCGTTGCGACGCCTGTATTGTCCGGTGTATTTGGTGCGGCATCGCTTTGTGCGTCGCGGTTGAAAACCGTGTAGTATCCACTTGGCTCCGGGTCAAAGCCGGCTTCTTTTGCTAGCTGGAGTATGTCATCCGTAAAGGCTTTTTCCTGCTGGACCCTCTCTTCGCTACCGTATTGCGCCGTTGGCTTATTAACTCTCGGGCTAATTCCATATTTCTCTTTTAGGTATTGTAATTTTCTATCTAATCTATTTTCATTACCAGGACGGAAAAGTGATGGGTGGAGCCTGAATTCATGTTTCAGGGCCATCATCGTATTTTGCAAAGTTGTTGTTTTGCCCGTACCCGCGCCAGCACTAATTGCCATGATGCGTTTCGGATTCTTTTTGTCAAAAAGTAATCCGAGAGCTATTTCTGATATAACTCTTTGTTCTGCGGATGGCTCATATCTGACGCCATGCATTTCACGGAAGCTGAAATCTTCTGGTAGGCGCGCAATGTCTTTTTCCGGGTCCCCGTCGACGCTCTTGATTGGGCCGGTTCCACCGCTTGCCAATCTCCCGAGGTCGTCAATTACGTTGCCGTCATCATCGCGTGTTGGCGAATTTGAAACATTATCTTTCCAGTTTCTTCCACTTGACATTCTTTTGTCAACTGCGGATTTTGCTGCCCGCTCGATGTTTCTTTTTGTTTTTTCTGCTTTTGAGCCGGCACCTTTAACTGTTCTTGTTTTCTTTTGTGGTTTTTGCTCCGGGTCATTGATGCTCTCGACATTATTGTGCCGTTTCTGCAGGCCAGGTATTTTTTTGGCCTCAATGCTGAGCTTCTCCCACCACTTATCGGGCAATTCTCTCCTGCCGGTGAGTGGCGTATCAATGATGAATCCCGACGTGCCCTTTCTTTCACTATCCCTTTTACCGGCCACACGGCGCAGTGTTGGCGAGCGGTCCATCAAATAGTCGACACCCTGTTGCGCTAGTTGAATTGCCCTCTCAAGCGCTGTTGGGTCATTTTGCAAATGCGCAATCCAGTGCTGGAGGTAGGGAATGTGGTCCTCCCTAACTCCTGGCTCTAGACCAAGAAGACCCATCGCGAAGACTGAACCTATTTCTGCTACTAGCTCTTCGAAGCCCCTCGTCGCATCGTCAATTGAACCGGTATTAACAATATCTTGTATTGCTTTTCGGTTCAGGCGCGTTGTATGGCCAGTCCAGTGAACCATTTCGTGGAATAGGGTCCCATAGAAATCTTGGGGAGAGTTAAAAGTTGTAAACGGTGGCATTTTAATTTCATCTGCAACCGGAGAGAAGTATGCACTCTGGCCAGATTCTTGCCACTTCATTCCCGTAGCTTGCTGAATTTCTTTAATTACGTCTTCTAGCTGCCCTACGCGCTCAGATTCGGACAGATTATCCAGCGGCTTATCCTCGTACATCTCGGGCGCAAGACCCTTAACATCGGCGACGTTATATACGACAGTTGGGTGGAATCCGCGTTTTTGACCTATAACCGTTCCACTATTATCCCTAATCGGAGTCAGCCATTTGTCTGGAGCAAGAATTACAACACCGCGATTTTCAAGAACGCTGGGCGATATTTTCCCACCCATCGCCTTCCACTGTGTTGCACCAGCCCATTTATTTGTCTGGTATCCACGCGCTCTTGCCACCGCGGCAAGCGCAACCCTATTGGAGCCCTCGTATGCCCTGTTGTTTGTCGTTGGGTTTCGTACGCCTAGGAACATAGTTCTCCATGGCGTCTTCCATGTTTTTTTGTTTTGACTTTTTGCTGCCTCCTGCATGTCTTTTAGCACGGCTGCAGCCATTTCTGCGTACTGTGTCTTTATCGCCTCCTCTCCCTCTTTCAGCGTGAGCTCAGTCTTCTCACCCGACGACAATCTCTTGGCGTACTTATGCAGTGCGCCGTCAAAATAAACTTTCTCTTCTTCTGTGCGCTCGTTGGGAAGTTTGTCTAGGTAGTTTCTGTATTTATCTGATATTTGATTTGATTTTTGGTCAGGCTGCCCCTTTGCCTTACCGCTCAACTCGCGGATGAAATCATCTATGCCGTCATCTTTATCAATTGCGGCCGCGCCGGCTTTTCTGGCACGCTCATAGTCGATACCAGTGAATTTACGTACTTTTCCGTCCTTGTCTGTGACAGATACAGTTCCACCGTCTTCAGGGCTCCAGAACATTTCGTCAGCAAGCTTGCTCTTGCTTGTATCAAATTTTGAGCGTTGCGCATAGGCAGCCTGTGGTCCGCCGGATGCAAGTCTGTCGCTAATTCTATCCGGCCGGGCAGCAGAGGTAATATTTTTGTCTGTTTCGTCTGTATCTATGTTTGAATTAGGAACAAACGAGTCATAAACAACTTTTGGAACCTCCCAATATGAACCCTTGTCCATATCGGCGTAAATTTTGTATTTCGTGCTTGTTTTTCCACTTGGCGTGATGTATCCGTATTTGCCTTTACCTACTCCTATATTTTCATAAAGTTCGCGGTTGGTCATTATTTGACCCTCATACCTAATGCGCTCATCAAGGTGCTTGTTTAGGCGCGCCAGTATCTTTGGGTCCATTCCTTCAGTATTGAATTTTCCACCTATTTCGCCGGAAGAAAGTTTTCCTGGGCCCGCATCTCGTGCGGAGTCAACTAATTGTTCCGCTGATGGGTCTGGGTTATTGATTGAACCGGGGTCATTTGGTGTCGGGTCTGGCTGTTCCCATCCTGGAATGTTGTCGAAAATAATTCCGTTTAGGTTTGAGTCGCGTCTTGTTTTGGGGTTAAGGTCGCCGTTTGGCATCCCGAGACCTCTACCGCCAAACCCACCACGTCGACCGCCGAGATTCGGTCTATCTATTAATCGGGCACCGAGCGCCCTTCCAAGCCTGTAGCCGAGGGCTTTTTCCTCTAGGCCATTGTCATTTAATATTTTTTTTTTTAAATTGTCGAGCGCCGTGTCTACGGCGTCAATCAAATCGTACGTAACACCGGATGTGATTACTATTCCCTCTGGGTCAACAAACGACTCTGCATAGTGGTAGTCAAAAATTGGGTCGAGAGCCTGCTTTACCTGGAAAGCAAATTCTGGTGCTACGGGGATGCAGTATGCTTTTTCTTCCGTTCCGTCGTCCGGCATACCAAACTCCGCCAGATTCTTAAACCTACGACGCCGGCGCCTCTTCATTCCAACCGCCCCACGAAGCGCTGCAACGGCAAGTTCTCCTGGATATTTGAATTCTAGTTCCGCAATGAACTCATCTTCGGTTATTTCTTGCGCTACTTCAAAACTCTTTTTTGAAGCGAAGTCACCCTTTACAACGCCGTTTGGTATTACTGCAAATCTGCATTTTCCTTCAGCTTCAATCTCCATGTCGATTATCTTGCAGCTGGAACCACCCTGGTAAAAAACGCAGTTAGCACATTTCACGCCTATTCCAGATACAGGGTTTTCTGCTGCTGGCTTATATCCAGCCCATACGCCTTCTGAATCTTGATTGAACTTGCCGTGCCTCTTTACAATTTTTAGAAGGGCGTCGCGTAGGTCGGACTCTTCTTTATCCAGATTGTTTGCGTCGAACTCAGGGCTTCTTCCGGAATTGTCGGACCTGTCGTACTGAACCGGTGGCAGGGGAACGACCGTCATCCCATCGGGGCCTGGCTTAATAGCGACCGGAATGGCTGGCATTTGTGTCGGGCGCATCACAACAGGGCCAACACGTGGCAATGTGTCGTTCATCGGCATCGGACCGCTAGGCATTCCCTGTTGTGGGGCGGGGGCCTGTGGGGCGGGGGCAACCACAACTATTCTCTGCGGAGCCCCAAACATAAACCTGCCATTGCTGTTATTGAAATGACACTTGTATCTTCCTACGTTCCCATCAGCCTCGCGTCTAGCAAATGTGACCATATCATCATCAACATCCATGACAGATACTTTTGCGCCCAGAACCTGTGACAGCTGTGTCTCCATCTCGGCCCTATTGATTGCCATTGGGCCAGGATTATCCATCTCAACCACGGCTCCAGGCATTGTGTCAGCCTTAACGGAAATAGTCCCAGTTAGCTGATTGGCCCCATGCAGGACTGGTGAAACCTCATAAAGCTCAAGCTCATAGATGACGTTTGCTTGTGATTTCTGGTCGAATTGGGCACGAAGGGTCTTGTATCCAATTGACCATTCTTGCTCCTCACCAAAGAATGCTACGTTTGCGAACGCCTCTCTGCCCTTTTCTGATTGCAGGTTGAATTGGACCCTTGCGAAAAGACCACCAATCCCTGCCATTTTCATTTTCATCGGCAACCGCGGGTCCGTGGTTGGAACCTCGTAGATTTCCAGGACTTTTCCGATTGGGTCATTCCAGTTATGGCCCCAAACAACACGTGGCTTTCGGCGCTGAAGGCTCTTGGTAAATGCTCCGGTTGCAACAATGTCGCCAACCGAGTCTTTATTTCCAATGCCAGCAACAAAACACTCAACTATTCCCTGAGCATTATCTATATCTATTGCACCCGACTTTGAATCACCAGCACCAATCGAAGTTGATTTGTATTCAAACATTTCGTTCATGCGGTCACCTTTGTTTCAAGGTCAATATTAATTTGTGGGGGGACAGAATTTTGCAAGTATGATTTATTTTTCTTAGTTTACTGAAATTATTTAAAGAAATTACGATGACTGACCGAATGCCCACGCCCGGCGGGTTTCAAAGTCGGCTATTTCATGCTGTTCGCGGCCAAAGAAATAAGCATAAGCATCAACTATCCCCTCGCGGAACATTTTGAATCTCTCCTCTTCGCTAGACAAGTTGAAAGACTTGAGCATGAGTTCGTGTATGTCGGAAAAGATGCCTTCGTTGATTTTCTTTATTTGGCTCATCGTTGCGTCAACCCGTTTAACGACCTCAACCGTCGGGATTGACTTAACCCTGATTCCCCTGTCGGCGGAGCCCTCCCTCTTGACATCTCTGGAGTCGTTGACTATTGCCAGGATGACGGGTCTAATATCCTCATCCATCTGCTTGTTCCAGATGTCGACAGAAAATATTCCGTCTAGGTCAAGAGTTCCGGACATGAGAGCCTTTTTGGACTTGACCCCGCCGACCTTTTCAAGAACGACGCGCTGTTGGCGCTCCATTACCCTTTCGATTCCCCTAGCAAGAATGTCGCTCCAGCGCTCAATTGCGATTTCTGCTTTTTCCTCGTAGCTGGGTCCTGCAGATTTGACCTCTATACCCGTATCTTCCTCTTTTGTCATGGATGCGGGAGCGAGTATCGGTTCTCCGTTTGGTGTATTTTGTGGCTCCGGAGGAGCCCCCATTGCCTCCGGGGGCACTGTTGTCTGTGCCAACTCTCCGCCCGCCATTGGCGCAGGTGCAGGCGCGGCACCCTCTCCGGCGGCCATGGCTTGAGCCATCGCCCCCTGCATCGTGTTCGGGTCAAGCGGTGGGGCTTCGGCTCCTGGGGGCATGCCGGGCATGGCTGGAGCTCCGGGCATACCGGGTGGCATGCCAGGCATGCCAGGGGGCATACCGGGCATACCGGGGGCCCCCGGGCCACCCATCATCTGACTTTGCGGGTCTTCCATCTTTTTCTTGGTATTTGCGATTGGAATCAAGTTCGGGTTCATCAAAAGCGAATCCGCAAGGTCGGCTTCAACGTCTTTTCTAGAAGAACCTATGCGGTATTCGTTTGCACTTATCAGCCCGGCTTGAAATTCTGACATCAAATATCTGTCGCGCTCCTGCTTATAAAGCATGAGTATCGGAACCTCTGATGTATCGAAATCGACGTAGTATTTATCATCCAGCTCATCTAGCGCCCGAGCCACCGGCTCGAGGTGTGGGAGCATTGTCTCCATCCAGAAAACGCGAATCTCCTCGGCGGCGTTGCTAAATGTTCGCCCAGAAGCGTTTCCTATTACTGATTCCGGTACGCCAAAAGCTGAAAGTATTTCCTCTTTTGTGACCTGGCGCATCTGGATGTATGCGGCGTCTCGTGGATTGGCTGATGTATCAACAAAGTCAACACCATCATCGGCCGAAATTACCGTGGTTTGCCCAGTTTTGGCTAGGTTGCCCCTGAACCTACTACGGAGCTCCTCTTTATCGTCGTCGTCGATTTCTCCACGAACGACAAGCAGACCACCTGGTCTTCCGTCGTTAAGAAGGTAATTTCTGTTGTACAACTTAGCTAGGTTTTCAATTTCTATCGCTACGCCCGACGCTTCAAGCGGTGTAAGGGATAGATATGGGTCTATTGGATGTGGGCGTCTAATCCAGCAGACATCATCAGGCTTTAGTATTTTTTTGTCGCCGTTTGGCATCAAAACTTCGAAACCAGATACGAATGTTTTTGGGTCCGGAATAGGAGATGTTGATTGTGGTGGGAGAAGATTTAGGGCAATAATTCCGCCGTCCCGCCCTTTGATTTTTTCAATAAAAACGCCCCTGGTTCCGAGCAGGAGCTGGGCCGAAAGTCTGTATCTGAAAATAAACGAATTCTCGCCAACATTGGCTTTAACGTTAAGAAGCTCTAAAAGGGTTGAGCGTTTTGCTTCCTTCCCTCCCAGAACTTCTCCTCTGTTGGAATTGTCTTTGCGCAAGATTATTGGTAGTCGCGCCTGGTTGCCAGCGATTGCGTCAATACACCTATTAACCCACGTAATCTTGGACATACCTTCGCGGTATGCACGTTCGATGTCCCAGGAGTCCCTATATGCCTTGCCTTGGTACGATGGATTTAGGGATATTGGTATGCCGTACCCGAGCTGTTTATTGCTCGGTTGGTTGATTGATTTATTCTGCGGTGAATTCCAGCCCATATTTGCCTATCACTCAAGACCTAGAAGGAAGCCAAATATTCCGCATGACACACCTGCAACCACCCAGCCCGCAGGCGGGTAAATCATGCCTGCTCCAATACTTGTTAATATTATAAATGACAACATAAATATATTGGCGAAGGTTTGTCTATTTGCCGCTCTTCTAAGACGAAGACGGACGACCACAAGCCGAGATGTAAATATGTATCGTAATTTTTTCCAAAATACAAGTACCCTTTGTATCGCAGTATTTCTTTTGGTGTTAGATTTTGGCATATAACATACACTAGCGCAATTATTGCGAACGTACAGCACTATGGGCGGTTATAAATTATGGCGAGCACTCCAAACTGGCAAGAGGTATTGAACTACCTCCAGCCAATAGAGCCACATTTTTGCCCAGAAGAACCGTCGGTTAACCAGAAAGTGTTTCTAAGAACTAGTGCGATTGAGGCCCTGTTTGGAGGCGCTGCTGGCGGTGGAAAATCATCAGCACTATTGATGGCCGCCCTGCAATATGTCGATGTTCCTGGCTATTCGGCGATTTTGTTTAGGCGTACATTTGCCGACTTATCTCTGCCTGGAGCCTTGATGGACAGATTTAAGTCGTGGATGAGCAACTACGATGATGTTCACTGGAATAACAATACGTTCGTCGCCACATTCCCGTCCGGCGCGAGAATATCGTTCGGTTATTTGAATAACGTAAACGACTATTTGCGATATAAGGGCTCGGAGTTTCAGTTCATCGGCATGGACGAGGTGACCGAAATTAGGGAGTCCGACTACCGGTACCTGTTCTCTCGACTCCGCCGTCCTGCCAGTGGCCCTATATCCCAGGTCCCCCTAAGGATGAGATGCGCATCAAACCCTGCGCCAAACTGGGTCAGGCAACGCTTTATTGTTGAGGGGCGGTCCGAGGGTAGGATATTTGTTCCTTCACGTTTGACCGATAACCCTGGAATTGATGCCGATTCGTATCGGCAAGCCCTATCCGCCCTCGACCCAGTAGAACGCAGACGCCTTGAAGAGGGCGACTGGTGGAGCACTACGCTTGGTACATTATTTGATAGAACCTCATTTGTGGTCATTGACGGTGGTGAAATCCCGACAATCAGCCCGTCCGCACGGGTTGTGAGGTATTGGGACTTGGCCGCAACCGAGCCGTCCCCCTCCAATCCGGACCCCGACTGGACGGTTGGGGTTTTGATGCTCCATGACAACGGGATATTTTATGTGCTGGATGTAAAGCGGATACGGGAAAAGGGCGACAAGGTTGAGCGCCTTATTGCCCAAACAGCCGAAGAAGATGGCTACGGGGTGGCGATAAGAATGGAGCAGGAGCCTGGTTCATCGGGCAAGGCACTGGCTGACCAATACGCCAGATATGTTGTTCCTGGATATGATTTTATGCCGATTCGCCCAAGTGGCGACAAGGTGACGCGGGCTCGTCCATTTGCTGCTGCCGTGGCAAATGGGAATGTGAGGCTGGTGCGGGCTCCGTGGTTGGGGTCGTGGTACGACGAATTTTCCTCATTCCCCGAGGCATGCGACCACGATGACCAGGTCGACGCGGCCGTTGGGGCATTTACCGCCCTGACAGGGCTGGGGTTGCCCGGTCGTAAGAGGGCCTCTATACTCCTCTAAACACACCAACCAACATACGGAGTATTACTTTGGCACTTGACAAAATAGCTGAATTGGCAGCACTCATATTAGACCTTGACAAGGAAATAACGAGTTTTATTTCTTCCGAGCCTGATGAAATCGAGATGTGCGCAACGCTCGTGGAGCTTAACCTGCTCAAGCGTGACTTGGGGTTTGTTTATGATTCGTTTGCCTCGTCCGTGGGGGAGGCACTTGGCTCATCGGAACTGGTAACACTTCCTGACGGAAGCTCCGTAGAGAAAAAGTCTTCCTATGACCGCAAGGGGTGGAGGCACGCCGACATCGGCCGTGACGTGGCTGAAAGGCTCGCAAAGATGGCCATAGATATGGACACTGGCGAGGTAATGAAGTCCCCCGAGGAGATTGCCAGCGATATGCTGACCTACTGCGCTCCGTCTTACTGGCGTATCAAGGAACTCTCAAAAATCGGCATAAACCCAGATAACTACTGTGATGTGGGCGAGCTGAAGACAAGCATTATTGTTCGCAAACCGAAAATTTAACAACAAAGGACAAAACAGATGGATACAACACGCGACATTCATTCAATCGCAAAAAGTCTTGCCGAACCATTTCCCGAGGAGATGGAGAAGGTCATCGTCAAGAGTGGCGTTGAGCTTGTCTATTTGCCAATCAGTGAAGTAATCAATCGACTCAACAAGGCACTGGGGGTTGATGGATGGTCATTCGAAATCATCTCAGTTGGCCGTGATTCGGTTGACCCAGACGAACTCATCGCCCATGTCTCGCTTACTGCCTTCATTGGCGACCGTACGGTTATCAAGCACGGTTTCGGCGGACAAAGCGTAAAGCGTATGAAGAAGGACAACAAGCCTGTCGACCTTGGCAACGACTTCAAGGGCGCTGTCTCTGATGCACTCAAGAAGGCAGCACAACAGCTTGGCGTTGGCCTCTACCTTGCACGTTCTGCCGATGCAATGGATGCAGAAGATGCCATGTCTACCCCCAGCAACACAGTGCATGAGCAGGCTGTTTCCTCCGAGATTGACGAGATGTGGCAGAGTTTTGTCACCATCACAAAAACGATGACCAAGGAGCAGAAAGATTCGCTTGGTTTGTTCTGGGATTCCCATTCCGGTGGCCGTCCGAAGCCGACGCGCGCGCAGGCGACCACGGAGGATATGGAAGCCCTTATCCAGGAGGCACTCCGCCTCACATTCACATCACCATCTAGCCAAGAAAACGACGGCGAATGACAGAACTAATAGCACCGGCACAGCTCTCCCCGTCTTCCATATCAACATTCAGGCAGTGCCCCCTGAAGTTCAAGTACAACAAAATCGATGGAATGACCGAGCCTGGAACCCAGGCCACAATACTCGGCAATTTTGTTCATGAGATTCTTGAAGAGCTGTACATGTCGCCGGCAAAAGAGCGCACAATCGAACTTGCACGGCATATCGCCAGGTCGATATGGACAGAGAAGTGGGAAGCGGAAGCATCTACTGTGGTGCGTGGCGAGCGCGACCAAAATCTTTTCCGTTGGACTGCATGGTGGTGCGTGGAGAACCTATGGCGCCTTGAGGACCCATCAACCCTCAACCCCTGGGGAATAGAGCGTCACGTTGAGGGCGAGATAGGGGGCGTCAAGCTCCACGGATATATCGACAGGTTGATGTACGACGGAAATGACAGCGCCCGCGTATGTGACTATAAGACTGGTAAAACACCACGCAAAAACTATGTCGATGACAAATTTTTTCAACTCATCATTTATACACAACTACTTCAAAGCCTCGAAATAAATCCGGTGTCACTTTCGGTCGAGTTGTTGTATCTGAAGGATGGCGTTAGATTTGAAAAGGACTTGACACCGAAGGACATCGACACCGTCGTATCCGTGGTTCAGGAAGTAAGAGAAGGAATTGAGGAACGCTGCTCGCGTGGCTATTTTGAGCCATCGACGTCAGTGCTCTGCAATTGGTGTAATTTCAAAGGAATCTGCCCAGCATGGAACAAGTAAAAAATACAAGAAGGTTGAAGTCCGATATGGATGTTAATGATGATTCTTTCGCCAGGATGGTTGCGGAGGAGGTAAAGAACAAACTCTCCCCACTCCACAAGGGTGTCCTCATGGAGCCCAAGAACTGGGATAGGTGGAAGCGTGCCCTCGTAGCACTGTCCGACCACCTGCAGTCACAGATTGAGGATGCAGAAGATGATGCCCAGTCCGATATGGGTAGGTACTCCTCCATGGGCGGGAGGGGGAAGAAACTTTCATCCGAGACCCGCAACTACTACGACAACAAAATAAACAAAATTCGCCGGTTTAAGTTCCATGTCGACAAGCGTCTTGATGAGGTTTGCCTGATGATTGACACCGGGCAGACAATCCAAAACGATGGATGGGATAAGGTTGAGTTCTACCGGAGGGCAATTATCGCCCATCGCAATCTTCTCCGCGACTACGACCTAGAGGACACGGCCATTGATAGGGCACTGTGGGACGCTCTTGATGACAAGTGGACATTTGACGACATCAATACAGACAATCTTTAGTCTTGTATGTCATAATCACTGTTCCCGCCAAAGTAGGCATTTTATGGAAGTAGTGGTTGTGGGATGCTCAAAAGAAAAACAGAACTTAAGCGCAGTCCGCTCAAGCGTGGAACAAAAGGCCTAGCCAAGCGTAGTAAAAAAACTGAAGATAAGTACGTTGAGCGACGCGAGCTGGTTAAGAAAATTCTTTCAGAACGCCCCCTTTGTGAAGCATGTCGTGTTTTTGCGGCGCATGACAATAAAACAACATTCAATCATCATATGAGCAGGGATGTTCATGAGGTTGTTAGGCGTTCACAGGGTGGTTCGATTCTTGATGAGGCAAATGTTCTTGCAGTATGTCGCCCCTGTCATGTTCGTATTGGCAGTGAGCCAGCACTTGCTTTTGAGCTAGGACTAGCAAAACATTCATGGGACTAGTGATACACTAAAATCACCTTAGGCCCGCTGTGGATGCAGGAGCAAGTTGGAAATACCTTCTTGCTTCTGCATTGAGTGTGTTATATATTTTCCGGCGATGTTCCTTATGGGTCTTGATATATCCCTAACCTCTACGGGCATATCCATGCGCGAAGAGACCTCGGTCGTTGCGACAAAATACAAAGGTGCAGAGCGCCTGTCTCTTGTTTCTGAAACAATTCTCAACCTATGTATTGATAATTCAATTGACTGCGTGATTTTAGAGGGGTATTCTTTTGCCTCGCGAAATTCCCAGGCTCACAGCATTGGCGAATTGGGTGGATGTATAAGAATGAAGTTGTGGGAAAAAAACATTAAATATGTTGAGGTGCCACCTACTTCCAGGGCAAAATTTGCGACAGGCAAGGGTAATGCCGGGAAGGCAGAAGTAATCTCCGCCATATCATCAAAAACTGGAAAAACCTTTATTGGTGGTGGCGCGGACGATGAATGCGACGCGTGGATTTTGGAGCAGATGGGCTTAGCAAAACTTGGACTCTCCCCATACTCGTGGTCATCGACACAGATGGAATCTTTGTCTAAGATTGACTGGTCTCCACTG
>Ga0129333_10003980_pt1 | contig 13856 bp, 14 predicted proteins | sample CPB6_08_DNA_FD_94474 | JGI IMG/M metagenome (GOLD analysis project Ga0129333, IMG submission 94474) | Freshwater to marine salinity gradient microbial communities from Chesapeake Bay, USA - CPBay_Sum_0.6_0.8_DNA | ecosystem: Environmental > Aquatic > Marine > Coastal | place: USA: Chesapeake... | reverse complement strand
GCGGTTACGCTTCCTGACGCCAACACACCGTACCGCTCACGCGGGATCAGGAAGCCCAATCGCGTAAGCGATGGGGACCGCGGCCAAGAGTGGCCGGCCGTACCGCTCACGCGGTTACGCTTCCTGACGCCAACACACCGTACCGCTCACGCGGGATCAGGAAGCCCAATCGCGTAAGCGATGGGGACCGCGGCCAAGAGGAGCAGGCCGTACCGCTCACGCGGTTACGCTTCTTGACGCCAACACACCGTACCGCTCACGCGTTGACGCTTCCCGAGGCGGCCGCGGCGTCCAGGAGCAGCACGGCGTTTTTCTGGTCGACCCGGCCGGCTGGTATCGCCTCGTCCCTGGCAAGCAGTCGCGAGATCATCGGGGCCTTGCCGGCACCGGTCGCCAGCCAGAGGATCCGCCGCGATCGATCGAGCAGCGGATACGTCAGTGTCATCCGCCGGCGGTTCTGATAGACGTCGCAGATGGTGACGTCACGGTCACGGCACTCGACCGCCGGGTCGCCGGGAACGAGCGACGCCGTATGGCCGTCGGCGCCGAGCCCGAGATGGACAAGATCGAGCACCGGCGGGCTGCCACACCAGGCCGAGAGGGTCCGCTCGTAGGCGCGAGCGTTGTCCTCGGGGTCGTTCGCGGCCACCGGCATCGCGTGGATGTTCCCCGGCGGGATCGGGGCGTGTCCCAACAGGCTCGCGTGGAGGTGGGTGAGGTTCCTGTCCGGATCGCCATCCGGCGCGATCCGCTCGTCGACCTGAAACACGTGAACGCTCGCCCACGGCACGTCCTCGGAGGCGAGGAGCCTCAGCATCGTCCACGGGGTTTTGCCGCCGCTGACCGCCATCAGAAACCGGCCGCGGGAATCAACGGCCCGGCGGGCCGCCTCGGCGATCAGTCGCGCTGCAGCGGCTGCCACGGCGGCCTCGTCTGGGAACACGTCGTACTGCATGGCCTCGTCCATTCGTGTCACGATGCGGAGGGGCGGCCACGCGCGGCGGCCGAACGATACCATCTGATCAGGGCGTTGGTCGAGCTGTCGTGCCCGAGCGTCGGCTCCGCCGCCGACTCGAGTTCGGGAACGATCCGGTTGGCCAGCACCTTGCCGAGTTCGACCCCCCACTGATCGAACGGGTTGATGCCCCAGACACAGCCCTGCGTGAACACGCTGTGCTCATAGAGGGCCACGAGGCTGCCGAGGATGCGCGGGGTGAGCTGCTCGGCGAGGATCGTCGTGCTCGGCCGGTTGCCCGGAAAGGTCTTGTGGGGAACGAGCCATTCGGGAACGCCCTCGGCCCGCACTTCGTCGGCTGTCTTGCCGAAGGCCAGCGCCTCGGCCTGGGCGAAGACGTTGGACATCAGCAGGTCGTGGTGACGGCCGAGCGGATTCAACGACCGCGCAAACCCGATGAAGTCGCAGGGAATCAGCCGCGTGCCCTGATGGATCAGCTGATAGAAGGAATGCTGCCCGTTCGTGCCGGGCTCGCCCCAGAAGATCGGGCTGGTCTGGTAGTCGTCGATCGTGTCGCCGTCGAGCGTGACCCGCTTGCCGTTGGATTCCATCGTGAGCTGCTGCAGATAGGCAGGGAACCGCTTCAGGTACTGGTCGTAGGGAAGGACCGCGATCGTGTGGGCGTCGAGGAACGAGGTGTTCCAGACGGCCAGCAGGCCGTGCAGCACCGGGAGGTTGGCGGCGAATGGGGCGGTGCGGAAGTGCACGTCCATGTCGTGGAAGCCGGCCAGCAAATCCCCGAAGCGATCCGGCCCGATCGCCAGCATGGTCGACAGTCCGATCGCGGAGTCCATCGAATACCGGCCGCCTACCCAGTCCCAGAAGCCGAACATGGCGGCGGTGTCGATGCCGAAGGCCGTCACCTCGGCGGCGTTGGTCGAGACGGCGACGAAGTGCCGGGCGACGGCGGCCGAGTCTCCGAGCGTGGCCAGCAACCACGCCCGCGCCGATCGGGCGTTGGCCATCGTCTCCTGCGTGGTGAACGTCTTCGAGGAAATCACGAACAGCGTCTCGGCGGGATCGAGGTCGCGGGTCGCCTCGACGAAATCGGTTCCATCGACGTTGGAAACGAACCGGAACACGAGTCGCCGGTCGGCCTCGGACCGCAACGCCTCGTAGGCCATGACAGGCCCGAGGTCGGAGCCGCCAATGCCCACGTTGACCACCGCACGGATCGGCTTGCCCGTGTGGCCTCTCCACGAGCCGTCGCGCACCTGTCGACAGAACCCCCTCATCCGGCCAAGCACATCGTGGACGTCGGGCACGACGTCGCGTCCCTCCAGGAGGATCTTCTCCCCCTGCAACGCCCGCAGCGCGACGTGCAGCACGGCGCGGTGCTCGGTGGCGTTGATCTTCTCGCCGGCGAACATCGCTGCGATCCGCTCCTCGAGCCCGCACGCGTCGGCCAGACGCAGAAGCAGCGCGAGGGTCTCGGTGGTCACCCGCTGTTTCGCGTAATCGACGTGCAGGCCGCAGGCGTCGAGCACCATCCGCTCGCCACGGGCGGGGTCGGCCGCGAACAGCCCTCGAAGGTGGGTGTCGCGGAGGGACGCGGCGTGGGCGGCGAGGTGCTGCCATGCGGGACTCGATGCTCGGCTATGTGAGTGCTTTGTCACGCTGCGGAACCTCCGGGACTGGGACTGCAGGGCGGATCGAAAGGCGAAAGCGGCGGGCAGGATACCCCGTTTCGGCCTCGCCAATGCCCCACACCGAGATGGTGAGCGAGGCCGATCGCCTGTGCACGCCCGCCCCAGCCGAGAAAGCCTGAAAAACAAGGCACTTTCACAAAAATAGATGCCGGGCGGGGATTTGGCACGCAACGTGCATTTCATTTCTTCCGCCGGCGAGTGGGTCGCAGTGACCCGCCCGCAGGCGACTGGTTTGCAGGGTCCCACATTCAGAGGTGTTTGTCGTGTTGGTGATGGCCGTCGGTATTTCGTCTGAAGAGGTGCGTCCGACCGGCAGATAGTGCCGGAGAGAGGCCTTTTCTGTGGATTTCCTCAGGTCGGGCGAAGCCCGAGTTTGGGGTGATCCCTGGCGGATATGCCGTTTGTGGCCCGGTCTGCGGTGGTCGCTGTCGAGTCCCCTCGTGGGGCACGTCAGCCGCTCGTGGAGCGGTCCGAGGACAAGGAAATCGAGCGATAGGCATCTTGAGATCAGGTAGGCCGGCACAGGCGATTTTCGGAGTTTTCCCGTGTTTTTCCAGGTTCTGAGCCATGTCGAGTCGGTGATCGCGGTGGGGCCCACGGCCTGCTCCGCACCCGTCTCTTCCATGGGCGCCTCGGTCGCGGGCAGCTCGCCGGAAAAAGGCCTCATCGCCGTCCAGAGTGCCTTCGACCGCCGTCAGACTTCGGCCCGCCGGACGGGCCGGACTCACCACAATGGTGAGACGGTCACCAGGATGGTGATCACCATCCTGGTGAGGCCGAAACCAACGCGAAGAACCGCGGAAAATAGGCCTCAAACCATGGTTTCGGCCCCTGCCGCGGTCGGTTCGTCGTGGCAACGGTCCGACCGGCCCCTGGCCCCCTCGTACACCCCGCCCGCGACGGTCGTTCGTTCGCGTGCGGGGAGGTCAATGCCTGCTTCTGCAGGCGGATTCTCGTTCGTTCGGTGTGTTCGTCGTTCGTCATCCAATCCCAACCCCTTGGTCGTCAGGGAACGGTCGTTCGTTCCTGCCCGGCCACTGTTCTGAAAGGACTCGCTCCATGTTCCGTTCCATCGCCATCCGCACCCTTGTCGCCGTCGCCGTGATCGCCGCCGTCTCCTGCTGTTCTGCGGTGTCCCGTGCCGAAACGCTTTCGCCCACCTTCGGCGGTCCCAGCGGCCATGCCCACCAGGGGCTGCTGGGCTCCTTCGCCACGATGCCCTCCGAGTCGGCGGCCCCGGTATCGCCGGCGGTGCTGAAGTCGCTCGCCTCCAGCAACGACGCCGTTGGGTACCACTCCGGCCTCGCCAAGGCCTCGTTCGGCTCTGAGGTCGTGCTCAAAGCCTCCCGCATGGGATTCGGCTTCGAGACGGTTCCCTTCGAATCGTTCCTGAACGTGGCCGCAGCCCCGAACGGTGACAACATGGTCCGCACGTTCATCATCATCGAGTCCGAGAAGTCCGAGGCCGCCGATTCGACGCTGGGCCAGACCGCGGGCGACGACCTCGTGAACAAGTTCACGCAGTCGTCCTTCGGTGCGACGACCACGTCCGGTTCGGCAACCCTCTCGTACCTCCAGGTCTCGCCGGCTTCCTCCTCGCTGGTGTTCACGAACGTGCTGCTCAAGAACGCCCCGCAGGTCACCGAGTGACGTCCTGAGCAGACAGCTGGAAAAACGCTCCTGGCCGCAGGCCGAACGACCCTTCGGCCGGGAAATGACGGTTGGATGATTGGCTGATTGACGAACACGAACGAAGGCCGCGCTGGCATCCGCCAGCGCGGCTTTTTTCGTTTCCAGTCGTGCGCGTGTGCGGCGGACAAGCCCGTCCGGCAGGGAGATTCCTGCGAGGTATCATCATGACTCCCCTCGCCGACACACCCCCGGTCGTCAGGGCTCTCCCCGTGGTGACACCGTGCCTGGAATCCTCGAGCGAATCCCGATCTCCCGCCGCCTCACCCTGATCAGCCTCGCGTACACGCTGCCGATCGTCGTGCTGCTCTACTTCGTGGTCCGCGGAATCAACCAGGACGTCCGCTTCACCGAACTCGAGAAGCTTGGGAACGTCTACCAACGGCCGCTTGCGACGCTCCTGCAGCATGTGCCGCAACACGCCCTCGCGACCCGCCTCCTATGGGGCGGCGACGCTGCTGGCAGGGAGGCGGTGAGCCGCAGCCGGGCTGAGATCGACCGGGCATTCGCGGCGATCCGGACCATCGACGAACTCCATGCGGAAGACCTCCAGTTCACGGACCAGGGGCTCGCCGACCGGGGCCGGAGTCAGATCGCCCCGGCGGCGGTGGCGCGGGAATGGGAAGCGATCAAGCAGGTGGACTCGGGGCGGGACAGCGAGAGGCTCCATGCCGGGTTCCTCGACCGAATTCTGCTGATGATCAAGCATGCCGGCGACACCTCGAACCTGATCCTGGATCCCGACCTCGACAGCTACTACCTCATGGACGCCACGCTGCTGGCGCTGCCCGAGACGCAGCGACGGCTGGCGGAAGCGATCGACTTCTTCGCGGAACTCTCCCGTCGCCCGACCGTCACGGCCGCCGACCGCGTAGAACTGGCCGTGCTCGCGGCGGAGTTCAAGGCAGACCTCGACCGCATCGCCACCGACGTGGACACGGTCAAGGTCGAGGATCCGAAGTTCTACGGTTCCTATGAAAGCCTCCAGGCCGGGTTGCCGCCGGCGTTCGATCGCTATGCGGCCGCCGCCCGACCTCTGCTCCAGACGCTGGCGACGGTTGGGGACCCGGCCGCGGGTGCGGATGAGAGCGATGTGCAGTTGCTCGTTCAGCAGGCCGAAGCCGCGAGAGACGCGAGCTTCTCGCTGTGGCGCGACGGGGTCGACTGGCTCGACGGCCTCCTTGACAAGCGACTGGCCGATCTCCGCGGTCTGCGGGCTTGGGCGCTGTCGCTGGCGGGGTTGGCCTGGCTGGCCTCGGCGATTCTCGTGATGCTGATCACGCGGAGCATTTCACGCCCCCTTCGCGAGGTCGTGGGCGTGCTCGACACCGCCTCCAATGAGGTAGCCACGGCGGTCGAGGAGATCTCGCGGAGCAGCGAGTCGCTGGCCTCGAGCACCCAGCAGCAGGCCGCGTCGCTCGAGGAGGCGGCGGCGACGGTGCGGGTGATCAACGACATGACCCGCCAAAACGCCGCCGATGCGGGGCTTGCCAACACGCGGAGCACGGCGGCGTCCGAGTATGCCGGTCGTGGCAAGCCCTCGATGCTCCGCATGGCCGACGCCATGGACGCGATCAAGACCTCCACCGACAGGACCACGACCGTCGTGAAGTCGATCGCTGAAATCGCGTTTCAGACCAACCTGCTGGCCCTCAACGCCGCCGTCGAGGCGGCCCGGGCAGGCCAGGCGGGCCTCGGATTCGCGGTGGTCGCCGACGAGGTCCGCAGCCTCGCGGCCCGATGCGCCGAGTCGGCCAGGGACACGACGGATCTCATCGACGAAGTGCGAGCCAGCACCCGCAACGGGGTTGCGGTGGTCCATGAACTGGCCGGCACGCTCGATCAGATCACCACCAGCGCGCGCGAGGCCGCCACGCTGATCGCGAAGGTGTCGGCCGCCAACGCGCAGCAGGCCGAGGGCGTCGGCCAACTGCATGTCGCGGTCGATCAGATGAACGACGTCACCCAGTCGAACGCCGCGACGGCCGAGCAGACTGCAGCGGCCAGCGCGCAGATCACGGCGCAGGCCCGCGGTCTGAGTGACATGGCCGACGAACTCTCCGCCATGGTGAAGGGACGGAGCGAGCAGGTCCGGAGAGAAAGCCTCCGCCCTGCGGGCCCGCTGAGGCGATGACGGGCGATCAGGAGGCAGGGCGATCGGGCGATGTGCCGCTGGACATGCACGACGAACAGCGTGCTTCCAACGCGGCTGAGCATCCGCAGGATTCCGACTCCTACCTCGAGAATGGCCTGCTGGTCTACACGGCGGCTTTTCATCGTCGTCGCGGATATTGCTGTGGTTCGGGGTGCCGCCACTGCCCGTTTTCACCGCCACACGTGAAGGGCACGACCACGACCGCCTGAGGTCCATGTTCGCTTCCGATCGCGGCGTCAGTCCCTCCCAGACCGGGATTGAGATCACATCCGACAGACGTGTATCGCCGGCTCGGGGGCGGACAACGTCGTGTCGCCAGGGCTTCAGCCGCATGGCGAGCGGCGTGCGCTGATCAGCCGCCCCGCGTGGCGCGCACCGCCGAGACGATGATCGCCCGAAGCTTCGGCTCGGCCGACCTCGCGGTGGCGAGGATGTGCTCGACCGTGGCCACCTCGAGCGCATCGGGAAGGCACATGTCGGTGATCACCGAGATGCCCAGCACCTGCATGCCGGAGTGAACGGCGACGATCACCTCGGGCACGGTCGACATGCCCACAACATCGGCGCCGATCGTGCGCAGGAAGCGATACTCCGCACGGGTCTCGAGATTTGGCCCGGTGACGGCGACGTAGACGCCGCGGTGGGCCACGAAGTTCTCCCGCCGCGCCACTGCGAGCGCCTCGTCGACGTGGCGGACGGAGTATGGCGCCGACATGTCTGGAAACCGGGGGCCCAGCCGCTCGTCGTTGATCCCGATCAGCGGGTTGTCGCCGAGCAGGTTGATGTGGTCCTCGATCACCATCAGGTCGCCCGACCGATACTGCGGATTGAGTCCGCCGCAGGCGTTCGTGACGATCAAGACTTCGGCGCCGAGCCGCTTGAGCACGCGGACGGGAAACGTGATCTGCTGGAGAGGATAGCCCTCGTAAGCGTGCTGACGGCCCTCCATGACGACCACCGGCACGCCCTCGAGCAGCCCGCAGACGAGCTGGCCGGAGTGCCCGTGCGCGGTCGAGCGGGCGAAGTGCGGAATCTGGTCGTAGGGAATTGTCGCCTTCTCGGTGATCGCCGCTGCGGCGCCGCCGAGGCCGCTGCCAAGGATGATGCCGACTTTGGGTACGAGGCTCCATTTCGAGGAGATGACCGTGGCCGCTTCCGTGATCTTGTCGTACTGGTCGAGCATGCGTGCTCCCTCGGGGCTGTTTGGACCGCGGATTCTAGCAGGAGCAGGCGGGGCGCGGTCCAGCGGCCGTCACTCGCCGAGGAGGGCGAGGAAATCGGGATGGGTGCGGAGCGACTCGAGGTCGGGATCCGCCTCCATGTGGTCGAGGTCGTCGTAGCCGAGGAGGATCGCCCGGGAGAGGGCGTCGATCGCCTCGTCGGCACACCCGGCGCGGGCGAGCGAGCAGGCCAGGTTGTAGCGGGCGAGAAAGTCGTCGGGCTGAAGCAGGACGATCCGGCGGTCGAGGTCGACGGCCCGCGTCACGAGCCCCTTCTTGCTGACCAGCTCGGCGAGGACCCGGAGAACCTCGATCGATTCAGGCGAGCGGGCGAGGAGCTTTTCGAAGAAATCAATGTCGAAGTCGAGTTGTCCGAGCGTGCCGAACCAGGTAGCGGCCGGCCGCGCACGGACGCGACCACGGGCCTTCCCCGAACCCGCATTGGGGTCATCGGGCGCCGAGTGCGGTGTGTCGAGGCCGGACATCGATCAAACCCCTGGCAAAACGGTGAGGCGGACTCGAGCGGCTACTTCTTACGACCAGTGCCCTTGCCCGGAGGCGGAGGAGCATCGCCCTCGTCGGGATGATCCCAGTCGGGATCGTTCTCTTCCTCCTCGAAGTCATCGTCGAACTCGTCATCGAAGTCGTCGAACGTGGAGTCCTCGTCGGCAAGCGGCTGTGCCACCGACAAGTCCTCTTCGTCGCCCAGCTCCTCCTCCTCTTCGCCATCGGGATCACCGGCGGCGGACACGTGGGGCGTGGCGGGCAAGCCCACCGCAGGAGCGGTGCCTGGCAGAGCCACCGGCACGAGGACGCCGACCAGCGGCAGAACGGGATCCGTGGGGGAGGCAAAGGGCAGCGATAGAGCGGGCATCGGCGGGCACTCGGGGGCTGTGGGTGACGCGAAGAGCAAACCCTTTCGGTACGGCTGCGTCAAGCCGGGAGATTGTAGGGCAAACGCCGCCGGAAATCGCGGCTTCGTCAACGAGCGGGGCCGGGAGGCCCCCGCGAAGCCGACGGCGGAGAACAACGCGTGTGTGCGGGGAGGCGGGCGGTCGCCTACCGGCGTCCCGATCGCTGACGCGATTGGGCTTTCTGGGCTTCCCCATCGCTGACGCGATCGGGCTTTCTGGGAGCCTAGGTGTGGTAGTCCGCGTTCAGGTGGACGTAATCGGCCGTCAGGTCGCTGGAGTAGAACCGGATCCGGCCGGGGCCCGACCCCACGCGAAGTTCGATCAGCGTCTCGCGATTTGCCTTGATCGCGGCCGACACCGCATCCGCCTCGAATGGCACCGGGCAGCCGGCCTCGAAGAGCAGCGTGCCGTTGACGCGGAGCACGACCTGCGTCGGGTCGAAGGCGACGCCGGAGTAGCCGGCCGCTGACACGATCCGGCCCCAGTTCGGGTCCGCCCCGTGCACCGCCGTTTTCACCAGCGGGCTGTCGGCGATCGTGCGGGCGATCTGGCGGGCAGAGTCGCGACAGGCCGCCCCCGTCACCTCGATCCGCATCACATGGGTGGCCCCTTCGCCGTCGTCCGCCATCTCGCGAGCGAGAAACTCACAGACCGAGTGGAGCGTCTGCCCAAATGCCCGCAGACCGTCGCCGCTGAGCGGCGGGCCGCCGGCCGCCCCGTTGGCGAGCAGCAGGACGGTGTCGTTGGTGCTCATGTGCCCGTCCACGCTCACGCAGTTGAAAGTCTCCTCGGCCGCCGCTCCGAGCAGCCGCTGAGCATCAGCCGGAGCGACGGCGGCGTCGGTCACCACGATCCCGAGCATCGTCGCGAGGCGGGGCCCGATCATCGCTGCCCCCTTCGCCATGCCAAACACGGTGCAGGTCGCCCCATCGGCCGTGAACGATCCGCCAGCCATCTTCGGCCGGGTGTCGGTGGTCATCATGCCGCGGGCAGCGGTGACAGCCGCCTTCTCGTCATCGGCGAGAGCAGCCGCAGCGGCACGGATGCCCTTCTCGACGGTCGACATCGGGAGAAACTCGCCGATGATTCCCGTTGAGAGCACGAGCATCTGCTCTCCCGTGGCCCCCAGTTCGCCGGCCGCGAGCGCGGCCATCTGCGTGGCATCGTCCAGGCCGCGGCGTCCGGTGCAGGCGTTGGCATTACCCGAGTTGATCACGACCCCGCGGAAGCCGGTCCCGGGCGTCCGGGAGCGGTCGAGCGCCACGGGGGCTGCGAACACGAGGTTCGTGGTGTAGACGCCCGCCGCGGTGGCCGGCCGGTCGCTGGCCACCAGCGTGACATCCTCCCGGGTGGCGTTTCGCTTGATGCCGGCGTGGACCGCAGCCATCCGCCAGCCTTTGGGCAGGGGAGGAATCGGGTACGTGACGGGCGTGTCGGCGATCGACATGGTCAGAGAAGTCCCATGGTTTCGGGGAGGTCGAAGAGGACGTTGAAGTTCTGGACCGCCGCTCCCGCGGCCCCCTTCACGAGGTTGTCGAGGCAGCTGATCAGGAGCACGCGGTCGCGGACCACCCGGGCGGTGATGTCGCAGAAATTGGTGTCGACCGTGTCCTTGGTGCCGGGGAGGTGGTCCACGACGCGGACGAACCGCTCGGCGGCATAGGCGTCGCGGAGCAGGGCCATGACGTCGCTCTCGGCAAGCTTCTTCCGGGGCCGAATGTAGATCGTGGAGAGGATCCCGCGGTCCATCGGCGCCAGTTGCGGCGTGAAGATCACGGCCGGCCGGACGCCCGCGTGCCGGGCGATCACCTGCTCGATTTCGGGCGTGTGCCGATGCCGGCCGACGTTGTAGGCCGACATGCTCTCGTTGCACTCCGGGAAGTGCGTCATCAGCTTCGGCTGCCGTCCGGCGCCACTCACGCCGCTCTTGGAGTCGACGATGATGTCGTCGGTCTCGAACAGGCCGCTCTTCACCAGTGGAGCCAGGGGCAGGATCGCCGACGTCGAGTAGCAGCCGGGATTCGCCACCAGAGACTGCCGGCGGATCCGTTCGCGAAACAACTCCGGCAGGCCGTAGACGGTCGCCCCGAGCCGCCCCGCGTCGGGATGGTCGTGGCCATACCACTCGAGGTAGGTGGCGGCGTCGTCGAGCCGGTAGTCGGCACTGAAGTCAACCACCTTCGCGCCGGCCGCGAGCACCCTGGGGAGGATCTCGGCGCTGGCGCAGTGCGGCAGGCATCCAAACACGCAGTCGGCCCGCTTCCCCACGTCCTCCGGCGAGAGATCCTCCAGCGGCAGGTCGAGCCGGCCCACAAGGCTCGGGTGAACGCTCGAGATCGGTGTCTTCCCTTCCTGTCGGCTGGTCACCGCGACGATCTCGGCCTGCGGGTGCCGCAGCAGGATCTTGATCGCCTCGAGGGCGGTGTAACCGGTGGCACCGAGCACTGCGACCTTGACCATGGCGGACTCCGCACGCGGGAACGGGACGAGCGATTTATAGGGCGACCGCAGGTCTGTCTGCTAGTCCGCGGCAGTTCCGACTAGGTCATCAGGGTTTTGGCGAACAGACGGACGAGCCACGTCGCCACCGCCCGCTTGGTGCCGGCTTTGGAGCCGACCGCCGCGTGCGAGCGGTCGTAGACGGTCACGGCTGTGCGGGTTCCCTCGAGCGCCGTCACGTCGTTGACGACGATCAGGTCGCAGCGTTTCGCCTCGATCTTCTCGAACGCCCGCCGGGGATCGGCGCCGGGTTCGAGGGCGAAGGCCACGAACCACTGCTTCGACACCGACCTCCGTGCCAGCGTGGCGATCACGTCGCGGGTCGGGGCAAGCCGTAGCGACAGGCCGTCGCCCTGACGCGGGATCTTGCCGGCGACGCGGTGTGACGGCTCGAAGTCGCACGGTGCCGCCGTGGCCACCACGCCATCCACCGCAGGCAACTCCGCCAGTGAGGCATCGAGCATCTCCTGCGTGGTGACGACCGGAATCACCTGCGCTGCCGCGGGATAGCGAACGTGCACGGGGCCGCTGACGATCGTCACCCGGTGGCCGGCCGCCAGCGCCGCCTGGGCGATCGCCGCCGCCATCCGCCCGCTCGAGGCGTTGGTCAGAAACCGGACGTCGTCGATGTAGGCACGCGTGGGGCCGGCGGTAAGCAGGATCCTCGCCATGGCTGCCTCCGGGCACGCGACCTCAGGTCCGCCGTGGGGCGGCCGCTAGAACCGACTCGATGGCCTCGAAAATCTCCTGCGGCTCGGCCATACGGCCGGCGCCCTGCTGGCGGCACGAGAGCCAGCCCGTGCCGGGAGCCACGAGTGCGATACCATCCGCCTCGACCTGCCGGACATTCCGCTGCACGGCAGGCTTGCCCCACATGGCCGAGTTCATCGCCGGAGCCACGAGCACGGGGCACTCGGCGCAGAGGACGAGCGTGGAGAGGAGGTCGTCGGCCGCCCCGTGGGCGACCTTGGCGAGAAAGTCCGCCGTGGCCGGGGCGACCACTACGATCTCGGCCCGGGCTGCGAGTTCGATATGGGCACCGAGCGGAAAGGCGGCCGGGTCGAACGTGCGGCTGGCGACGGGGCGGCCGGTCAGGGCCGCGAACGTCGGTGCCCCTACGAACCGCCTGGCGGCCCGCGTGAGCACGGCCGTGACGCCGGCGCCGCGTTGCACGAGCAGGCTCGCCAGAGCCGCGGCCTTGAAGGCGGCGATGCCGCCCGACACGCCGAGGACGATCTCGCGGCCCGCGAGGCTCACAGGATCGTCGGATCGAAGTCGAGCGGGCCGCCGGCCTCGGTCGACTCACCAGTGATGCGGAGGTTGAGCGAGGTGTCGAGGAAGATCTTGTCCTGCTTGATTTCCTCGATGACGATCTGCATCTTGTCGTCGGTGTCGACGTCCACCAGTGGGCGACCACCGGCGTTGAGTGCCACGAGCCGTTTCTGGATCAGGGTCGAGAGCTTGAAGCGGCCTCCGACCTTGTTGACGATCTCTTCCTCGCGCAGGTCATCGATCATGGGCTGGTCTCCTCGGTGAGTCGGTTCAGGGGGCGTGGGTCGGGGCTGGACGGCTGGCGGTGGGGTGAGTCGCGGTGGATGGTGGCCGTGGAGGCTCGTTTCCGGCGGTCTCGTCGAATCCCTCGGCGGACAAGACTCTCTTGATCTCCGACAAGGCGGTCTCGACGTTCTCGTTGATCACGCGATGTCCGTAGCGGTGCGCTTCGTGCAGTTCGCGTCGCGCCACCTCCAGCCGGCGGGCCATGGCATCCGGCGACTCCGTACCCCGCCCCTTCAGCCGTTCAAACAGCTGGTCGGGGTGGGCCGGTTCGACGAAGATGGTGATCGCCTGCGGGTAGCGGCCGAGAATCGACAGTGTACCCTCCACGTCGATCTCCAGCACGACCCATTTTCCGGCCGCGAGGCGGGGGGCCACCTCGGCCACCAGCGTGCCGTACCAGTGCTGCCGGCCGTACACCTGGCAGCACTCCAGGAACTCCCCGGCTGTCCGGCGTCTTTCGAACACGTCGAGGGGGAGGAAGTGGTAGTCCACGCCGTCACGCTCGCCCGCTCGAGGCGGCCTGGTGGTGGCCGAGACACTCGGCACAAGTGCGGGCAGGTCCGCGAGCAGACGTCGCAGAAGGGTCGTCTTGCCGACCCCGGAGGGACCCGAAATGACGACGAGTTTGCCCGGTCGGTCTTCCATCCCGATGTTCTACCGCAGGCCGCGAGGGCTTGAAAAGTCGCTTCGCCCTACGGGCGGTCACTCGACGTTTTGGGCCTGTTCGCGAAGTCGCTCGATCCGGGTCTTGATCTCGACCACGGCGTGGGCGATCCCCACGTCCAGCGACTTCGAGGCCACCGTGTTGGCCTCCCGGGCCATCTCCTGGGCGAGAAAATCGAGGGCCCGCCCCGGCGAATCCTCGTCGAGCAGCCGGTCGAACTGGTCGACGTGACTGGCCAGCCGCACGAGTTCCTCGGCCACGTCGGTGCGGTCTGCCATCAGGGCCACTTCGCGGGCTACGTCCGCCTCCGACACAGCGGCCGAACGATCCTCCAAAAGCCTCGCCACCCGCTCCCGAAGACGGTCGCGATGGGTGGCCACGACGTCGGGGACGCGGTCGCGGATGCCAACGGCGAGCTGCGCGATCTCACGACACATCGACCGCATGTCGGCGGCCAGCGCGGCGCCCTCGGCCCGCCGCATCTGGTCGTAGCG
>Ga0129333_10003979_pt1 | contig 13857 bp, 3 predicted proteins | sample CPB6_08_DNA_FD_94474 | JGI IMG/M metagenome (GOLD analysis project Ga0129333, IMG submission 94474) | Freshwater to marine salinity gradient microbial communities from Chesapeake Bay, USA - CPBay_Sum_0.6_0.8_DNA | ecosystem: Environmental > Aquatic > Marine > Coastal | place: USA: Chesapeake Bay... | reverse complement strand
ATTTACAACAGTGACAATGTTGACACCTGGCAACCTAACAGAAACTACAGAAAAGGATCTCTAATAAATTTCAAGGACAAGATCTACTATGCAATTGTTGATGTGGCAGCAGCAGTTGAATTTGATTTCACTTTCTGGAGTAACATTGATAAAAGCAAAATCAAAACAGGGCTTTTACCAAACTATGCTTATAATGCAGAGAAGTTTAATAGCATTTATAATCTTGATGATGGTACATCAGATGCTGCCCTTGATGCGTTGAGCAATGGTATTACAGGTTTTAGAAATCGTAACTATTTCCAAGATTTTAAATTAGACAGTGTGAGTCAGTCTAAGTTTTATCAAGGATACATTAAACAAAAAGGATCTATAAATGCCATTGATGCACTGACCACAGCAAGATTTGAAAACTTGTCTAGTACGATTGATTTATATGAAGAATGGGCGTTTAGAGTAGGCGATTATGGTGCCTTGGGTAGCGATCAGAGTATTGAATTTCAATTATCAGATCAAACTATAAAAAGTAACCCTTCTACCTTGGTTCTGCTAGGTGATCAAGACGCAAATATAGATGGGTTTATAAATGTTCGCAAAAATAACATTTATTCAACTACAGAAACGTCATTTGTAAAAAATCCAATTGCAAATAGAACAGATACTAAAACAAGACCTTCTGATGCGGTAACTGCTGGATATCCAAGACTGGACGACATTGACGCCACAATATTTGACATAAGAGATTATGGAACCTATGCTGATTTGGTAAACAGTATTGGTGCTGGTTTTAAAATATGGGTAGCAAAAGATCTCAACAACAGTTGGAATGTGTATCGTGTGACTGAGACTGATGTCCTAATAAACCAGTTACAAATAGCACTTGATAATAGAATAACTGTAATTACAGACAAACCACATGATCTTGTGTCTGGGACCTTAATAGCTATCAAGAACTTTGATAATGATTTTAATGGTTTCTACAGAGTCACAGCAACACCTGAAAATACTGTGTTCATAGTTGATGGTTACAAAGGACTATCTAGATTAAAGTCACAACAAAAAGTTGAAGGTGTTGGAATACTTCTAACCTTAAATTCAGTGCGATTCTCAAGAATCAATCAACTGGTGAACTACATTCCAAGACACGGATGGCGCAACAAAGACAAAGTCTGGATTGATAACGATCTTGGGGACGAACTTTGGGCAGTTTACGAAAAGAATATAGGATGGCAGTTTGATGAAATTTTACCATTGCGTGAGGGAGAAGCACAAACTGATCAAGGTTATGGATTTTCTATAGCAATAAGTAACAATCAAAAAATTGTTATTTCTGGTGCTAAAGATTATAGCACTGGCGGAATTTCTGGTATTCGTATTATCAGTGGAGGTTTTTTATATGAGAGTCCTGAACCAACCTTTTCGCCTCCACAGTTGGCTGATGGCACATCCGTAACAGCAGATCTTTTTACTGAATCTGACACTTTATATCAGGCCAGAGTGGTGACTAATGGCAGTAATTATTCGATAGTACCAAACATTCAGATAGTTGACGAAAACACAATTACCACAGTAGGTAATGTTTATGTAGGAAACACATTTGTTCTATCAAGTCTTAATATATCAGTAACTAAGATTCCTCAAGAATCAGTGTTTGACACTAAGACAATAGAATTAAACAACAGTTTTGATATTTGGGTTGGCGACACAGTGACCGGTAACGACGGCGCAGGAAATGTGATAAGTTCTGCAATCGTTGGTAATATTAACTATGAATCAAACGTTATTACACTCACCAGTAATGTTTCCTGGTTGGCGGTTGGGTCGCCGACTCTGACTTTTACACATAGATTGGTCCATCTTGGGGATACTGTCACTGGCATAGACAACACAGGTAATGTAATAGCAGAAGAGACTTTTGTAACAGCAATCAACTCAATTTCAAACAGTATTGAAACAGGATTTAGAACCAATACTTTTAACGGGGGCCAGGTTCTGAAATTCACAAGAGGCACTGGAGGCAATGTACAGGCCAGACTTGTGCCAACAACCATAGCCAACATAACCGTAATAAACGGTGGTTCAGGATTCGTAACTCCGCCACTGGTAGAGTTGATTGGTGGCGGTGGTTCAGGTGCTAAAGTCTCTGTGTCATTGGTAACCACTGGTGCTGGTACAGGATCTATTGACAGTATCACTGTGCTTGATGGCGGATCTGGATATACCCATGCACCAGAAATAAATCTTATTACTACTAATTTAAATTCTGGTGCTAGTTTTAGAGTAAATCTAGTGCCAACGGCAGTGGAAAATCTCTTAGTCGTAGCTAAAGGATCTGATTACAAGTACCCAAGGTTGGTATTCACCACAGCCACAGGCGGCACAGGAAGTGGTGCCACTGGTAATGTCAATGTGACCAATAAAACAGTGGTAAGATCAAGAGTAAGAGAGTTTGGATCAGGATATACAGATACACCCACTGTGATAGTCACAGACACTGCTGGTGATGGCGCAGGCGCCGAACTATCTGTGTCCAGAAGCACAGGTGCAGTTCGTGCTTTCCAATTGGAAGAGGGACAGTTCACGCAGGTGCAGAATCTAGCTCCTTTTGGGATAGATGCAAATGAATTTGGATTCTCTCTTGACGTAGCTGATGAGCTTGCCTACGCAGGCGCTCCTGGATCTTTTGATGACAAAGGAGCAGTGCTTATAAGCCAAAGCACTGGTTCAAACTGGATTCCTCAACAGGTACTGTATAATCTTGATGCTGCACCAAATGATAGATTTGGACATTCAGTGGTAGTAACTGATAACCAAGATTGGGTGTATGTAGGAGCACCTGGTGCAAACAAAGTGTTTGCCTATGCTAGAAAAGCCACCAAAAACAACCAACAGAAAATCACAATTGTGCCTAGAGAAATTAGTTATCTAACTAATTTTGTCACATTGAAGTCCACCAGTCAACTCAAAGTGGTGGGATCTTCTGGCAGATTGTTTGAACCAGATTTTGACTACACACTTGTTGCTGGTGTGGTGACTTTTAGAAACTTTGCAGTGATTGAAGCTGAAGAACTGTTATATCTGTCTCAAATATATCCTGCTACCTTGATTGTACCGCTGGTGATTAGAGGAGTCTTACAAAGATCCTATCCTATCAATGTGACCTTGATAGATTCTGAACAGGTGAATGTGGTTGGAGCAGATGGGCGTATATTCATATATGGACTAGATTACAATCTAACTGGTATTACCCTGAATTTTTTAAATGATGAATTTGCAGATCAAGCATCATTATTGGTCAATGTTTTAACCAATTACTATGTGCTTATAGATACCATTGAACCATCAGATCAAATCACATGGGAAAGCAGTGTCCAAGAAAACATTATTTCAAGAGAATCAGTTGCAGGCACAGTGGATACCTATGCAGCAATGGTATCAGGAGGATTTGTCACCGGAGATCTAATCAAGGTATTGAATCTTCAAATATCTGGAGCCTATGGAGCCTATCAGTTCTACAGAAAAACTGAAAGTTCATATGTACTGGTTGGCACTGAAAATCTCAATGTAACAAGAGGAGTAGCAAAATTTGGATGGTCGTTGGCTATAGATCCAGAGGGTTACCAACTGGTAGTAGGAGCACCTGAAGCCAAGGCAGTCGTTGATCAAGAGACACTTCAGGCTGTTGGGAAAACCTATGTGTTTGACAGAGAATATCAGGTGTTTGTTGCTGCGGCCACTGCAAGTGTATTTTATACCACTCTCACTCCTGTGCAAAGAGTCACTAGAGTTACTGTTGATGGTATTGAACTCAGTCAAGATGTTGATTATACCATTGGAGCAGCCGGACAGACCGGTATTTCGGCTATTGTTATAAGCGATGGTGGTGCCAATTATACCAGTGCACCAACTGTAATCATCACTGGTGGAGGTGGGTCAGGGGCCACTGCAACAGCAACAGTAAATCTAGTCGCTGGAGTGGTCACAAGCATCACTGTAACCAATGCTGGTGCTGGATACACTAGTGCCCCAACTGTGACACTCAGTGGAGGCGGTCCTACTTTACCAGCAGATATTGCTAGTGCTTTTGCAATCATACCTGAACAAAATATTATTAATTTTAATTCTACTCTTAGACCCGGAGCTAAAATCAAAGTTGATATCAATAAATTCAACCTTATTCAGCGTATGGAAAATCCAGATCCCATAAGAGATTCTTATTTTGGGGTTAGCGTTGCAATTTCGCAGAATAAGAAAAACATATTCATTGGTTCACCAGGTTATAGAGATGTTGACTATTACAACGGTAAAGTATATAGATATGCCAACGAACCTTTAAACTACGGTCAGATAATTGGAACTAAAGGTAATGTACAATTGGTACAAGGCGACTATATCAGGATCAATGATGTTCCGGTTGTTTTTCAGACCACTAACAAAGATACCACTAAACCGGTAAAAGATATCAATGAAGAAAATATTGTTGGTATACTTGCACGTACAGACGGAGTTAATGGTATTGAATTTTTTACAGCTGATGGCATACCTTTAAGAGGAACAGGATACTACACTGCCAATGTGACTATTACATTAGATCCTCCTGACAAGATCACAACAGGAGTACAGGCCACTGTGGGAAATATAACACTGTTTGCCAATGGTGCTATTGATTCTTATGAGATAACAAACAGAGGCAGTGGATATACTTTTGCTCCGGCAGTGACCATTACTGGCGCCAACACTTCTCTGGCCAAGGCTTACGCAACAATTAGTTCATCTCAAATTACTATTCTTGCAAATGTAGGAGCTAAATCACAGAATATAAGTGTGCTTCCAGGATTTGGCACTGCTCTTACTGACTTAGGGTTAGAAGTGTTCACACTGATTCAAGAATTTCAACACCCAGACCTTGGCGCACCAGAAAAGTTTGGCAAATTAGTACGTGTTGATAATCAAACAGGCGAAACTTTATTGGTATCTAGTGAAGGCGGAGTTACCCTAAAGTCCACTAGTTTTGATGATCTTTTCACAGTGTTTGATAAAGATACCACACGCTTTGTAGACACACTGCGTAATTCAGGTGCAGTATATCTTTATGACCTTTTGGCTATTCCTAACGAAAGTATTGAGAATCCAAGCCAGTATTTGTACAATCAGGTGCTTTCAAACAGTTTAATTCTGTTTGGTGATAACTTTGGTTCAGGAATTGACATAAGAAATAACTGGATAGTGGTTGGTGCTACCAAGAGTGATTACTATACTGAAGATGGCGGAATTCTGCATCTTTTCGTAAATAGTGAGAATAAAAAAGGCTGGAGTAAACTAAGAACAATAAACAGTAAGGTTGATATAGATTATATTAATCAAGGATTTTTGTATAACAATCAAACGCAATTAATAGTAGCTGATCTTGACTATTTTGACCCTGCTAAAGGAAAAATTCTTGGAATCGCAGATCAAGATCTGGACTACAAAACCATTTACGATCCTGCAATTTACAACAGAGGCAGTGGCACCAACACAACCTATGACAGCGGTAGTTCCTGGGCACAGGCACAGGTTGGAAAAACCTGGTGGAATCTTGATCTTTGCAGATTCATTGATTACGAACAAGGAGAACTAAATTATCGCGTGGTCCATTGGGGAGAATTCTTTCCTGAAAGCACGATTGAAGTTTGTGAATGGGTAGAAAGTTTTGCACTGCCAAGCCAATATGCAGCTCTAGTGGGCGATGGAGAAGCAAAATATCCAGATGATAGTGCTTATGTTGAATTTGCATTTTTAGATACTCAGTCAGGATTAATTAGAACCAAATATTATTATTGGGTAAAAAACAAAACTTCCGTGAACACAGTTGCAACACAGCGCACCAGCAGTGTGGCCACTTTGGCTAACCTTATTGAATCTCCAAGAACTCAAAATATTCCGTACTTTGCAGTGGTAGCTGATAATACCTATAGTTTGTATAACATCGTTGATTATTTACAGTCTGATAATATCATATTCAAACTTGAATATGCTACCACTCTCAGCGAAAATATTTCTCACAGTGAGTATGAGTTGGTTCAACAAGATAATCCTTTGAGTGTGATTCCAGAAAAATATATTAATAAACTTATTGACAGTTTATCTGGAGAAAACAGTGTAGGCGAAGTGGTTCCTGATTTGCGTTTAAGAGAAAATGATAAATTAGGAATCTCTGTAAGACCTCGCCAGACCATGATCAAAAATACCACAAAAGCTGTACAGGTTTTTGTAAATTTTGTGAATAGATTTTTATTGAAAAATCTTATAGTGCGTTATAAAGATTTGTCTCAATTGAAAGTCAAAGAACCAATACCTCCTAATGCCGCTGGATTTTACAATCTAGTGGTTGAAAACATTGAACAACTATTGTTTGTACAGACTCAAGACCTAATTGAAGGCTATAAGGTTCTAGTTGAAAACGATTCTGAATATGAAGGATTCTGGACTATCTATAGGTATCAACCAGATGGTGATCCTAGTGTATGGATTCTAGACAGAATTCAAAGTTATGATAGCAACAGATTCTGGGAATTTACCACATGGTACTCTGATGGATATAGCGATCAAACACAAATTGATTTTATTGTTCAAGAATTCAAGGACATTGTTAGTTTAGATCTAGTGCCAGGCAACGTGATAAAAGTTTTAGATGACGGCAACGGACAGTTTGAAATTTTCACGCTAAATGATCAAGGTAATTTAATTATTGTTGGAGCAGAAAACGGAACTATTCAGCTCAGCGAAAGTTTATATGATGCTGATCAAAGTCTAGTAGGTTTTGATAATGCACCATTTGATAACATTGGATTTAGTAAAACAGCAGCAGTCGAAATGCGCAATATAATTCAGGGTTTGCTTAATGGAGTGTTCACTGACACAGATAGAGTACAAACTAACAACACATTCTTTGTGTTAATTAATTATATTCTAAGCGAACAAAGATCTCTAGATTGGTTAATAAAAACCAGCTTGGTGTCAGTGGTACACAAAATTAGAAAACTTTTACAGTTTAATTCTTATATTAGAGATCAACAGGATTATTTTGAAGAATATATTAAAGAAGTAAAACCATATAGAACACAAATTCGCAATTATCTATTAGACTATGAAGGACAGGATGATGTTTCTGCTAGTACCACTGATTTTGATATTCCAAGTGTATATGATGAAACATTAAGAAAGTATCGTGTGCTTGTGCCTGGCGTGGAGAGCGACGATGCAATTATTGCGAATTCTTTTGCTGTGGCATGGTCACTTAATTACAAGTATAAAATTCAAGCCATACGAATAGTTAATGGTGGGATTGGTTATACTTCATTACCCACTGTAACTATTCAAGGCGGCGGCGGAACTGCGGCCACCGCAGTTGCTAGCGTTGATTTTGCTTTAGGACAAGTAATAGACATTGATTTAGTTTCTGCAGGACAAAATTTTACCAGTCAACCAACTGTGATTATTGAAGGCGGAGGTGGTTTTGGTGCCAAGGCTTATGCGGTGTTAACCACCACTGGTGGAAATGTTTCCAGTCAAACTATTAATAAAACTGTAAGAACATTTAAAAATGTTATCAGTTTTGATAGAGTGGCCTATACCACAAGTGTGGTTAAATGGAAACCATATCAAACATTTCATGCTGGTGATATAGTGGTTGTTCCGGATGTGACCTTGAATCAATTCAACAACTATCCAGACCAATTGATTCCAAGGTATAATTTTGCCTACAGAGTGCTAAAAACTGTGCTTGGATCTGAAACCATAGATCTTAACCTGTTTAATGATAGTAGCGTGGTACAAAAAATCAACGGTCAAGACATAGACACTGCTATTGATAGATTGGCAATTTACAATCAACCAGGAAGTCCAGATATTGCTCAGCTGTATTCTAGTCCTGACAGTCAACGATTGGATGCTAGTAATCTAAATGATGCAGCAGTAAGTCAAAACAATGAATGGAACAAAGTTGTACATTCCACACAGGTTCCGTTTTCGCATGAATATCAATATATCGCTATTGGCAACAGATCATTATTAGCCATTAGCACCACAGGCGAAACCTGGGAATACGTGCCAATAAATCAAAATCAAGTGAATTTAAGAGATGCTTGTTTGTTCAATGGCAACACCTGGGTAGCAGTAGGTAATCAGGCTACCTTGATAAAGAGTGATGATGCGGAATTTTGGACCAAAGAAGAAGTTGCTGAATTTAAATTTAGTCCTGATGCCAATAATCCTTCAGGTATTCTACAATTTAATGCCACTCAAGCAGTCGACTTTGTGGGAGTGGTTGCAGTAACCACCACACGATCAAACTATGTTATAGCCATAGGCAACGGTAACAGTGTTTTATTCAATCCATATGAAACGTCTTTAGACATTGATCTTGGCTGGTACAGTGCAAAGCCACAACCTAGAATATTTCAAAATACCAAACAACTGTTGTGTATACATGCAGTGTCTTTTGGAGACCTCGCAGACAACAACGGCACAACCTATACCGTTGATTTACAGGCATCCGGCTTTTTTACCAGCGGAACTGAAACCAAGATGAAACAAGGGTTCGTGGTAATTGGCGGTGTAAATGGCAACATGTATATAACCAGTTTCAATAGACTGGATGACCTTGCTCTTGGTTTTGACAAAACTTACAACTATGATTCAGGAAAGCTAAACAATGAAAATTATCCTTGGATTCCTATGGCAGTGCCAGCTGCTGTGCAAGGCATAGGAGACGGAGTATCAGGCGAACAAATAAATGGAATAGCCATCAGTACTACATTTGACCGCTGGATTGTAGCAGTTGGATCTGGTGGTACATTGATATGGAATAAGTTGGATAGTCCTTTACAATTACAAAATGGTAGTGCAGACTTAGCCAGTGACACTATTGGAAAGACTGTGATTGATTATGGAGTTTCAGTATTTAAAAACTTTAGAAACTTTGATTCAGACAATTTTGCCTTTCCTTTGACTCCTACTGATATTGAACGTATAGATTTTACAGACATTGCATGGGACAATGAAAAATTTGTTGTATCAGGCACAGGCAGCACAGTGATTTGGGGTTATCCTGCACCACAAAGCGAAGCATATATTGAACTGGGCAATATAAATCCTTTATTATCTGGTAGTTCAAGAACAGGAGCGTCAAGTGGTACTCTAGCGAGATGGGATGCAGTGACCGTAGGTACCACAGTCACGGTGACTATAGACGGGTCAGCTTTGATTGGCACAGTCTACGCTGGTATGACAGCAACTTCAACACATTTACCAACTGACAGTGTGGTGACCAGTGCCAGTTATAATTCAGGTTCAGACGAATGGAGTATTGTGTTAACTTTTGCCACAACATCTTTCCTTGCCCGAACCGGACAGTCCATAGTGTTCTCTTATGTGTTTACTGCAAATATTCCACTAGGCACTATTCTTACCTTTAATGGTCCCGGCGGTAAGACCAAGACTTTACAAGTAAGTCGTGCAGCGGTTAAAGGAGATAATGTTGTATATGTAAACAATTTTGATATGATTGAGGCAAACTGGACTATTTCTGGAATTGGTATACCAGTGGGTGCTAGAATCAAACAAATTGGAAGATTCGCTAATTTTACTTGGCAGTATGCACAAGGCAGTGGAAGAGATGTGTTTGTAGATTATAATAGTGTGAGCGTGAATACCACAACCATACAACTTAACACGCCATTCACTGCTAATATACCAGCCGGGTCAACTGTGACTTTCTTTGATAGTACTGGCACTAGATCACAGGCTGTGACCACTCAAAGGTTGCAAAAAAATACCAAGACCCTAGCATTTGCCAATACCATGCCTATCAGTGCAGGATTTACTTTAGAAGCCAATACCACCTTAGGCATTCTAGGCGGAACTCAAGTGGTGAGTACCAAGCAGTACACTATTGGTGGTGTACTCAGTCATCTAGCTAAAGACATACCTGATTTGATTCCAGGAACAAGTTATGGGGGAGTAAAAGTTCAAGGACAGAGTTATAATGAAACTGCTACTGATATTTTAAGTTTAGATACCACTATCAGTAGTGATTATAATGATGCTGTACTGGGTACTAGACCTGAAGACATTATTATCAATGGTGGTAAATTCATAGATACCTATAGCAGTCATGCACCAGAAGAACTTGTACCAGGGCAGGTTATAGATAGTCTGCAGATGAATGTGTTTACTGCAAACGTAGTAAATGGTAATGTAGATTTTGGCAATATAATTGCTTACAAAATATTTACTGATTACAAATTGCCCACTGTATACTACCGCTTGAGTGAAGCTAATACCACAGTGTTAACAGCCAATCTATCCTATGACGATATTGAAATACTGGTTCAGGATGTGACTAAATTGCCTGAACCTGATCTGGTAAGAGACGAGCCAGGATCAGTTTGGATTAATGCTGAAAAGATTAATTACTTTGGTAGAGATATTGCACGAAACGCTCTGATTAACATTCGTAGAGGAGCTGCTAGAACCAGTATTCCGGAACTGCATACAGCAGGACATTTGGTGTTAGATGCAAGTCCGTCGCAAGAAATTGGTAGAGATACCGTGCTCACAATTGCTAACGATGTTGCGGTGAACAATGGATTCTCAGGTAGTGCCAACACTTCTATATATAGAAGTGCTGTTACCACTAGTGTACCTCAAAGCCAAATTTGGCTGTCAACAGGACTTTAATATGGACGAAATCAATAACAGCATAACTACAACAGGCACTGGATTATGGCTGGCCGACACTATTCCTTCTTATTTTTTACGATCAAAAAAATCTTTTGCTCCTGATGTTGATATTAGACTGCCTAATATTGATTTTCTAACTTCAAACCTTACACCATTTGCAAATGCAGAAATTAGGGTTTCTAATATTCAACTGTTTCCGTCGCCTGCAACTATTACTTCTAACAGCACTGTTTTTGCAAATACCTATGCAGCTAATGTATCAACTGTGTTGATAGCCCTATCATCAGTCCAAGGGCTAGCAAATGGATACAAATTGGTCACTGCCAACATACCAAGTTCAGCAAATGCAAGTATACAAAGAATCTTTGCAAATGCTAGTGTGGTGATAGTAGATCTGCCTGCTGACGCAAACGTTGTTATCAGCACAGGAGAATCATGTTATTTTTATCCAAAAACTAGAAACTATAGAAATGTACGTAAGGTAACATCAAACACAACAGAAGCTGATCACCTGTTGCTGGTACTAGAATCTGTGGACGATCTCACTATAGGAGCATTGGCTTCGTCGGCAAATATCTTGGCATCTGTTAGTGATGATACTGTTACCACAGTTAAAAAAATATTTAGAAACAACAATTCTGTTCTCGTGCAAAATATTGATGCCAATCTCACAGTGTCAGCAGGAGAATATGTAAGCTTCAGTACAAGGCCCACAGTTGGAGTGGTGCGTGTCCGCCAAGAAGTTATTTACTATGAAAGACTTTGGACAGCAAATAGTACATTGACCAATCTTACAAGAAATGTTGGAAAAACGCCTTTTGGGGCGTTAACCAGTAATGTTGCTTCAGGAAATGTGGTCAGTATTTTAGGTTTACAAACAGTAAGTTCTTAGGATAAAAAAGCATGCTAAATAAGGATATGAATAAATTACCGGAAAACCAGCAAACACTAGAGCCTGTTAGTCCCCCACAAAAACCAAACGAACTAGGTGGTTTTGATATTTCTGGCGCAGTAAAAATTTACGATCCGGAAACCAAAGAAGTTTTTGTAGAGGTAAGAACATGAAAACACAAGGTCTAATTCAAATTGAGGGATTTATTAAAATCCATGACCCAAGCAGCGGCGAAGTGTTTGTTGATAAAAAGAACGCAATTCACTATGAAAACATGAGCGAAGCCATTGCCTTTGCTCTAAGTCATAGAGATGCACAATACATGTATGAAATGCATTTTGGCAACGGTGGTAGTGCAGTGGACAGCACAGGTATTATTACCTATCTAATTCCTAATACCACCAGCGTAAACGCTGCTCTTTATAATCCTACCTATTACAAAATCATAGACGACACTGATAGTGATAACCCTGATCCTACCAATAATAGAATGCAAGTAAGACATGTGCCGGGAAATCCCTATAGCGATATTATTATAAGTTGTTTGCTAGACTACGGCGAACCAGCAACACAGAATGTGTTTGATAATAGTACAACACTTAATGATACATTTACCTTTGATGAACTAGGAATCAAAGCAAGAGCAATTGACGAAACAGCAGGTACAGGAAAATTACTCACACACGTAATTTTTCACCCAGTGCAAAAAAGTTTGAATAGACTTATTCAAATTGATTATACAGTGCGTATTCAAACACTTACTAACCTAAGTGCAATAGGATAAAACAATGGCGTATTTAATAACAAAAACCAATGGTGATACTTTAGTAACTGTGCCAGACACAGAAAAAAATACTGACTTTGGAGTAACTCTTGTAGGAAGAAACTATAGTGGTTACGGAGTTTTCCTAAACGATAATTTTATTGCTTTAATGGAAAACTTTGCCAATGACAGTGCACCAGCCACTCCGTTGGACGGACAATTATGGTTCAGCACTACCACAAAAAATCTTAGCCTATGGGAAGGTACAGCTTGGAAAGTGCTGAGCAGTATAACTGCCAGTGGAGCAGAACCTGGCACAGCTGGCAGAAAAGTTGGAGACTTTTGGTTTGATAGCGAAACCTTTCAACTTAAAATTTGGACTGGTAGTACAGCATTTGAAAGAAATATCACTGCTACCAGCAACGCTAACCTACTTACAATTACCAGCACAATTGGATTAGCAGCAGATGATAAAGTAACCCATGCAAATATTGCACCATTAGATGATGTAAGAGTTACTCAAGTTTTAAATTCAAATCAGTTGCGTGTAAGTGCTAATGCCAATGTCACACTAGGTGACAGTATCAGTTTTCTGCGTGGCAGTTCGTGGTACACCATTGGGCCAGAGTACACAAGAGGGCAGAGAACCAACGGCATTATACCTGCCACACTTACTGATACCTTGGGCATACCTCACGTGGTAGGTCTTATATATGTCAACGGAGCAATTGTAGGAGTATTGAGCAACGATCTTGAATATACTCCTATCACAGCCTCAGCTATCAGCGGATTCGCGACCATTAAACCTGGCCTGCAATTAAAAGCATCAACCAGCGAACAGGTTACCAAAACGGTACAAAGTTTCAGTGTTGGTGCGTCAGGAACCACACTGGTTCAGTTGGTATCAAATGCTGATCTTTTGGTTGGAGATAGATATCAGTCTGCTAATGTTAGCATTGGATCCGGAGCGCAGGTTACTGCACTTTGGCCAAACAATGCAGTATCAGTTGGAGTGGTCACTACTGTTTATCAAAATGAAGAAGTGATTTTTCAACGTGGCGATAACAATGTGTTTTTATACAATGGCATTTCTACCAACGCACAACAACTAAGCGGTAAGTCAGCTGACTTGTTTGCACAGCTTGACTTATATGCACGTTTTCAGCAAGGAGTAGATGTTGACGGTAATTTAAAAGTTGGCGGCAACATTAACTTTTTACACCATAACGGAAATTTAACTGTACGCAGTCAAATCAGTAACGGTAATATAACTTTTACCAGCAATGTACCTGGAGTGGGAACACAGGCGCAGGTCATGCAGATTAGAGGTATAGATGGACTGGTTACTGTGAGAGATGCTCCTACAGTGCCTCTGGGAGTAGCCACAAAAGGCTATGTGGATGCAACTAGGGACATAATCAATGGATTTATTGCTAGTAATATTTCAGGCATCACTTCAAATTATGCCACGCTATCATAT